>Ga0316204_10010800_pt1 | contig 11631 bp, 12 predicted proteins | sample 6monrhotite_MG_2_FD_205661 | JGI IMG/M metagenome (GOLD analysis project Ga0316204, IMG submission 205661) | Microbial mat bacterial communities from mineral coupon in-situ incubated in ocean water Damariscotta River, Maine, United States -... | ecosystem: Environmental > Aquatic > Marine >...
CCCCGTCCGCCCAAAGCTGCATCCTCATCCGTTCATGGCCGCCCAGACACGCGCCGGTGTCACCGGCATGTCGATATGGCCCACGTCCTTACCACCAGAGCGCATCGCGTCCAGCACCGCATTGACCACCGCAGGCGGCGATCCGATTGCCCCTGCCTCACCGCAGCCTTTCACACCCAATGGGTTGTGCGTGCAGGGCGTCTGGCAGGAATGGTCCACCTCATAGAACGGCAGATCACTGGCCCTTGGCATTGCGTAATCCATGTAAGACCCGCTGAGCAATTGGCCATCGCTGTCATAGGCGCAGTTTTCCAGCAGCGCCTGACCGATACCTTGTGCCAAACCGCCATGGACCTGTCCGGTCACGATCATCGGGTTCACCACATTGCCAAAGTCATCGGCGGCCAGGAACCGCTCGATCTTGACCTCGCCAGTGTCGGGGTCCAGTTCCACCTCGCAGGCATAAGCGCCCGACGGATAGGTAAAGTTGGACGGATCGTAGAACGCGGTTTCTTCAAGGCCCGGCTCCACATCTTCCAGCGGGTAATTGTGCGGCACATAAGCGGCAAGCGTCACATCACCCCAAGCCACGGATTTATCCGTGCCTGCCACGCTGAAGGCGCCGTCCTTCAATTCGATATCTGCCTCGGAGGCTTCCATCAAATGCGCCGCGATCTTTTTGGCTTTGGCGATGATTTTCTCGGTGGCCCGCACCATGGCAGAGCCGCCAACCGCAAGGGAGCGCGATCCATAGGTGCCCATGCCCATCGGCACTTTGGACGTGTCCCCATGCACGATCTCGACCATGCCCTCGTCGATGCCGATCATATCCGCAACAACCTGCGCAAAGGAGGTTTCATGCCCCTGCCCGTGGCTGTGCGATCCGGTCATCACCACCAAACCGCCCGTGGCGTTAACCCGCACCGTGGCGCTTTCGTAAAGGCCAGCGCGGGCGCCGAGCTGTCCAACAAGGTTGGACGGCGCGATGCCGCAAGCCTCAATATAGCAGTTCACACCAAAGCCGCGCAGCCTGCCTTTGGCCTCGCTGGCTTTGCGCCGTGCATCAAAGCCTGATAGATCCGCCATCTCCTCAAGCTTGTCCATGGTGGCGTTGTAATCACCGGTGTCATATTCCACCGCCACAGGTGTGGCATAGGGAAATTCGGTGATGAAGTTCTGCCGCCGCAGGGCAATCGGGTCGACCTTCAGCTCATGCGCGGCTTTGTCCACCAAACGCTCAAGCTGGAAACTCGCCTCTGGCCGGCCCGCGCCGCGATAGGCGTCCACCGGCACGGTGTTGGTGAACACCGCTTTGACGTTCACATAGATCAGCGGCGTCTTGTAGTTGCCCGCCATCAAGGTGCCGTGCAGCCATGTCGGCACCGAGGGTGCAAAGGTGCTGAGGTAGGCGCCCATATTGGCGTAGGTGTCGGTGCGCAGCGCGGTAAAGTTGTTGTCTGCGTCCAGTGCCAGTTCGATCTTGGTTACATGGTCTCGGCCATGGGCGTCCGACATGAACGCCTCGGTCCGGCTGGAGGTCCATTTGACCGGACGGTTGCAGGCCTTGGCGGCAAAGGTGCAAAACGCCTCTTCCTGATAGTGAAAGATCTTGGTGCCAAAGCCGCCGCCCACATCGGGGGAGACCACGCGCAATTTGTGTTCCGGAATGCCCAGCACAAAGGCACCCATCAACAGGCGGATCACATGCGGGTTCTGCGAGGTGGTATAAAGTGTGTGTTCATCACCAGCGCGGGAATAGTCGCCGATGGCCACGCGCGGCTCCATCGGGTTTGCAACCAGACGGTTGTTGACCAGCTCAAGCGTGGTGACATGGGCGGCCTCATCAAATGCCTTGTTCACCGCGTCTTTGTTTTCTTCGACAAAGCCCCAGTCGTAGCACAGGTTCGAGGTCAGATCGTCATGGACCTTGGGCGCGCCGTCCTGCACCGCCTCTTTCATGTTCACTACCGCGGGCAGCTCGTCAATATCGACCGAGATCGCTTCGGCCGCGTCGCGGGCCTGTTCCAGTGTTTCGGCCATCACAGCGGCAATCGGTTCGCCCACATGGCGGACCTTGCCGTGGGCCAGCACCGGATGCCGGGGTTCCTGCATCGGCTCGCCGTGTTTGTCTGTGACCTGCCAACCGCAAGGAATGCTGCCGACCTCTTCGAAGTCTGCGCCGGTAAAGATCTGCACCACGCCGGGCATCTCCGCTGCGGCGGATGTATCCACATTGGTCAATGTGCCATGGGCCACATCAGAGCGCAGGAAGAACACATGCGCCTGCCCCCGCATGTTCATGTCGTCCGTGTAATTGCCCGCGCCGGTCAAAAACCGGACGTCCTCGCGCCGTTTGCTGCTGGCGCCGATACCACCGTCCTTTGGCATAGTCATTCCTCCCTATGGGGTTGATGTGCTGGCACATCCACCGTGTCATCTGAGCCGCGCGCTGGCCTCCCCGCCGCGCATGGCTGTTTGATTTGATGCGGTCCAAACCGCGCGCCGCTTTCCGCTGGTGCCCTTGGCACAGGGCCTCAAAGCAGAGCCGCGCATCGTTATTCCGCCGCGATGGCGCTGACGTCCTGGCCGGATGCGGCCATGATCGCTTTGACGATGTTGTGATAACCGGTGCAGCGGCAAATATTGCCATCAAGGTAGTGACGCACGTCCGCCTCGGTTGGTTTTGGGTTCTCTTTCAGCAGCGCCGCTGCCGACATCACCATGCCCGGTGTGCAAAACCCGCATTGCAGGCCGTGGTGATCCTGAAACGCCTGTTGAATGGCATTCAGCGATCCATCAGCGTTGGCCTGCCCCTCGATGGTGGCCACCTCTGCGCCTTCGGCCTCAACCGCCAGCATCGTGCAGGATTTCACCGCCTCGCCGTTCACATGGACCACGCAGGCGCCGCATTGGCTGGTGTCACAGCCGACGTGTGTGCCGGTGAGCCCCAGATCGTCGCGTAGAAATTGCGAAAGCAGTGTGCGGCCTTCCACGTCGCCGGACGCGGATTTGCCGTTCACGGTCATCTTGACCTGTGTCATGTCTTCCTCCCCTATTGGTTCTTGTTTGAGGGGAGTTAAGCACGGCAAAGCGCCTATGAGAATAGAAAACCTCAGCATTTTTGGGGAGTGGCGGAATAGTGAAGCGTCGCCCCCGCAATGTGACGTTAGGTCAGCTTCCCCGGCGCGGCATAGGCCGGGTTGGAATTTCCTTGAGCAAACCACCGACGCCCATCCCGGCAATATCCGCCGAAGACACCGCGATCCCGCATACCACACGCGACAAAACCCAATCGGCCCCGTTCAGCGCGGGCGCACGGGCGCAGCCCGGCAGGCCGATCACCGGACGGTCCGCAAGATCGCCCAAAAACAACAGATTGCCCGGATCAACCGGCATGCCAAACCGGGTGATCTGCCCCCCGGCGCGGCGAAGGGCCGCAGGGGCGACATCATCAATATCCGAGGTCGCCGAGCCTGTGAGGACCAGCACCAGATCGCTTTGGGCCTGCGCGATGGCTTCGGCCAGTGGCGCGGTTTGGTGCGGGGTCATCACCGTTTCGGTCAAATCCACCCCTAGTGCCTCCAGCCGTCCGGCAATGGCGGTGCGCCCCTTGTCGCCGACCCCGCCGGGGATCTCGGTGATGATCAGGCTTGCGGTTTTGATCTGCGGCTGCGCCAGCCGGATCGCCCCTGCTCCCGCCGCCGCCACTGCGGTGTTCAAGGCGTCTTGTGGCACCGCGTAGGAAATCATCTTGATCGTGGCAAGCATGCCGCCTTTGGCCATCTGCTGCCATGGCGGCACTGTGGCGATGGTGATCATCGGATGCACCGCGTTGATCGCCTCAAGCGCGGTCACGTCCAGCACTGCCACTCCCGGACCATCGGCAATCAAATTGACCCGCCCAGTGAAGGGCCGCGTTGCCGAAAGGCCGGTCCCTTGGCCAAGGATCGCAGATGCAAGCGCCTGCGCAGCGGCGTCTTCGGCCACATCATCGGTGTCCAATGTCGCGACAACGACCTCATGCAAACCTGCCGCCTGCATCGCGGCCACATCCGCGTCCGAAATCACCCGGCCCTTGCGCAATCGCCCGCCGGTCACGGCAACAGAATGGGCCAGCACGGCGCCTTGTGCCGCGTCCAATGGAACTGCGCCAAACTTCATGGCTGCCTCAGGGTTTGGATCACTTCGGCCATGATCGACACAGCAATTTCGGCAGGGCCCGAGGCGCCAATATCAAGGCCAACCGGCCCGTGGATCGTTTCGATCTGCTCGGCTAAAAATCCCGCCTCTGCCAAACGGGCGCGGCGCGACGCGTGGGTGCGGCTGCTGCCCAACGCCCCGATGTAGAACGGGCCAGCCCCCAAGGCCAATTGGATCGCCGGATCGTCCAGTTTGGGATCATGGGTCAATAGAACCAGCGCTGTGCGGGCATCCACACCAAGGCTGCGCAGCGCGTCATCGGGCCAATCGTTGATCACATTTGCGCCGGGAAATCGCGCCTCGGACCCGAACGCCTCGCGCGGGTCAATGATATAAGTGTCAAAACCAACCGCCCGCGCCATGCCATCAAGGTGCTGTGCGATATGCACGCCGCCCACGATGGCCATCCGCAAAGGCGGATTGTGGATTGCGATAAAGGTCTGGCCGTCCTCGGACAGCCCGGACCGATCCGTGCGAAACCTCTGTGCATGACCACCCGTCACCAGCTTGCGAGCGTCGCTGTTCAGTGCGGCCTCATAGGCCACGGGCCTGCGGGCGGCACGGGCGGTGACCAGATCGGCCAACATCTGCGCAGGCATTCCGCCAGCGCCAATAGGTTCCACCAACACCCGAATGGTGCCACCGCAGGCCAACCCGACCGCAAAGGCGTCGCCATCGCTGACGCCGTATTCCAACAGCCGGCTGGCACCGCCTTCCAAGGCCTCAAGCGCCTCGATTACCACGGCGCCCTCGACACAGCCGCCCGACACCGAGCCTTCCATCGCGCCGCTGCCAGAAACAACCAATTGCGCCCCGACCCGCCTCGGGGCCGACCCCCATGTCTCGATCACAGTGGCCAGCGCCGCGCCTTCGCCCGCCTGCACCCAGCGGAGCGCCTGTTCGGGTGCTGTCTCTCGGTTTTGCATGGGCTCTCCTTTGTGTTGCTGCCACGCTAACGGCTAACGCGGCGGTGGGAAACCGCATCTTGGCGCATGCGCTAAGATCACCAATCAATTCCACGTGGATCGCTTGCACCGGGGCCGCCACGCGACTACATCTGTCACAAGCCAAAACCTCAAGACCGGAGCCACCACATGCCTATGCAAGCCAGCGAAATCGAAGACCTGATCCGCGCCACCTTTCCCGACGCGCAGATCACCGTCGAAGGCAATGACGGGGTACATATGGCCGCGATGGTGGTTGATCCCTCCTTTAAGGGCATGAACCGGGTGCAACAACAACGTGCGGTCTATGCCGCGCTAAAGGGCAAGATGGACGGGCCGAACGGCGATCTGCATGCGCTGGCCCTGACCACCAAAGCGCCGGATTGATCCGATGTGGGTCTGGATCATAGGGACCATCGTGGCCGTTGTGGCCGTGATCAGCTATGGCCAGTACCGCACCCAAAAGGGCACCTACCGCCCCTTGTCGAGCCGCCAACCGGCCCGCCGCGCCGAGGAAAAGATCCCGCTGGGTATGGAGGCCTTGGACATGCGCATCGTCTCAAGCGCCACGCGCCGCAACGAAAGCCTTGAACGGGGGCAAACCAACTGGACCCGCAAGGGATTTGGATTTTTTACGACAAGCGCCGATACCGATATCGAACCGCTTGCCGACGATGAAACCTATGCCGCGCGGTTCCACACCGCGTTTCAAAAAGACCAAACAAAGGATTAATCTGATGAGCGATGCTGCAACACAGATCAAAGACACAATCACCGCCAACGATGTTGTGCTGTTCATGAAAGGCACCAAGGAAATGCCGCAGTGCGGGTTTTCCTCGCGGGTGGCGGGCGTGTTGAACTACATGGGTGTCAACTATTCTGACGTGAATGTGCTGGCCGATGAAGGTGTCCGTAAGGGCATCAAGGATTTCTCTGATTGGCCGACCATCCCGCAGCTTTACGTCAAGGGCGAGTTTGTGGGCGGCTGTGACATCATCACCGAGATGACGCTTTCGGGCGAGTTGGACACCCTGTTTGAAAACAACGGCGTGACCTATGACAAAGATGCAGCCGACAAAATTCGCGAAGCGAACGGCTGACCCTTTTGGCAGGGCGCCCCCACCGACAGGCCGCCCTGCCCTTTCTTTTCCGATCTTATCAATCTCTTGCGTTTTGCGGCGGCGAATGTAGTCTCCGGCGAGATTTTAAGATTGGTTATTCGTTTTGGATATTATTGCCTATCTCGCCTCTCCGGCGAGCTTCGTTCACCTTGCCACGCTGTGCTATGTTCTGGGGCTGTTGACCCGTAACGAATTGATCCTCAGGACATTTCTGATGTCCGGCAGCCTGTTCTACATCCTGTACTACTACAATATCGGCGACCGGCCCCTGTGGGAGGCGATTGTGGCCAGCAGTCTGATTGCGCTGTCCAATGTGCCGGTGATTGTTCGGATCTTCAAAGAACGGTCCACCTTCGGTATGAGCGAAGAGATGTTAACGCTCTATCGCAGCTTTCCCAATTTCAATCCGGGTCAGTTTCGCAGGTTGATGCGCAAGGCGCAGTTCGTGACGGTGGATCAAAGTACCGAACTTTTGCATCAAGGTATCCAGCCAACCCACTTATATCTCACGACATCTTATGGATTCAGCCTGATCCGCGATGATCTGAAAACCGAGCTGGGGCCAGACAACCTGCTGGGCGAAATCTCGTTCCTGCTGGGCGGTCCGGCCACGGCCACCGTCATCGCAGAAGCGGGGTGCAGCTATGTCGCATGGGAGGTATCGGACCTGCGCGACTTAATGCAAAGATCGCAAAACATCGAGAATGCAGTAACCGTCCTGCTCAGCCAGGATATCGCTCGCAAGCTGGCGGTCAGCTTTCCGCAAAAATCGGCGCGTCCGCCTTTGATCGTTGACCTGCCAAAGGCGGTGACGCCGCCGCTTTAACCTTTTGAAGCGGCTGCCTTTTCTTCAACCGACGCGGCCAATGCCTCGGCTTGTGCGGCCAGATCGGCCAGCGTTTCGGTTACCTGTTGCGGCACCACTGGCACCTCGATGCGTTCCGGTTCAACCGTGGCGTTGCGCAGCCCGGCCAATTCGGCCTCGCGTTCGGCCAGCTCTGCGCGGACCTCGGCGATGCGATCCTCGACCGATGCGGTTTTGTCGGCCAGCATCAGACCGGCCATCAACAGCATCCTTGCCTCAGGCATCCGGCCAACCTGATCGCTCAGGACTTGCGCCTCGTCGTCCAGCATCTTGGCGGCCGAATGCAGATAGCTTTCCTCGCCCTCCTGGCAGGCCACTTCGAATTGTCGTCCACCGATTGTGATCCGAACCTCAGGCATCGGCGTTCTCCTCGTTGTTCGTGCCATCCGCCGCGCCGTTCACCAGCGGGGTCAGCGCCGCAAGAATGGCAGAGGATTCCGCGACATCTGCCGCACGGGCCGCCCGCAGCGCCTCAAGCTCTGCCAGCATTGCCTTGTTGATCAGATGGGCATCGCCCACCCCTTCGAAATTGGCCGCCCGCAGGGCAGCACAGGCGTTGGTCAATTCCTGATTGGCGCGGCGCACCCGCTGCAACTCGATATCAAGCAACGCAATCCGTGAACGGCTTTCCTCAACTTGACTGTGCAGGGCGGCGGCTTCGGTTTCGGATTTGGCCTTGAGCGTGCGAATGCGTTCGCTCAGCTGGGCATTGGCGGTGCGTTCATCCTCAAGCGCCTGAGCGGTCTCGGGATCAGGCGCCGGTGCGGCATTGCCCATTTGTTCGACACCCTGTGCAACGCGGTCCATCGCTGTGGCAATCCGGCGCTGTAGTTCCTCAATATTGCTCATAGCCGTTTATCATCCCCTCATCTGCTTCCACCGGGGCAGGCCCGCAATTGGCCGCCGATCCACGCGCGAATCGCCCAGTGTGACATATTTTCTTGATCCTACCCAAACTACCGGGCAATTGCGCCCCCCTTTCAGATCAGCAGCTTGAGCGGCGAAGTTCAACCACCTTGCGCCCTGAACGCGCCAACACGCTTGGCTTTGGCTTGAACTTTGCCCCATCGCTGGTATGCACGGGCGCAACACGTCCATTGCCTGATAAGGAAGCCCCGTTTTGGATCTCAACGCCCTGCGCACCGCCAACCCTGACCATTGGTCAAAAGCCACCGCCATTCGCGCCCTCACGCTCGATGCTGTGGCCGAAGCAAACTCCGGCCATTCCGGCATGCCCATGGGCATGGCCGATGTCGCCACTGTTTTGTTCGAAAAGCATCTGAAGTTCGATGCCGCCAACCCGACATGGCCTGATCGTGACCGGTTTATCCTGTCTGCGGGTCACGGCTCGATGCTGGTGTATTCGCTGCTTCATCTTGTAGGCGACGTGCAATTCCCGATCGAAGAGATCAAGAACTTCCGCCAGATGGGTGCCCGCACCGCTGGACACCCCGAAAACTTCCTCGCGGATGCGATTGAAACCACCACTGGCCCGCTGGGTCAGGGCATCGCCAATTCCGTCGGCTTTGCCATGGCTGAAGAAATCCAACGCGCCCGCTATGGCAAAAAGGTTGTGGATCACTTCACCTATGTCATCGCCGGTGACGGCTGCCTGATGGAAGGTGTGAGCCAAGAGGCGATCACCCTTGCGGGTCGTCACAAGCTGAGCAAACTGATCGTGATGTGGGACAACAACAACATTACCATTGATGGCCCGGTATCCCTGTCCGACAGCACCGATCAGGTTGCGCGTTTCAAGGCCGCAGGCTGGCACACCATCGAGATCGACGGGCACAACCCCGATGAGATTGACGCGGCGCTGACCGAAGCCCGCAAATCCGATCTGCCCAGCATGATCGCCTGCAAAACCCATATCGCCCTTGGCCACGCGGCGCAGGACACGTCCAAAGGTCACGGCGCATTGACCGACCCCGCACAGATGGCTGCCGCGAAAGAGGCATATGGCTGGACAACTGGCCCGTTCGAAGTGCCTGCCGATGTGAAATCCGCATGGGAAGAAATCGGCAAGCGCGGCGCAGAAGACCGCGCCGCATGGGAGGCCCGTTTTGAGACCCTGCCGCGTGCCAAGCGCGAGAACTTCACCCGTGCGTTGGCTTTCGACGCGCCAAAGAAATTGAGCGCGACGGTTAAGGCGTTCAAAAAGCAGATGTCAGAATCCGCGCCCAAACTGGCCACCCGCGCCTCATCGGAAAAGGTTCTGGAAGTGCTGAACCCGATCCTGCCCGAAACCGTGGGCGGCTCGGCTGATCTGACAGGCTCCAACAACACCAAAACCGCCGATCTGGGTGTGTTTGACGTGGACAACCGCGGTGGACGCTATGTCTATTGGGGTATTCGCGAGCATGGTATGGCGGCCGCGATGAACGGCATGGCGCTGCACGGCGGTGTGCGCCCCTATGGCGGTACATTCATGTGTTTCACCGATTATGCGCGCCCCTCCATGCGTCTTGCAGCCCTGATGAAGGTGCCAACAGTGTTTGTGATGACCCATGACAGCATCGGTCTGGGCGAGGATGGCCCAACGCACCAGCCGGTCGAACATCTCGCGATCAGCCGGTCCACACCAAACACCTATGTGTTCCGCCCCGCGGACACCGTGGAAACGGCAGAGGCTTGGGAAATCGCGCTGACCTCAAAAGAAACGCCATCGGTTCTGTCGCTGACCCGTCAGGGGCTGCCAACCGTTCGGACCGAACATAAGAACAACAACCTGTCCTCCAAAGGTGCCTATGTTCTGGCCGATGCCGAAGGCAAACGTCAGGTGATCCTGATCGCATCCGGTTCCGAAGTGTCGGTTGCCATGGCAGCGCGTGACATTCTGCAAGCCGAGGGCATTGGTGTGCGGGTTGTGTCCATGCCCTGTATGGAGCTGTTCGCAGAGCAGGACGAAGCCTACCGCAAGCGGGTTCTGCCCGGCGGCGCGGTGCGTGTCGGCGTTGAGGCCGGTGTGCGTCAGGGCTGGGATCAGTGGCTGCTGGGCGAGCGCGGCAAATTCGGCAAGGCCGATTTTGTCGGCATGGATCGTTTTGGTGCCTCCGCCCCGGCAGAAGAGCTGTTTGAAAAGTTCGGCATCACTGCTGCAAATGTTGCCGAAAAGGCCAAGGCGCTGCTGTAAGCCACCAGACACAAACATAAAATCAACGCCCCGTCTGGTTTGTATCAGGCGGGGTTTTTTCTTGCCCATCCCCTCTGGTTTGACAGCAGGAAACAGCGCAATCTTTCACAGCGGCACAAATCTGTTGCAATGTGCGCTGTGTAACTTAGGGTTGTGGCAGTAAGTGTTAACGAGTTGTTATTCCGGATCGGTTTATTCTGGCTGCAAAACGGATGGGAAAGGACAACTGTGGCGATTGCTTATCTCTTGATTGCAATGATGTCTGGCCTTGCGTCCGGCATCTATCATCTGGCCAACGGCGGTTCTGCGGCGGGCGCGTTTGGGTTGGCCGTTCTTGTCGGCCAACTGGTGATGATATCTGTGATATGTCTGGCCTATCTGCGCAGCCAGCGGCGGGCGGTTACGCCGCGCGGCGGTGAAAAATCCCACGCCAAAGCGGTGTAATCACCTTTTCCCCAATAGGGATCAGGATCAGCCCCAGCGCCAGACCGAACACCCCGTCCATCACTGCCTTTGACACCCATTCAACGATACCGACAAACTGTTCAGGCATGCTGTGCCCAATCGCATAGGCCGCGTCATGCACCCAGTGGCCCAACGTGCCAAAGCCCAGCTGTTCAAGCCCGTGGATGATGATCGATCCCCCCACCCAAAGCATCGCGGCGGTGCCAATCACAGTCAGCGCTTTGAGGAAACTCGGCATGCCCTTAACCAACCCGCGCCCGATGGACCGGGTCAGCCCAAGCCGCCCCTTGTTGGCCATCAGCAGGCCCAGATCGTCCATCTTAACGATCACTGCAACCGAGCCATAGACCGCCACCGTGATCATCACAGCCACCGCCGCCAACGTCGCGGCCTCCATCCAGAAATTGCTGGGCGGAATGGCGGCCAAGGCGATGGTCATGATCTCGGCAGAAAGGATGAAATCGGTCTTGATCGCCCCGGCGGCTTTTTCTTCTTCCAGATGGGCGGGATCATCAGGGATAACGTCATGACCGGGGAAATCTTCGTGACCGTGGCTGAGCCCCAGTGCATGGGCGACCTTTTCCGCCCCTTCAAAGCACAGGTATGCCCCGCCCAACATCAACAACGGCGGAATGGCCCAGGGGGCAAAGTTTGATAGGGCAAGGCCAACGGGCAGCAAGAACACCAACTTGTTGCGCAAGGATCCCTTGGTGATCCGCCAGATCACCGGCAATTCGCGGCTGGCCTCGAACCCGTGTACATATTTGGGCGTCACTGCCGCGTCATCAATCACCGCGCCTGCGGCCTTGGACCCGGCCTTGGCCGCCTGCCCGATCACATCATCCACCGACGATGCCGCCACTTTGGCAATCGCTGCCACATCGTCCAGCAATGCAATCA
>Ga0316204_10010801_pt1 | contig 11631 bp, 9 predicted proteins | sample 6monrhotite_MG_2_FD_205661 | JGI IMG/M metagenome (GOLD analysis project Ga0316204, IMG submission 205661) | Microbial mat bacterial communities from mineral coupon in-situ incubated in ocean water Damariscotta River, Maine, United States -... | ecosystem: Environmental > Aquatic > Marine >...
CAGTTTCTATTGTGTATAACACACTTAATAGTTCATCAATATGCTCTTTACATACACCAAATACAGTTTCAGCATTTAAATCAAAATAGTGATGAGAGAGAATATCTCTAATCCCTGCTATACTTTTCCACTCAATTTGAGGATAATTAATAAGTAATTTCTTATCTGTAACCTTATCTATCTCTTTAACTGCAGTACCAATAGCAATTAATTGCATGCAAATACTATCTAAAACTATTTGTGATTGTTCATCAACCATAAAATCATCAGCACAGGAAAACTTTGAACATCTTGATTTAATTTTTTGTGTCGCTTCAATCATCTCTTCAACTATATCAATGACTAAAGAGTTATCATACATAAATAGCATCCGCATCAATTCTTTTTTTAAGACGTGGATTCATTTTATCCCACAGGGCTACAACATCTACATCAATATTAAAATGTTTTTTCAAATCAAGCATGATTTTAGACTGTGTAAGCAAGTTTGGTTTTGTAAAACCTACCACTACATCTAAGTCACTTGATGATGTTGCTTCACCACGTGCAAAACTACCAAAAATACCTAATTTATCTATAAAGTAATGTTCTTTATGTTCATTCTTGTATAGCTTTAAATACTTTAGTATTTCGTCTCTATTCATATTGCTAACATTCTTTCAAGTGCGACTTTAGCCCACTTTGTTGTTTTCTCATCAACTTGAACTTCACCCTCAATTCTATCTTCATCAATCATTTTAAGAGTCTCATATAGATTTTCTAAAGTAGTTTCATTCATAGTAGGACACTCAGGTTTTGTAGAAGAGAGTATGTAAGTGTTACTCTCACGAAGACGATTAACCATGTTATACTCAGTTCCAACTGCTACTTTTTGCTCAGCTGGCAACTCTTTAATGTACTTAATAAGCTGACTAGTAGAACCTACAAAATCAGATGCTTGAACAACTTCTGGTGTACATTCAGGGTGTGTCGCAATTAAAATCCCAGGGTATTTTTTACGGTAAAACTCAATATCATCTACATCAAATAGTTGATGAACTGAACAAAATCCATTAAAACAGATAATGTCTGCCTCTTTAGGGTCGGTTCCATCACCAATGACAGAAGATTTTAGACCCATCATATGTGCAATGTTTTGACCTAAACACTTATCTGGAACAAAAAGAATTTTTTTATTCTCTTTTAGTGCTCGTTCTATTATAGTCTTAGCATTGGAGCTAGTACAAACCATACCGCCCATTTCACCAACTTTAGCTTTAATATCTGCACTAGAGTTTATGTAGGTAATAGGCAGTATGTCATCTCTACCAATACCATTTTCTTCTAAATATTTAACTGATTGCTCATAATAGGTCGTATCAATCATTCTAGCCATCGCACAACACGCTTGACGTGGCATTAATACTCTTTTTTCAGGACTTAATACTTTTACGCTCTCACCCATAAAGCCAACACCGCAAAAAACTACAAACTCACTATCATCTTGCATCGTTTTTTTTGCAAGTTCTAAACTATCACCTGTAATATCAGCCATTTCATAGACCTCATCACGCTGGTAAAAATGTGCAACCACTGTAACACTAAGACGCTTTTTAAGCTCTTGTATCTCTTTGACTAACTCTGCGCGTTCCAATACAACCTCCGCGTAAATTTAAAGACGTAAATATAGCATAATTTACTTTATTGATAGTTGCCAAAAGTAATTGAACTATTGATTTAAGGAATATCATTAATAATAAAAGTTATCCTAGCATTAATAAGACTTCTTGCAGAATTAGAACAACGCTCAGAGACTAAAAAAGTGGTGAGATTGTGCAAAATAAATTTTTAAGCCTAGCCAAGGCTAAGGTTAAAACATTTTTTTGTGTGAGATTGCCACTTTTTTAGTCTCCCTACAGGCTTTACAAAGAGAGCTTTACTCTACGTTAGATAACTACAACCGTAGCTTTGGCTACGCTTGTAAACATCTGCCTTGATTAAAACTCTCTTTGTAAAGCTGAGTGCTGTTCTAATTCTGCAAGAAGTCTATATAATAAAAGGAAATCCATGAAAACATTCAAAACAGCAAATGAACTGATAGAAGAGGCAAAAAATTTATTAAGCAAAGTGAATGATAATACCATTGGCAAAGATTGGAGCAACTGGAGTTCTGAAACAGTTAATGGTATGGAGGCTTACTCTAACGAACTTATAAGTGGTATCAAAAAAAATGTTAAGGGTGTTGGAGATAATATTCAAGGACTTGCCAAAGTTATTCATAAACTAGAAGATATTGTATCTGACAAAGTGGTACATAATGATGAGTTTCGTAAGTTGATAGATACTTTTAACAATATATATAAAGATAAAAAAGGTGCCCTTTCAGACTACATTCCAGATATAGGTAAATATATTGGTATTAGTGATGATACAGCCAACAATAAGATTCTATACAGTGACGAAAGTGAAGAAAAACATGCTGAACCTAAGTTAGTGGAAACATATAGAGGATATATGATTGTTGAATCTAGCCCTACTAGATTTTTAGTTGCAAGTGTAGATGAAAATGGTAATAGGAAGTTTTTAAAAGCATTTAAGACTATTGGTTGGTGTCATCGACATATTAACTCTTTAACAAAGTAACTGTTAGATTAATTTTTAGATATGAAAATACTACAGCAAGAGATAACGATAACAACAAAGAGTAGAGGCTACTTTCTAGTAACCAATGAAATTGAAAAAAATTGTGCCATTTTAAAAGAGTTTAAAACAGGTATAGCAAATATTTTTTTGCTACATACCTCTGCATCTTTAACAATTAATGAAAATGCTGACTCTTCTGTTCGTGAAGATTTTAAATCTTTTGAAGAGCAGTTAGTTCCTAGAAGCTATCCTTATAAACATGATTATGAAGGTAGTGATGATATGCCTGCGCATATCAAATCATCTATATTTGGAAACACTCTTTCTGTTCCAGTAAAAAATGCAAAGCTATACCTAGGAACTTGGCAAGGTATCTATTTAAATGAACACAGAGACTATGGAAGTAATAGAAAAATTATAGTTACTGTAATGGGTGAATAATTTTAAAAGTAGATTATTTATTTAATTCTAATGTACACATCTCTAACTTAGATATATAACTATTACAAAAAACATTATTTTAAAAATTCTAAAAGAAAATACTTGCTACACTTAAGTTACTACTGTTATTGAAGGGCTTTATTATGAAACAAGTTCTAATGATTTTGACATTTATATTTACTACATATTTATACTCTGCTAATTTAATTTGGGATAATGAAAGTACTGCAAAACTATCTTTTAATGATGCTAAATCATATTGTACAACTTCAGGGGCTAGACTACCTACAATAGACGAACTAAAAAATTCTTTTACAGAAAAAACTTACTCATTTAATTCAGATAAGTGGTATTGGTCGTCTACTTTAGCAAATAGTTATGGTTCAACTGTATCTGTGTTTATAAATGGTAGAGTTGGTGGAGGTAGTACTAGTAGTACATTAATTACTGCTGTTTGTGTAAAAGAAGCTTCTTCATCAACAAGTAATACTTCTAATATTACTTGGAAGCTACATAGTAAAGAGCCATTAACTTTTTCTGATTCAAAGTCTTACTGCTCTAAACTTGATTATAGACTACCAACCTCTACTGAGGTAGATAATGCTTTTAAGAATGGTGACTATATATTTGATTCACAAAAAGATTATTGGACTTCCACTACATCAAATAGTGATTCTATTGCCACAAGTTTTAGATTTGGTTCTTTCACATCAGCATCTACACTTAACACTGTAACAAAATATGCATCTTGTGTAAAAGATGGTTCACTTGTAGCTGATAATAAAAGAATAGTTATTCTAAACTCAGGTTGGAATTTAATTTCTGCACCAGGTTCTTTAAATGCAAACACATTATTAAAAGATACAAAAACAGATTTTGCATATAGATATAAAAATAATAGTTGGCAACTTTGTGGTCAAGGTAACACTACATGTTTTACTACAGATGCTGGTGAAGGCTTTTGGCTTTACACTCCAAAAGAGAGAACTCAAGAACTTATTTGGAACATAGATACAGATGCAAATAATAATATTAGCTATAAAACAGGTTGGCATATAGTTGGATTACCAACTCTTGTATGGAAAAAAGATTTTAAATTTAACTATAAATCCATATACACATACGTAAATGGTAAATGGCATGATACTCAAAATATTAGAGCGTTAGAACCATATAGAGGATATTGGATTAATTTTGACCAAGATTTAGTAGAAGTGCTAAACTTTAAATCTGTAACTAATGAAGAGGTTAAGCTTAACTTTGTTGAAGACAATGGACTTACAGATGAAGAGCTTAATACATTAACATCAATCTTCGAAGAAAGTTCAGCTGCAGCATTGCAATCAAATATTGCAATAAATTCTTTTTATTTACTTGACGCAAATAAAAATAGTCAAGAGTTTATAAAAGGACGTGCACAAGGAGCGGTCGATACACTAAATGCTTTTAAAAGAGTTATTCATAGAAATGATTTAAAAGTTAAAGATATAGAATTGTCATTTAATAAAAGAGCACTAAGAAAAAACAAAAGAGAATTTTTTAGTGAGACAGCTAAAATGGGCAAAAGCATGTTGAATTCCTATATTAATTTTGCAATAAACCTTAATAGAAGCACAGAAAAACAGTTTGAAAGAACATATGAGGATTTAGTTTATCTTCAAGGAAGAAAAAATGCTAATGAAATTTATCAAAGATTAGAAGATGGAGCAAAAGTTACAGCAGCGGCTTCTGCATTAACCGTTGGTACTTTAGGCGCTGGTGTTGTTGCAGCTGCTGGTAGTGGTGCTGGTATAACTGCAATAGTATCTGCTGGGTCTGCTCAAGCAACAGCTGGGTCTGTACTGTCTACTCTTGGAACAGGTGGAATAGCTGCATTTACAACTGGAGGTCAATTTACAGTAACTAGCACATTAACAGGTGCCTTATCAACAACCGTAGGAGTAATGAAAATAACTGAACCAGGTGTTGAATTTTTGACTGGTAGAGATAGCTCCTCAACGAAAGATTATAAAAATTTTGTTAATCAATATCATGCTAAAACCATACTTACGGGATTAGATGATGCAGTATCACTTATGAGTTTTACTAAACTAGTAAATTTAAATTTAGATGATATTCCAGATGCAATAAAAAATATAAAAGATACCGCAAAAAGAAGTGAGGCTGTATATAATTTATGGAAAACTTCTTTAAAAGTTGATGCAATAAATAAAGTAAATTTTATAACAGGTAAAGCTCTTGACCTATTAATTGATAAAAAAGTTTCATTTAGTACAGGTGAAATAACAACTAAAACATTAGATTCTATTCCAGAAGGAACAAGTGCGTTAATGCGTGATTTACAAGTTGCTTTAAATAATCAAGTTTATAATGCAAAACAGTTAATTACTAAAGGTATTGAAAATGTAAAAACTGCTGGAAAAGAAGCTTGGATGCTTGGTCTTGCCTACAAAGAAGAGCTTGACGCAAATGCAAATTCTGAAGCTATGAAGATTGAACTTGAATTTAAAAGAGTAAGACAATTGATGGATACTCTTTTTAAAATGGATACTGCTGAATCAAGAGAATTACTTAAAAAATTAGAAGCCTCTAGTAGTGAACTAACAAATATTTTAGGCCAATATTTATTAGATGGTAATTATCGTAATGGAAACTATATTGGTGGATTGGCAGATGAGGCTAAAAATGGAATTAAAAATGGGCTTTTAGACCCAGGAAATGATTTCTTACTTCCTGATATATGTGTGTCACAAGATGACAAAGATTGTTTCAGTAAAAGTTCATCTTCTAGTTCTAGTAGTTCAAGCTCATCTAGTAATGATAATAACTCTAGTAGTTCTAGTAGTGATAATAATAGTTCAAGTAGCAGTTCATCTACTTCTTCATCAAATGATAACAATAGCTCTAGTAGTAGCTCTACTAATTATTCAAGTTCAAACTCATCTAGTTCTAGTTCTCAAACAGCTTTAATAGTTGATGATAACCCTTATACAGAATGTTTAATTGAAACACCGATTTTTACACAAGAACAAGCTAAAGCAAGAGCAGAAGAAGCAATTTCTCAAGAGTGTCCAATCCCATCAGGTGCAACTAAAACGTTAAGTAATAATGGTACAACAGTTATATATTTAAAAAAAGGTGACTATGGTGATGACACAGTAGGACCAGTTGTAGGGTACATGGATGAGAGTAGAAGCCAAATTGCATACAAGAGCTGTTATAGTGATGCTGGAAGATTGAATGGTTATTACATTACATACAAAAATGGGAAACCTAATACTATATATCCTTATGAAAATGGAAAAAAAGATACATCTGGTATATTTGCAATTATAGAAGATGATGGAAAAATTAATAGACTCTATGAATATGATTCAGCTGGTTTAAGAACTGGATTGACCTTAAATGCTTATAGCTCAAGGTATGAAGAACATATTACATTTTTAAATGGAAAGAGAAATGGAATTTATGAACAGTATGCTTTTTCAATGGAAGTTAATCTTCCATCATTAGTTCAGAAATATATTGATAATGAGGAAACTGGCTGTAAAGTATCTAGACTTAATAATGGTTGTTTTTATTCAAAAGAAGTTCTTTTAGATGGAAAAATAGATGGTAAAAAAGTTATTTATGGGTCAAATAATGTAAATGCTTGTTATGTAAAGTATATTAGTACTTATTCTGCTGGAAAATTAAGTGGTGAGTACAAACAATATTGGCCAAATGGTTATCCTCAAGTAATAAAAAACTATAAGATACTAGAAAATGGCTATTCTAAAGAAGATGGACAATATCAATCTTTTTATGAAAGTGGAAAACTTGCATCTGACATTACCTATGTTGATGGAAAACGTAATGGAAAATCACTTTATTATTATGAAGATGGTTCAATATCTAAAGAATATATATATAAAGATGGAAGTCTTGTAGACAAAACTGAATGGGATAAGGATGGTAATAAGTTGTAGAATTGAAGGTACTATCTTGAGCATGGCTGGTAATTGATTTTAACTGTAATTTTCTTGAACCATCAACTTGGTTCACACCTCACTCACTTAGTGGTGAATGATATTATTGATAATATTTTAGGGGCATTAAAAAACATAAAGGAATCATGATGAAAAAAGATCAAGATAGTAAAAAGATTATCCATAATCAATCAAAGTTAGAAATTGAAAAACGTAATTTAATTAAAGAGAAAAAAAAGTTAGTTAATGAATATTATAAAATACATAAAAAGGCTGATAATCTTGAAGAAGTAAAAGGACAGAAAATGTCATTTATTAAAGTTAGTTTTATAACTAAACATCAGAAAAAGTTAAGAAAAAAAGTTAGAAAATTTTTACTAAAACAAAAAAAATTAGAATTAAAAATTATGAATAATGATTCAAACTCAACTAATTTTTTTGAAAAATATTTGGGACTTTCTAATAGAAGTTAAATGTATAAAAAATAAATTAGTCTGTAAACAAATAAATAGGCTAAAGATGCTTATTGTTAATCATTTATAGTTTTTTACAAGAGTAACGGTTTCCCATTTTGCCTATGCCAGTGAATAATACTTTCCCATATCTCCTCTGCACTTTGTGCATACCAAAAAAGTTCCATATCTTCAGCATCTATAACACCCTCATCTAAAAGATAATCAAAGTTAATTGCATTTTTCCAAAAATCTTCACCAACAAGGATTACTGGCATCGGAGCTATTTTTCTAGTTTGAATAAGAGTCAGTGCTTCCATTAACTCATCTATCGTCCCAAAACCTCCTGGAAATGCTACTAGAGCTTTTGCACGCTTAAAAAAGTGAAGTTTACGCATACTAAAGTAGTGAAACTTAAAGCAAAGCTCTGGAGAAATATATGGATTTGGGAACTGCTCTTTTGGAAGCGTTATATTAAGTCCAATTGACTTTGCACCGACATCAAATGCTCCCCTGTTTGCAGCTTCCATTATACCAGGACCACCACCTGTCATAACTGTTACACTACAATCAGACGGCCCCTCTCCTGAATTTCCGACTATTCGTCCAAAATCTCTTGCAATATCATAATAGTGACTCTTTTCTAATATATTCTTTGATACCTTTAGTTTTTTTCTCAACAATTTGTTTTCTGGATTTTTACTATATTTATCTTTAATTTTACTGAAATTATTTTCTGCTTTTGCCTCTTCTACTATACGAGTACCGCCAAAAATTGCTATAGTCTGCTCAACTCCATACTTCTGTAAAAGCAATTCTGTCTTCAAATAATCAATCTGCAGTCTAACCCCTCTAACAGAATCATCTCTTAAAAAATTTGCATCTCTATCTGCTGGCAAGTAACTAGGACTTTTCAAAATTGTTTCAACACGTTTTAGTGCTTTAGGATCATCTTTCATCGATTTCAGAGTTTCAGATGGAAGTTTTTTATTACGCTTTTTTGCTTTTGGAGGTTTTGGAATTGGTCTTAAATTTTTATAACGTTCATTTTTCTTCATAAAACATCTCCTAAAGTTTGACTGAGACCCCATATTTCATTACTATGGAATTATGATGTAATTTCTCTTTTATTGCACCTTTGAAAATTTCTATTTTTTTAGTTTCTCCATGAATCAAGTAAATCTTTTTTAAATCATTGAAGTTACCTATCCACTCTATCAAATCACTTTGGTCTGCATGAGCAGAAAAACCATTGATAGTTTCTATTTGAGCTTTAACAATAATGTCATCACCATAAATTTTCACATATTCATCACCATCTATTATCCTTCTTCCTAATGTACCAGGAACTTGAAAACCAACAAATACAACTGTATTTAATTTATTCCAAAGTCTATGTTTAAGATGATGTATTATGCGTCCTCCATTACACATACCACTACCTGCTATTATAATTGAACGCTCTTTTACTTTATTTATTTGTCGTGACTCTTCTGCTGTTTTTGTTATTTCAAGTGTCTCAAATGAAAATGGATCATTCTCATCCAAGGCTTGAAATTCAACTTCATCACTAAGATTAATAGGATATTTGTTGTATAACCTAGTAGCTTTAATAGCTAGTGGACTATCCAAAAAAACACGACACTTCGGCAATTCATTCTCTTCGTACATTTTATGCAACAACCATAATATTTCTTGTGTTCGCTCAAGTGCAAATGATGGTATCAGCACATTACCATTTCGTTCTAAAGTTGTTATTACTGCTTGTTTAAACTCTTTAATACTCTCTTTGAGTGGTTTATGTTTTCTATCGCCATAAGTTGATTCTATGAAAAGGGCATCTGCATCTTCTATATTATCTATGGAATCTATAATAAGCCTGTGCGGACTTCCTATATCTCCAGAGAAAACCATACGTTTAGGTACCTTTTTCTCCTTATAGTCAATCATCACAAAAGAACTACCCATAATATGTCCAGCATTTCCAAGTGTTACTTTTATCTTTTTACCTAACTTATACTCCTCAAAGTATTCTAGTAGATGCCACTTTTTTGAAAAAACCTTTTTTACATGATCTGCTGTGTATAGTGGTTCTAAAACACTATCTTCATCGCCTCTGCGTATAGCTTTTCTTCTGACTGCTTTGTACTCTTCTTTTAAAATCTTAGCACTATCAAGCAACATTATATTTGCTATATCGTGAGTTGGTTTTGTGGAGATAATCTTACCATTAAATCCATCTTTAATTAGTTTTGGAACTCTTCCAATATGGTCAAGATGTGCATGAGTAATTATAAGAAAATCAATATCATACGGATTAAACTCAAAAGGCTTATAGTTATTTTCACTACCACCATCACCTTGAAACATTCCACAATCCACAAGGATTTTAATAGAACCTATTTCCACTAAATGACAAGAACCTGTAACAGTCTGTGCTGCTCCATACGATGTTACTATAGCCATAATACACCCCTATAAAATAGTATCACTTGACTATGTTAGCACATAGCATCTTAAACAAAAAGCATATAAAAGAGTGGTCTGATATGCTAATTTAAATTAGCATTTTGTCAAATGTTGCTTCAATATCAGCTTGAATCTCATTAGGATCTTTATCTTCACACTCCATTACCACTTTTTTCAACGGTAATTCAATAATTTTTTTTGTTTCTGAAGTTGAATCTTTTCGTTCTGAAAACAGAGAAGCATAATTTTTCAATTTATCTCTTAATGTATCTAAATTTTCAAGACAAGATAGTATTACAAAACGATTTTTCCCAGGATTAGATAAAAAAAGTTCATCTTTAAATGGTAAATTGTCAATAAACTCAAGCAACGAATGCGCTACATTTGCTTCTGCAGTTTGTGAAGCTTCTATACCATGCCAACGGATAATTGCATCAAAAGTTTTAATACTGAGTAAAATTGCTAATACTCTACAATCACGTTTAACGAAATCTTGAATACTTTTTGCCAAATAGAGAGCATTTGGTAAAGAAGTATTATGATTATACATCTCTTGCTGCTCTAAAAGTGTAATGTCTTTAAAGTTTATTACATAACGATTAGTCTCATTTATACTATTCGCACTAAACAAAAAGACTCTTTCATTCATTTTAGAACTGCCCAACAGTTTGTAGTTTTGTTTTCCTAAATTTTTTGATTTTTCTATTAATTCTAAAATATTTTGAGCATAAAGGTACCCAGGTGCATCAACTAAAAGAGTTGACATATCATCTAGTGTAACCTGTATTTGTTCTAACTTATCTGCACCCAAAAGCTTATATGCTCTAGAGTTTGCATTATAGACCTTGTCCATATCTATTCTAATTACTCCAATATCTACTAAATCTAAAATAGCTTCTATCTCGTTATTTTTTATATCTACCTCTCGTTGAAGACGCTCTTTTTCATAGTGTTCGCTTATTACCACGCATACTTTTGATAATACAGCCAAAAAAAATTTTACACTAAAAGGTTTTAAAATAAAACGATCTACCCCAAGGTTTATAAGCGGAACTGTATATTCAGGTTTGCTATGCGATGACATAGCAATAATACTTTGATTGTCATTTATAGCTTTTATCTCTTTTATCATCTCTATACCATTCATAACAGGCATAGTAATATCTGTAATGATTAAGTCATATTTATTATCTTTAAATTTTATCAGTCCATCTTCACCGTTTAATGCAATATCAACACGACCGAATAGTTTAAGTAAAAACTTTTTAATCTGTTTCATGATTATTTTGTCATCTTCAACATAAAGAACACTCAAATTTTGTGTTATCTTTTTTAACTGTTGTAGATTCATAATTTTCTCCTGTTTATATTAATTAAATTATAACAGAATAAGAATCAATTTATTACGCAGACTTCAATAACTCCAAAGCTCATATTTTTCCCAAACTTCTTTAGCCTTATTATTACCACCATAGTAACTATCATGACATAGCTCTTTTGCTTTTGTCATATTTTTATCTACAGCATAACCATTTATGTACATCAGTGCTAAATTAACTTGTGCGTCACTATCTCCAAGAGTTACGCTCCTAGAGTAATACTCATAGGTTTTTTTTAAGTTTTTCAGTACATATTCACCTTTAAAGTACATGGTTCCTAAAAAAAATGAGGCTTTTTCT
>Ga0316204_10010803_pt1 | contig 11627 bp, 10 predicted proteins | sample 6monrhotite_MG_2_FD_205661 | JGI IMG/M metagenome (GOLD analysis project Ga0316204, IMG submission 205661) | Microbial mat bacterial communities from mineral coupon in-situ incubated in ocean water Damariscotta River, Maine, United States -... | ecosystem: Environmental > Aquatic > Marine >...
ATCGCTCTGACCCTGGCCAGTGTGGCTGCAATTGCCTATGGCATGGTTTATTACTTTATCGTTCGTGACACCCCTAAAGGTTCGACCTACTTCAAACCAAAGAAGATGGGCGCGATGGAGGTGACCAGCAAAGGCGATCTGATTCTTTATATTTTGATGAATATTCCGCTGTTTCTGGCGCTGGCATTGTTAACCTGGAAACTTTCTCCAGCTCAAATGGGATTGATTGATGGCGCAACCAGCCTTGTGATTTATGCTGTGTTGGCTGGCATCTATCTGCTACAGGTATGGAAGATCTGGCAGGTTAACAGCCACATACTCAAAAAGCCTGTGCCTGAACTACACCGTTACAAGTTCAAACAAGTCGCAATTCTTGATTGGGCCTACTTTGTTACCTTCGGCACAGAGCTGGCAGTAGTCTCTATGCTGGCGATGTTTTATGTCTCCTGGTTTGATATGCCAAAAGTCTCTGCCGCTTTATTGGCCGGCATCTATCCGTTCATCAACCTGGTGGCACGCCCTGGCGGCGGCTGGATTAGTGACATCATTGGTCGCAAGCGCACCTTGGTAATCGTGTTTGCCGGTATCACCGCCAGCTTCCTGTTTCTGGGTATGGTGAGCCAGGACTGGCCAGTATGGATGGTCGTCGGTGTCACTATCGTTGCTGGCATCTTTTCCAAGGCTGGTTCAGGCGCCGTATATGCCATGGTGCCGCTGGTACAACGCCGCATGACAGGCCAAATCGCAGGCATGGCAGGCGCCTTTGGTAATGTTGGCGCGGTGACCTTCCTCACCGTAAACTCGTTAGTCGATTACAACCAGTTCTTTATGTTCATCGGTATTATTGCCGCCGTGGTGTTTGCCCTGATCATGTTTTACATGGAAGAGCCTGAAGGCCAAATGGCTGAAGTCATGCCTGATGGCAGTGTTCAGATGATTGATGTGAAGTAACTGTATATGTAGGGTGAGGGATCAACTCAGCAAGCATACCTGCAATACAAACCTTTTTCGTGTGTGTGCCTATCGGCACAGCTGGTGGGTTACGGAGCAAAACAACGCTCCTAACCCACCCTACATAATATAAGATCATCGCATGACCTCCAGCCTCACCATCAACGCCGGCCAATACAGCGAAAAAGGCATTAAACCTTCCAATGAAGACGCCTGCGGAATTCGTACGCCTGACGGATCATTACTCAGCAGTAAAGGTATCGCTGTCGCCATAGCTGATGGTGTCAGTAGTGCTGAGGCCGGACGTGAGGCGTCCGAAGCCTGCATCAAGGGTTTTCTCAGTGATTATTTCAGTACGCCTGAGTCGTGGACGGTAAAAACCTCCGCCCAGCGTGTGCTAGGCGCGCTTAACCGCTGGTTGTATGGCCAAAGCCAAAGCTGTATTGGATCGGGCCAAGGCATGCTGACCACCTTTAGTGCCATTGTCATCAAGTCCACCACTGCGCACCTGTTTCACGTCGGTGATACCCGCATTTATCGCCTGCGTGGTGATGAACTAAAATGTCTGACCCGAGATCACCAAACCTGGGCCAGTAACGAAAAGGCCTTTCTCAGCCGCGCCATGGGCGCCGACCTTGCTGTTGATATCGACTATCGCAGTCTGGCGGTTGAACTGGATGATGTTTACATCCTCACCACTGATGGCGTGCATGAATATGTCAACGACAAGACGCTCAAGCAACTGTGGCAAGATAATCTCACACACCCCGAGTCAGCAGCGCGCTGCATTGTCACCCGTGCGCTGGAAAATGGCAGCCACGACAATGTCACCTGTCAGGTGTTTAAGGTCGAGAGCCTGCCTGATCAAAATGAAGCGGAGTTTTATCAACACCTGACCGAACTGCCCTTCCCGCCAGCACTGGAAAGCGGCCAAAGCATCGATGGCTACAAGATCCTGCGTGAACTACATGCCAGCAACCGAACCCAGGTCTATCTGGCCCTGGATAGCGACACAAATGACAAAGTCATTATTAAAACACCATCGGTAAACTATCAGGACGATGTCGAATATATCGACGGCTTTCTGCATGAAGAATGGGCTGGTAAGCGCATCAGCAATCCCCATGTGCTTAAGATACTGGAACCCAAACGGCAACGACGCTTTTTATACTACGTCAGCGAATATATTGAAGGCCAGACACTGGAACAATGGATCAACGATCACCCTCAGGCCGACATCAGCGAAGTGCGGCCACTGATTGAACAGATCGTCGCCGGTGTGCGCGCCTTTCATCGCCAGGAGATGATTCACCAGGACCTCAAGCCGGGTAATATCATGATTGATTCACATGGCACGGTTAAGGTCATTGATTTTGGCTCAACCAAAATCGCCGGCATCCAGGAGATCAATACACCAATTGAGCGCGGCACCCTGCTCGGCACCTATGACTACGCTGCACCGGAGTACTTTGAAGGCTATCCTGGCAGCAACCGCTCAGACCTGTTTTCAATCGCTGTTATCACCTATGAGATGCTGACCGGCAAACTCCCCTACGGTAAACCACTGTCAAAACGCGCCCTGAAACGGGTTAGATATATCCCCGCTAAGCAGATCAACCCAGCCATTCCTGCCTGGGTCGATGCCGCTCTGGAAAAGGCGGTGCAAATCAATCCTGTCCTTCGTTACGAGCACATGTCTGAACTAGTGTCAGACCTGGCTACACCCAACCCCAACTTAGTTAAAAAAGAACAACCGCTGCTGGAACGAAACCCAGTCGGGTTCTGGCGCGGGCTGGCCATTGGCTTACTGATAATAAACATTATACTGCTCTATTTTATCTCTAAGACGCAGACCTAAGATGGATATCACGGCAGTAATACTGGCAGGAGGCAAAGGCAGCCGAATGAGCAACCATGACAAAGGGCTCGTAAAACTGGCTAACAAATCATTAATTAAATACGTAATCGATTCTATTCAGCCACAGGTTGATCGCATCATAATCAGTGCCAACAGAAACATTAATGAATATCAGAAACTGGGTTTGCCTGTCATTTGTGATGAAAAAACAGAGTTTAACGGACCACTAAGCGGAATCTATGAGGCACTCAAAATATGCACAACAAAATACCTGTTGGTATTACCATGTGACTGCCCATTCATAGAAGTCGATATCATCGAAAAACTATATAACTCCGCCGAAGAAAATAACAGTGATGTTGTATTAATTGATGATGGACAGTTTCTTCAACCACTCTTCTCTCTTATCTCAAAGAATGCATTAACATCATTAGAGCAATCTATTGCAGCAAAGAACTTCAAGGCAAAGCAATGGATGACCGATCAGAAACACAGCATTATTGCAGACAATAGGCCGACGTTATTTTTCAATATAAATAATAAAAATGACTTGGAAAGCGCTGAAAAACTGATCTTATCAAGAAAAAAATAGCCCGTATTTTCATGCCCGTTTAGAAATATTGAGAATACGAATTAGGGTTCGAGTGCCATTGAGATACCAATCTAGAAAAAAGTATTCAAAACGCCTTTCAATTATTGCGCCCTATGGGGTAGTTCCACTTTAAAGCAGACACAGCCCAAATAATGAAAAACTAGGCAACCATCTCCTCTACCATCACATCAAAATCTGAACTCATCTCATTAAGGCTCGCCATAACTCTTTGCACGGCAACCTCATCCAGGCCAAGACGATCAATCATAGTCAAAGCTTTATCAGAATAGGTAGCCTCATCACTCATATGAATTAGCTGATTTGCCAGATATACCAGTTTCGCAAAAATGGCATGCAGGCCATCATAATCAGGAAAATGATGCTCTGCTGCTGCAACCACAACTTCTGCAGGAAGATTCCAATTGCGTAACAAGGTACTGCCTACCATGTCGTGGGTTATGCCAACGACATGGAATTCTAGTTCACGTGCTTCTATCTGATTATATTGTTCAACCGTTTTATTGAGCGTCGAAAATTCCTGTGGGTATAAGACCCCAAACAATAAAAAACCAATGTCATGCATTAGGCCGGCAAGATAAGCCAGCCCCAAACCAGGACGGTTTTCGGCAGGTAGTTCTTTGGCCAGACTTTGACTCACCACTGCGCATTTCAATCCATGCATCCAGGTGGCTTTCGCCCCCAGCGGGCCATCCATTTCTACCTGCAGGTTTTTTCCTGCTGACAGCCCCATTGCCAGGTGCAATGCCTTGTCATAACCAAGCACTAGCTGGATTGCCTCATCAAGGCTTTCAACCCGTTCGCCATAGCCATAAATTGGCATACGTCCATGACGCATAATTTGAGCTGATACCACAGGATCTTTGGCAATAATAGCGACAAGATCCGCAACTTCTGTTGCCGGCCGATTTCTTAACAATATTAACTCTCGCGCAATCTCTGGCAAGACAGGAAGGTCTATGCCATTTTCAAGGCGGTTGCGCAACTCAGTACCTAAGATCTGCTTTCTCGTTGGATCAATTATATGACTCATAATCTCAGCACTACCCTTTTTTGGAATATTACAAATTCTGTGCTTAAAAACTCACTCTCCAACCGGTATCGGCACGTTAACAAAGATATTTAAGCCAATGCTTATAAGCAAAATTACCTAAATGTTTTTTATTCTTTATAAACAATCGCTTAAAAAGCTTTTTTATAATCCTTATTTATTACATTGGCAGCCTGAATACACCTTTCCCGGCGTCAAATGCCTTTGTGACTCGGTGAAATTTCAAAGGACAGAGTTGCACAGCACTGAGATGAGCAAACTATCCTGGCAGTGGATAAAGATCATGAAAGCTGAATGAGCCTTAGCTGCTGAGTTTCATATGCTCATAGCGACGGTCAGCCAATTAAAGGCTGTTAGATTGCCTCAATCACGGACTGGATCTCAGGCAATAACTTCTCTACAACAGCAGCCCCCTCTTCAATCGCCTCACCGGCGCGATAAAACTCTAACGGGCTGATCTGCATTAACTTGGGGGTAATCAGAATATCAGGCGGATCTGAGGCGATACGAAAACGGGTAATGCGATCCTGGGTGATATTGATGGAACCAGCAATGGCATCAAACAAACCGGGGGCTGCATCTTGCTGTTTGTGATTAGCAAAAAGTGAGTCGGAATATTCTTTCACTGTGCGGCTAATCATCTCCATCCAGCTGTCGTCATCGCTGCTGCTTGTTGATGTGATAGCAGGCTCGCTCTCAACCTCTCTAAAGTGTTTTCCGGCAATATCCCCATTCAGATTCACCGCAATAACGATATCGGCACCCAGGGCACGACAGGTAGAGATGGGCACAGGATTGACCAGTCCACCATCAACCAGCCAGCGGTTTTTATGACGGATGGCTGGGAACAGCCCTGGCAATGAAATCGAGGCCCACACCGCCTCAATCAAGGGCCCTTTTGAAAACCAGATTTCAGTACCACTGGCCAGATCGGTGGTGACGGCGGCAAATGTCTTGGGCAACGTTTCAATATTGCAATCATCACTGCAGACGTACTGATTTAAAAACAGGTGCAGGCGTTCTTTATTCACAAAGCCATTCAATGTCGGATTGAATTCAAAAAAACGCACCACATCAAGCCGGGTTAAAGAGCGCGACCAGGCTTCCAACTGATTCAACTTACCAGTAGCATAAGACGCACCCACCAGGGCACCTATAGAGCAGCCCGTAATCACATCGGGTTCAATACCGTTACGCCTTAAAGCGTTGATAATGCCAATGTGCGCCCAGCCGCGCGAGGAGCCACTGCCCAATGCCAGACCTATTCGTGGCTTTGTTTCCAAACCAGTTCCCCAGAATTATTGACGATAACGCTATAATGAATCCGTCTCACACGAATAACAAGTAACAGCAGAACACAAACAAGCACATGAAAATTACTGTTGTGGATGACTTATCCACTATTGACCGCCAATCCTGGAATCGCCTGATTCTGGATAACAACCCGTTTCTTAAACATGAATTTCTGCATGCACTTGAAAAACACAACTGCGTCAGCAAAGAATGCGGCTGGCAACCACAACACATTCTCATTCACGATAATAACAACCAGTTAATCGCAGCCTCACCGCTTTACATTAAATATCACTCTCATGGTGAGTTTGTGTTTGACTGGTCGTGGGCCGAGGCCTATCAGCGCAATCACATGGCCTATTACCCAAAGCTTGTTTCAGCCATTCCCTATACCCCGATGACAGGGCAACGGCTGCTTATTTCACCTGAGGTGAACAGCGCCGAAATTGGCAAACTGCTGATTGAAGCGACCATTGAGCTGGCCCAGGCAAGCAATTTTTCATCAGCTCACTGGCTTTTTCCTACGGAAGAGCAAAAGGAATTGTTTTTACAGCAAGGACTGGCCATACGGCTAGGCTGCCAATATCACTGGCATAATCAGGGCTATGAAAGTTTCGAACACTACCTCAGCCATTTCAGTTCACGTAAGCGAAAAAACATTGTAAAGGAACGGCGCCAGGTTCGGCAGCTAGGTCTTGAGTTCAGGGTTTTGCATGGTAACGAAATCAGCCATCAAGAGTGGCAGCTGTTTCATCAGTATTATTGTGACCTCTATGATCGCAAATGGGGCTTCCCTTCCTTGACGCTGGCATTCTTTGAAGAGATAGGCGAAACATTAGCCGAACAGGTTGTCATGGTGCAGGCCTATCGAGGTGACGAATGCATTGCCACTGCACTAAACCTACGCAGTGATGACAGCCTCTATGGTCGTCACTGGGGTTGTAGTGAGTCACTACCAGGCCTGCATTTTGAGGCCTGTTATTACCAGGGCCTGGAATACTGCATTCAGCACGAACTAAAAAGTTTTGAACCCGGCGCCCAGGGAGAACACAAGATTGCCCGTGGTTTTCTGCCAACGCCAACCTGGTCGGCACACTGGATTGCCGATCCACGCTTCCGCGATGCCGTTGATCGTTTCACTAACACTGAAATGGAAGAGATGAAAAATTTAATGCAAAAGCTGGACAGCAACTCGCCTTTTCATAAGAAAAACTGAACTGTATTGTTGGTGAAGATATTATCGATATCGCTCAAAAAAACACTCTGACATGGATTAGTGTGATTACCGAGGGAAACTGACGGACTAATTACCAAGGGACTTTGTCGTTGTAGCCTACTTATCTATTCATTGCGCATTGCATCTCGTGCTGTGTTTGCAACTCCTGATCTTACCTGATTTCGCCCGCCAATCTTTGCTTTATACAAGGCCGAGTCAGCCCTCTGGATAAGGCTCTCTGATGTCTCAGTGGCTAAATATTTAGCAACACCAATTGAAATTGTTACCTGCGAGATGGCTTCCCGGCTGTTTGTTTTAACCAACTTAGTACGTTCAACATTTCTGCGTATATTTTCAGCCACCTTCAAGGCAGCCTCGAAAGGAGTATTGGGCAAAACAACAGTAAATTCCTCACCACCGTAACGCGCTACAAGATCCCCACCTTTTACACTATCTTTAATAATCTTGGCGACGCATCGAATCACCTTATCACCCATGAGATGACCATAGCTGTCATTGATTTTCTTAAATTTATCAATATCCAACATCAACAGAGAAAACCCTTCATCATCTGCACCTTGTTCGATATGATTTTCCAGAGTATCAAGCAGCACCTTACGATTGGCTAACCCGGTAAGTGGATCTGTAGCAGCTTCTCGTTTGGTGGTGTCAAGCTCCTTGCGCAATCGGGTGATTTCCAGCGAGTTTTCCTTAAGACAGTGTTGTAATGCCTGTGTGGAATCTTGCATCGCGAGGATGTCGTTATACACCGTCTGCAAAACATTCTTGACGCAATCAATACCAGGGGCGCCATCCAGTAGCTGCGCCTGGGTCCTTAAGGACCCTTCGAATTGAGCTGAGTTATCGTGTACCGTGCTGAGATAACTCAGCATATCAGCAATGGCTGCGGTTAATTCTTGTTGCAGGCTGCGAAGGTGGATTTCACTAGGCTGGGCAACGTGTTCCAGATACAGTCTTTCGTTAACCTCCTCACAAAACAAACCTTTTTTCTCAATCAGTTCATCTATAGCCTGTTTAAGGGCAGGGTTTGATCCAGCGACATATTCGTACCAAATGGCATAATTCCGCGGGTAAACCGGGACATTGTGCTGGGTCATTATCGGTAACGCTAAGCGCAAACAGGTAGCACCATCCATACTTTCAGCATGACTCATGAGTTCTTCCAAATTCCTATCGCCACAAACATCAAAAAGTTAGGATAATTAATCATCCCCCTCTTCGATACATCTCTTGTAGTACTTCCGTAGCCCGGAAAAAGCCTACACACTAAAGCCACACATATAACAAGGCCACTTAGACTTTAGCATTTTATCGGTATCAAAAAGAGAAACCTTAACACATTCTTAATTGTTAATATTGCGCTCTAGACACCAGACAACGGGGGACAAAGCACAATTCTTTCTGGTATTGCCTTGCTGCACCACACGCTTGGTATCTCAGGTAGAAAGACCCTTGGTTTTCTTGTCGTTGTGTTGACCCCCCGGTCGTTTTATATGTTTTTTCATGACTTGGTTTGCATCAAAAGCTCTCAATCTATAGGGCCCGCTTTTCTGAAATGAGAAAAACTGAACTATATTGTTGGTGCAGATATTATCAATATCGCTCCACTTTGTAGCATTCTCGCCATAGGTCAGATGGGCTACTGTCAACTCACCACGATGAATCAATAAGTTATCTAACAACAACCTCATATTCCATGCTGGCACGCATATTGAAAGATCTTTGCTATCTATCAATTGTTAATGGGAGAAATATGATGAACCACTCTATTAATTACTCGGGCTTTATTGACCTGGCAATGGAATCCAGCACCCTTATCTCCAGTTCAACCAGCAATTGCAATACAGAAAATTGCAAACCTGCTTTGGCTATGTCTCTACACGAAGACTATGGAATTGAACAACTGAAACATGGGGTGGCATCCACCACCCCATCCAGCTTTGATTAAGGCTAATCAGGCAAGCGCTTATTTAATGACCTTGTAACATGGCTCGTAGGCTTTGCCTGGCAGCTTCATGCGCTGTTGTTCAACAAAACTCTGTAGCAGCTTATCCAGTGGGTCCATGATGCTTTGATCACCACGAATTTCAAACAGGCCATGTTCTTCGATGGCCTTGATGCCGTCGGCTTTAACATTGCCTGCCACTACACCTGAGAAGGCACACCGCAGGTTTGCCGCCAGCTGATGGCTGTCCTGATTTTTATGCAGTTGCAGTGATGACATATTTTCATGGGTCGGCTCAAAGGGTTGCTGAAAGGCCTCGTCAATCTTTAACAACCAGTTGAAGTAATAGGCATCACTCTTCTCGCGTCTAAACGCTCTAACCTTTTCACTGCCCTGCTCCATCTCGCGTGCCACAGCGGCAGGATCATCAATAATAATTTTGTAGAGTTTCTGCGCTTCCGGCCCCAGGGTTTGGGCGATGAAAGTATCAATACCATTGAAGTATTCTTCAGCATGAGCAGCACCGGTAAAGACCAGTGGAAAGGGAATATCTTTATTGTCAGGATGTAACAAGATACCGAGAATATAAAGGATCTCTTCTGCCGTACCCGCACCGCCAGGAAAGACCACAATTCCGTGAGCGGTACGAACAAAGGCCTCAAGACGTTTTTCAATGTCTGGCAGGATTACCAGCTCATTGACAATTGGGTTGGGCGATTCGGCTGCGATGATGCCCGGCTCTGATATGCCCAGATAGCGACCATCAGTAATTCGCTGTTTGGCATGGCCAATCGTCGCCCCCTTCATCGGTCCCTTCATCGAACCAGGACCACAACCAGTGCAGATATTCAGGCTACGCAGGCCCATCTCATGGCCAACCTCTTTGGTGTAGTCATATTCACCACGTTTGATTGAATGACCACCCCAGCAAACCACCATATTGGCGTCCATATTGGGTTGCAGCACACCGGCATTTCGCAAGATATGAAAAACAGCGTTGGTAACCCCATCGCTAGTTGCCACATCAAATTTGCAAGATCCATGAATCTCATCATTAACGTAAACTACATCGCGCAACACTGCGAATAGATGTTCGCTGATACCCTTGATCATCTTGCCATCGACAAAGGCACTGGCAGGGGCACCTTTCACTTCAAGTTTAATACCGCGCTCCTGCTGCACTACGCGAATATCAAAGTCTTGGTAGCGCGCCAATAGTTCACGACCATCATCCAGGTCACCACCACAATTCATGACAGCCAGCGAACAATTGCGGAAGATTTCGAAGAGTCCGCCTTGACTGGTATCCATAAGTTTGGAGACCTCTAGCTGAGAGAGGATATCCAAATGGCCTGCGGGGGTAATTCTTGCGTCAATAACTTCATATTTCATATTTATTCCCTCACCTTCTACCCGTTTTTATCCATGTTATTTAGGGGCGTAATTACTATATCGTCAACCAGCCAAGAAAAGCTTAATTTTAGCCTACCCTTAAACGCAAAAAAGCCCCTTGCAATAAAGGCAAGAGGCTTTGCTATTGCTAGGCGCCAAAACAGCCTAAACGTGCAGGCCACACTCTGACTTTGACGAATCAACCCAGCGACCGCAGCGGTCATCACCAGGCCGGGTGCAATGAGTACAACCAACAGATGAATAACCTTTGGCGACCATAGGATGAAACGGCAGTTTATGATCACGAATGTAACCATCACGCTCTTCTTTAGTCACATCAAGTAGCGGATAGAACTTAATCATACCGCCACGAAATTCAAAGACATCCAGATTGGCGCGGTGCTCGGTCTGCCAGCGCATCAGGCCTGATACCCAGACCTTAAAGTTTTTCTTAACCTCCTGCAAAGGCTCTACTTTATTAATCGAACAGCAGAAGTCTGGATCTGTCTTCCAGGTCTGGTCCTTGACTGTGTGTTCGTGCTTCCAGTCTTCCGGGTGCACATCGACTACCTTAAGATGATACAGCTCGGTTAATTGCTCTTTATAGGCCAGCGTTTCGGGGAAATGAAAGCCGGTATCAATAAAATGAATCACCTGCTCAGGCGCCGTGCTTGCAAACAGATGCAACAGAAAGGCGGAGTTGGTGGCAAATGATGATGTCAACATAATTTCGCTGAGATCAAAATCTTTATAAAGCTGTTTTACCCGCTGTTCCGGACTCAGATCATGATAGCGTTGGTTAAGCTCATTGAGCCGCTCTGCAATCGTCAGCTCTGGGATTGTCTGATCTGACTGCTGTTGGGCCGCTGATGTTGTCATAGCAAATAGCTCCGCTTAGGCATAGGATTGTAAGTATATAAGCTATATCGGCTTATGATTGATATAAGATTACACTATTAGCAGGGTAAATATTATACCTATTAATTATATAATATAGTCGGTCGCTATAACTTTTAATGAGCAAAACAAAACCGGACAACTGAATGGATTTAGGCATTATCAGCAGCCTCCTGGGTGGCATAGGCCTTTTTCTACTAGGCATGTTTCTCATGACCAACGGCCTGCGCCTGGCCGCAGGCCATGCCCTGCAAAATATCCTGGAACGCTGGACCAGCAATACCGCACGCGGCATCCTGACCGGCATCAGCATCACCTCACTGGTGCAGTCCTCAAGCGCTGTCACAGTCGCCACACTCGGTTTTGTCAATGCTGGCCTGATGCAGCTAAAAC
>Ga0316204_10010804_pt1 | contig 11626 bp, 12 predicted proteins | sample 6monrhotite_MG_2_FD_205661 | JGI IMG/M metagenome (GOLD analysis project Ga0316204, IMG submission 205661) | Microbial mat bacterial communities from mineral coupon in-situ incubated in ocean water Damariscotta River, Maine, United States -... | ecosystem: Environmental > Aquatic > Marine >...
AAGAAATTCATGCGCTACATTGGTTTTTTAATCTGTATTTGTTTTATCAATGCTTGTCAAAATGAAGCTGACAATATCATTGTTTGGGAAAATGATGATTACGAGTGTCAGGTGAACAGAGAAATCTTCGAAAAACGTCTTGACAATTCAGTTCTTGCCAAAAATAACGAAGGAGTATTATCAAAAAATCTAAAACAAAAAATGGACGCCAGCACAAAAAACGCATGGATTTTGGCAAAGGATGAGGAGACAAAATCATTACTTGAAAACTGGCGGAACAGATTTTACTGGGATGACAATCTCTCTTTCATTGATAAATCGACCCACCAAATTGTTAGTTCAGTGAGAGAAGCTCAAGTTCATGACCTAAGCGGAACGTTGGATTTGGTTATTATAGAATCAGATACATTGTTTGAAGCAAGATCTGTAATTAACTGAGGCCAATGCAATCCTTTGTAAAAAACTAAACCTAACATAGTAAGCAAAGCTCACGTCCCTTCCTTTGTCCATCACTTTTCCCAACCAGTTCGTGTCCAGTGTCCTGGGGTGCCATATCGGCGGAACGGACAACATCCTGGGCTTGGCCAACGCACTCGCGGCGGCATCTAAAAATGCCTATCTTTGCTCAAACGTTAGGACGCAATTACAGTTCTATTGAGAGTTTTTAGCAAAATATCAACCTTATTGCTTCTGGCACTGGTCTTCTCATGCAAAGAGGATGTTCAGGAAGAACAAATTGCGCCTGCGGAAGAATCTTCGAATCAACAACTATCTAAAGATCTTGTTTTTGGTGAGTGGCAATTTGACTATTCTACAAGCGATTATGTAAAGCGACATTACCTGTTTATAACAGAAGATAGTAACTATTATATGTTTGCTATGTGGAATGGTGGCGGAATGACAGACAGGGGCTCTCTCTTTTCGGAGGACTCTATTAAAGGCAAGTATTTTTGGAAATACAAATATGCTCTAATTGACAGCTCCAACATGTACATAATTGATCGTAATGGATTTAACAATGACACCAACTATTATTATAAAATAACCTACAGTGACTACCATGAGTCTCTCGCTTCAAACCTTCAATCTGACTCTTTGCGCAATAAACTTTTAGGTTGGTGGAAGCTAGAAAAGAGTCAATACCCGATCAAATTACACAACTACCCTGAACCCTGTGACCAATTCACATTAAATATTCGACATGACGGAACCGCAGTATTCTTCCTTGAAAATAACTTAGATTCTACTGTCGAATACGGTTATAATGTCGGTCAAGATTATATCAATTTCGAAAGGGGCTGTACAGGTACATATTCATATGTGAATGTAGAGCAGAACAAAATGAAATTGAAGATGAGTAAATACGACTTCGACACACTGCAGTTAAAGCGCATAACTAAAATATAGTGTAAAACTGCGCCTAACATAATAGGTAAAGTTCATGTCCGACACTCTGGCCACGCTTTTCCCTCCCAGTACGTGTACATATCCGGGCTTCCATCACTCGGTCGGACAAACCAGAATCCGGGGTTTTGGCCACCGCACTTCAAGACGGCATAAATGCCTAACTTTACCCAAACGTTAGCTGTTATTGAATGATTTCTTGTGGGATTTAACAAGTTACCTTCCTCTCTAGTCTTTCAAACTAACCCTCAGCTAATTATTTACGTGATACAATGAAATGAGGGTAAATAGTTTTCCAATATTAGTCCTATTAGTTTCACATTTATTGATTTGCACGAATGGTTCGAGTCAAGAAAATTGGAAACTTTTCGCAACCACTAATTCTGGTATTGGTAGCGACCAAATTGAAGATATTGTAATTGATAACAAAGGCGCCATTTGGGTGGCTGGTTTCACTAAATTATCTCGATATAATGGCCTCGTTTGGACGGTCTACGATATTCCGGGACATGCGAATGACCTAGAGCTTAGACTTAACGGGAATCTTCTCATTGCGACTACAAAAGGTTTGTATGAATTCGACACAGAAAACTACACGTTAAGCAGTCATTTAAATATAGGAATACCGGGGAATCACTTAGAATGCGTAGCTGAAAATTCGAAAGAACAAATTTGGGTCGGATATACCGTTGGCACCCAGAAAATAGCCTTTTATGATGGCTTAAACTGGTCCGTTGAATTCCCAAACACAGCTTCTATCGGAACTACAGTATACAGCATGGATTGCTTTGGAGATGAAATGTGGGCGGGACTCGGTTCTTCATTGTTACATCATAATGGTAATTCTTGGGAAATTTTTGACAATGGCAATTCTCAACTTTCAGGTGGGTTGGTAGCAGAAGTCAAATGTGATAAGAATGGCAAGGTTTGGATTGGGACACTTAGAGGCACTATTTCCCAAAACTTTGGACGACTAATCACTTATGACCAAACGGATTGGATTGTTATTGACGAACTTGATTGCAATGCCCTTTTGGATGGTGTATGCGCCATTGAGCCCAATGATTCTTCCTACTGGTTCACTAGTTATTGGAATGGTTTTGTAAACAGTAACCTTGGAACGTATACTTTCTTTGATGAAACGAATACCATAATCCCAAATGATTACGCTATTTCAATTGCAACCGACAATTCTAACAATGTCTTTATGGGTACGACAGCAGGCCTTGTCGTCTACAATTCAGACACTATAAACATAGACGCATATAAATATGAAAATGTATTTCAATTCTATCCAAATCCTGTTAGACATCAACTGTTTGTAACATTTAGTTTAAATGAAGCACAAGAAATCGGCCTGAGTTTTTATGGTTCGAACGGTAGCATTGCAAAACAAGTAAAATATGATTGCGAATCAGGTCGGAATCAAATTGAATTAGATGTTTCAAATTTAAGTCGGGGAACATACCTGCTTCGATTCGCATATGATGACATTTCTTCCACAAGAAAAATCATTATTATGTAGCTAGCATGCTCTGCAATAGTTAAATATCATATTTCAATGTAGCAGAAAACAACAGCTAACATAGTAAGTAAAGTTCACCCCCTCCCTTGTCCAGCGCAAAAGGCTCCCATTAGCTTGTCCAGTATCTTGGGGTTCCATCACTACGGAACGCCAGCCCACTTGGTGCGGCATCTAAAAATGCCTAACTTTACTCAAACGTTAGGTGTCATTCCCATAGTGTAGTTTTACGGAAAGCGGACAGAGTCATCTATTAACTCAAAAAGATCATATTCTTTAAGTACTCTGATGATCATTTTTTCTTGAATGAGAGTCATGCCTGCATAGAAAGAACCATTCTTGCAACGGAATTTAAAATTCCTAGACAAGGAGGAAAAAGTTAAACTGGCCACGATACGTTTTCTGTGTTTAAAGGAAACATAACAATTATAAGCTATTTCACCATCTCTAATGTTGCCATTTGCCAAGCCAGTACTACAGAACACATCATTTAACTCAATTGCAGTTTCTTTACTGGTTTCTTTGCGAACAATTATTTTGGTCGTATCAAATTCAGGTAAGCCTTCTAAACTTAACTCGAAAGATGTGGAGGATATTGAGAATTCGGCTGCGTCAACCTTGAAACACGTCTTTATATATTGTGTTAATCCAAAGAATGGCAGACTAAATAAAATAAGTATAAAAAATTTCATCTTACTCAAGTTACGAAAACCAAATTGAAAAACGCCACCTAACATATTAAGTAAAGCTTACTCCCTCCCTTGGCCTACACCAAAGGCTCCCAATAGCTTGTCCAGTGTCCGGGGCTGCCATCACGGCGGACGTTCGACCTAGATATTTAATCACTCTCTTCGTTCATCATCAAATTTCAAGGACGGCTGCACTACGTTACGCCTTCGGTGGTGAATAAGAAAAATCTCAGTACGCTCGAAAACACTTTAGATTTTGATCACAAAACGAGAATGCCTTAACTCCCCACCCAAACATCCAATACTAAAGGATTAGAGTGATTATCTCAAAAAACTTAAAACCAAAGAATTTACTAGAATTGCAACCACTTCAAAAAAAAGCTATATGTTTGTGCCAACAAAAAACAAAATGAACATAAATCAATTACATCATCATCATTTACATAATTGCTCTCAAGCGAAATGGAAATGATATGTATTAAATTGAACTAAAATATTTCTAAAACCCGTTTGAGTAAATCAAACGGGTTTTTTGTTTTCATACCCCAATTAGTTTACTCAAACATTAAAAATTAATAATGAGTAAACTTAAAATTGCAATTCAAAAAAGTGGGAGATTAAATCAAGACTCCATCAAACTTTTAAGAAGTTGCGGAATCAATATCGAAAACGGAAAAGACCAACTCAAGGTTGAAGTAGCCAATTTCCCGATTGAGCTCCTGTATTTGCGAAACTCTGATATTCCTCAATACTTAGAAGACGGGGTTGCTGACATTGCCATTGTCGGAGAGAACCTTTTGATCGAAAAGCAAAAGAAAATTGAAATAGTTGAGAAGCTTGGCTTTTCAAAGTGCAGAGTCTCACTAGCTATTCCTAAAGAAATTGAAGATGAATCTCTTGGTTACTTTGAAGGTAAAAAAATTGCAACCTCCTACCCCAACACTGTTCAAAATTTCTTGAACGAGAAAGGTATAAATGCCGAGATACACGTTATTTCTGGTTCAGTTGAAATCGCACCAAACATAGGATTGGCTGAAGGTATTTGTGACATTGTAAGTACAGGAAGTACACTTTTCAAAAATGGATTAAAAGAAACACAAGTCATTCTTAAATCAGAGGCTGTACTTGCAAAAAGCAACTCACTTTCATCAGAGCAAGAGAACATTTTGGATAGACTGTTATTTAGAATACAGTCTGTGCTTAGGGCAAAAAACACAAAATATATTTTGATGAATGTGCCCAATAAAAACATTGAAAAGGTAAGTTCAATTCTTCCGGTACTGAAGAGTCCAACCATTTTACCGCTCGAACAAGAGGGCTGGAGTTCTTTACACTCGGTAATTAAAGAAACAGAGTTTTGGGAAGTAATAGATGAATTAAAAACAGCCGGAGCCGAAGGTATTTTAGTTGTTCCAATTGATAAAATGGTACTGTGATGAAAATTATAAATAATCCGAATAGAACTGATTGGCCAACCTTGGTCACAAGACCTGAGTTCAAAAAAGAAGAAATCACAATAGTAGTTTCAGAAATTCTATCAGAAGTGAAGAACAATGGAGATGAGGCATTACTGAAGTATGCAGAGAAATTTGATCAGGTTAAGCTGTCACAATTGACTGTGAGTAAAGAAGAAATTGAGAATGCTACTTCAGTTGTTTCTGAAGAATTAAAGTCGGCTATTGAAATTGCTAAAAGCAATATAGAAAAATTTCACTCAGCCCAAAATACTTCTGAGGCTCCTGTTGAAACGACAAAGGGAGTTAGCTGCTGGCGCAAAAGTGTGGGTATAGAGAAGGTTGGCTTGTACATTCCTGGAGGATCAGCCCCACTCTTTTCTACGATTCTAATGCTGGCAATACCGGCTAAAATTGCTGGATGCAAAGAAATTATCTTGTGCACCCCTCCTAACAAAGAAGGACAAATCAATCCCGCGATTTTGTATACAGCAAAGCTTGTGGGTATTACGAACATATTTAAAGTAGGAGGAGCCCAAGCCGTTGGAGCAATGGCTTGGGGTACTGAAACAATTCCTCAAGTCTATAAAATATTCGGTCCTGGAAATCAATTTGTAACAAAGGCAAAAGAAATGGTTCAACAAGAAGGAGTGGCAATAGATATGCCGGCTGGACCTAGTGAACTATTAGTTATTGCAGATGATAGTTGTAATCCGTCATTTGTAGCAGCAGATCTTTTGTCACAAGCAGAGCACGGAGCTGATAGCCAGGTCATTTTATTGTCAGACAGTGAAAAGGTGTTGGCAGAAGTTAATGCTGAACTTGACTTTCAGTTAGCACAATTGCCTAGGATTGAGATAGCAAAGGCAGCAATAGAAAATAGTAAATCCATCTTACTATCAAACATTAATGATTGCTTGGAGTTTAGTAATCAATATGCCCCCGAACACCTCATTTTGGCTTCTGTAAAAACAGACGAGATGATAAATAAAATCGTGAACGCCGGATCTGTATTCATTGGTAATTACAGCTGCGAAAGTGCCGGTGACTATGCTAGCGGAACCAACCACACTTTACCTACTAATGGCTTCGCAAGAAATTATAGCGGAGTTTCGGTAGACAGCTTTGTCAAGAAGATCACCTTTCAAAAACTGAACGAAACGGGAATTCAAAATATCGGTTCAGCAATTGAAATTATGGCAGATGCTGAAGGTTTATTTGCTCACAAAAATGCAGTAACACTGCGATTAAAAGAAATAGGAGATGTTTGATTTACAGAAAATAACACGCAAAAACATTCAGATTATGAAAGCTTACAGCTCAGCAAGAGATGAGTTTAAGGGGCAAGCTGACATTTGGTTAGATGCTAATGAAAATCCGAACGAAACTGATTTGAATCGCTACCCTGACCCTTTGCAACTTTCTTTGAAAAAGATAATCGCAGAGCAAAAAAATCTATCAGTTGATCAAATTTTTATCGGAAACGGAAGTGATGAAGCGATTGACTTATTGTTTAGAGCATTCTGCGAGCCTGGCCAAAGCAAAGCCATATTGTTTCCGCCAACTTACGGTATGTACGAAGTCTCTGCCGCTATTAATAATGTAGAGGTTGTTAAACTTCCTCTAGTCGAACGATTCGAATTACCAGAGTTGAAAACAATCAAAGAATCCATAAACTGTAATGGACTCTTGTTTATTTGCTCTCCAAATAATCCTACAGGAAACTGCACTGGATTCGAAAAAATTAGAGAAATCGCAAACAGTTTTGATGGTTTAGTGATTGTAGATGAGGCTTACATTGATTTCTCTGAATCAGAAAGCGCTATAGCACTGATACAGACAATTCCAAATCTGGCGGTACTACAAACATTTAGCAAGGCCTTTGGTTTGGCTGGCGCTAGAGTTGGAATGGCTTTCGCAAATCCCGAAATAATTGCGGTTTTGAATAAGATTAAGCCACCATACAACATGAACACCTTGAGCATTAAAGCTGCTACGAGTGTTCTTTCAAGCAAAAAAGATTTTGAATCTCAAATTGAACTTATAAAAAGTGAAAGAGACAGAATGAGAACAGAACTATCCAAGCTGAAGAATGTCGTTCAAATATTTCCTTCTGAAGCAAATTTCTTATTGACAGAATTCACAAGTGCTGATGAAATTTTTCAAGAACTGCTCAAGAAAGGAATTGTTGTAAGAAACAGAAGTTCACAAATCAAGAATTGTCTGCGCATTTCAATTGGAACACAGGCAGAAAACAACCAATTAATCACCACACTAAACAACTTGCAATCATGAAAAAAGTATTATTTATTGACAGAGATGGTACGCTAGTTATTGAACCTCCAGTAGATTACCAATTAGACAGCTTAGAGAAGCTAGAATTCTACCCTTTCGTTTTTCAAGAACTGGCTAAAATTGTTAAAGAACTGGATTACGAACTAGTTATGGTGACCAATCAAGATGGATTAGGCACCAGTTCTTTTCCTGAAGACACCTTTTGGCCAGCCCAGAACAAGATTATTGAGGCTTTTAAAAATGAAGGAATCGAGTTTTCTGAAATACTGATTGACAAATCTTTCCCAGAAGATAATGCTCCTACACGAAAACCAAGAACTGGTCTTTTACAAAAGTACATCTATGGCGACTATGATTTAGCCAACTCTTTTGTGATTGGAGACAGAGCAACTGATATAGAACTTGCGAAAAATCTTAATTCTCAAGGTATTTTCATAGGCGATAAGAATGAAGATGCTACACTATGTACTACTAGTTGGAATGAAATCTATACTTTCTTGAGCAGCAAGCCTAGAATAGGAAAAGTACAGAGAGTAACCAAAGAAACATCAATACAAGTAGAAGTAAACCTTGATGGGGAAGGAAAGAATGAGCTATCAACAGGAATCGGATTCTTTGATCACATGCTAGAGCAAATTGCTAAACACGGTAATATTAATTTAACGGTTCAGGTTAAAGGAGATTTAGAGATAGACGAACACCACACAATTGAAGATGTTGCCATCACTTTGGGTGAAGCCTTTATAAAAGCTTTAGGTTCTAAAAAAGCCATTGAACGATATGGTTTTCTACTACCAATGGATGACTGCTTAGCCCAAGTAGGTATTGACTTCGGAGGAAGACCTTGGCTAGTTTGGGATGCTGATTTCAAACGCGAAATGATAGGTGAAATGCCTTCTGAAATGTTTATGCACTTCTTTAAATCTTTTAGTGATGCGGCAAAATGTAATTTGAACATTAAAGCTGAAGGAGAAAACGAGCACCACAAAATTGAAGCAATCTTTAAGGCTTTCGCAAAAGCAATAAGAATGGCAGTGAGCAAAACAAATAATTACTCAATACCAAGCACAAAAGGAACATTATGATAGCTATTATAGATTACAATGCAGGTAATATAAGCTCTGTCCAAAATGCTTTGAGCAGATTAGGATATGAATCCATTTTGAGTCGAGACAAAGCTGAGTTGACAAAAGCCGACAAGATCATTTTACCAGGTGTAGGTGAAGCAAGCAGTGCCATGGCGTATTTGAAAAAATATGATTTGGTCGATTTCATCAAAGGATTGAAACAACCTTTTTTAGGTATCTGCTTAGGCATGCAACTGATGTGTAATTACTCTGAAGAGGGTGACGTAGAGTGCTTAGGGATTTTTGATGCTGATGTCAAATTGTTTCCCCCAAAAGAGAATGTACCTCACATGGGATGGAATGATTTAAGCATTTTAAAAGGGCCTCTATTTGACGGGGTTAAAGCTCTTGATGACGTTTACTTTGTTCACAGTTATTATGTAGAAGAGAGTAAAGAAATGATTGCTCAATGCGATTACATCCTCCCTTTTAGTGCAGCATTGCAAAAAGACAATTTTTATGCGCTTCAATTTCACCCAGAAAAATCTGCTGATGTTGGAGAAAAAATACTTAAAAACTTTTTAGCCTTATGAGAATAATACCCGCGATAGATATCATTGATGGTAAGTGTGTTAGACTTACTAAAGGTGATTACGAAACGAAAAGAATATATAACGAAAATCCACTCGAAGTGGCGAAAGAATTTGAAGCACATGGCATTGAATTCTTGCACCTCGTTGATTTAGATGGAGCAAAATCATCTAGAATTGTGAATGATAAAATTCTAGAAAAAATAGCTTCAAATACTAATCTTAAAGTAGATTTTGGGGGAGGTTTAAAATCCACCGAAGATGTCAAAACCGCCTTTGAAGCTGGAGCATCACAAATAACAGGAGGAAGTATTGCTGTTCGAAACCCAGATCTTTTTGAAAGTTGGCTCAACGAATTTGGGGCACAAAAGATTATTCTAGGTGCAGATTGTTTGAATAGAATGATTGCTACCAACGGTTGGCTCAAAAGTTCAGAGCTTGATGTGATAGATTTTATTCAATCATATGAAGTAAAAGGAATTGAACAGGTAATCTGTACAGATATCTCTAAAGACGGAATGCTAGCTGGTGCTTCAAACGATCTTTATAAAGAAATCCTAGACAAAACAGAGATTAAACTCATTGCAAGCGGAGGTGTTTCAAGTATTCAAGACTTGGTTCAATTAAAACAAATTGGTTGTGAAGGAGCCATTCTTGGCAAAGCCATATATGAAGGAAATATTTCACTAAAAGAATTAGAAAAGTTATGCTAAAGAAAAGAATCATTCCCTGCCTTGATATTAAAGATGGAAGAACTGTAAAAGGCGTGAATTTTGTTGACATTCAAGACGCAGGTGACCCGGTAGAACTTGCTAAACAATATGTGGCTCAAGGTGCTGACGAATTGGTGTTCCTAGACATCAATGCAACAGTTGAAAACAGATCTACCTTGATAGATTTAGTGAAAGAAATTGCCAAAGAAATAAACATTCCATTTACTGTAGGCGGAGGAATTAATTCACTTGAAGCAGCAGCCAAGCTGATTAAAGCCGGGGCTGACAAAGTGAGCGTGAATTCATCAGCAGTGAAAAACCCAGAGTTAATAAGAGAAATTGCAGACAAATTTGGGTCACAATGTGTTGTAGCTGCTATAGACACCAAACTCATCAATGAAGAATGGATGGTTTTTGTGCAAGGAGGCAGAACGATCACTGATCTTCAAACTGTTAATTGGGCAAAAAAGGTAGAAGAACTGGGGGCAGGTGAAATTTTGCTAACCTCTATGAATAATGACGGCACAAAGAGCGGATTCGCAATTGATATAACCTCTAAGGTTAGCAGTGCTGTTAATATTCCGGTTATAGCTTCAGGCGGAGCTGGAACAAAAGAACATTTTAATGAACTCTTTAAAACCAATATAAGTGCAGGGCTGGCCGCAAGCATTTTTCACTATGGTGAAATACCCATTCCAGAATTGAAGAATTACTTAATTAATGAAAACATATCAATTAGAAAATAATAAGATGAATATAGATTTTAATAAAGGTGACGGCTTAGTTCCAGTTATAATTCAAGACAATAGCACCCTTCAAATATTGATGTTAGGCTATATGAACCAAGAAGCTTTTGATAAAACTCAGGCTGAACAAAAAGTGACTTTTTTTAGCAGAAGTAAGAATAGACTTTGGACAAAAGGAGAAGAATCTGGTAATATTTTAAAAGTTAAAGACATCAAAATAGATTGCGATAACGACACGATTCTAATAAAAGCCAATCCACAAGGACCGACCTGTCACAATGGAACAACAAGTTGCTTCGCAGATGAAACTTCTAAAGGGTTCATTTATAAGCTCGAAGACACCATCAATCAAAGAATAGACGAAGATGATGAAAACTCCTACACGAATAAGCTGTTCAAACGAGGTATAAATAAAGTAGCTCAAAAAGTTGGTGAAGAAGCAGTAGAACTAGTGATTGAGGCTAAAGATGATGACGCCGATTTGTTCAAAAATGAAGCAGCTGATTTGATGTATCACTATCTGATTTTACTGAAAGCAAAGGGCTTCACATTAACAGATATTGAAGAGGTTCTGAAAGAAAGGAACAAGTAATTGCGAACTCCAATAAATTGCTGTAAATTGTAGAGTCATATGAAAACTTTTAATCACAATAAAGTGATTCTAATATTGGGCTTCAGTGTTCTCATCTTCTTAGCTTCATGCCGAAAAAAGGATGAAAAATATGAAGGAACATATGTTGGAATGGAGAGATATACGATTCTTGATTCAGGAGAGACTGCTTACACATTGGATACAAGCTACCAACAAGTGATTGAATTCACCTATTCAAAAAAAGTCTACACTTTTCTTAGAGTGCATAATAATCCAACTCAAGCAGGCTTTTCTATCCACAAAAAGAACATTGAAGATCACAAATATCAGCCATTCAGTGATATTTATACGACACTAGAAGGTAATACGGTGGGAAGTGGCGGGGGAATCACCTTTGCAAATGACAGTATGTATTATGGTTCGTGGTCAAGTTGGAATCATGATGAAACTCTTTATGAATTTCGAGGGAAACGGTGAGTAGATTTACGCTAATTCCATTTTGAAAAAGTTTAAGCTGAAATTAGAATTTTCTTAAATTAGATACATGATCCGTT
>Ga0316204_10010805_pt1 | contig 11625 bp, 11 predicted proteins | sample 6monrhotite_MG_2_FD_205661 | JGI IMG/M metagenome (GOLD analysis project Ga0316204, IMG submission 205661) | Microbial mat bacterial communities from mineral coupon in-situ incubated in ocean water Damariscotta River, Maine, United States -... | ecosystem: Environmental > Aquatic > Marine >...
AAACGAGTTAATTTGCTACCTCACTCATAAATTTTAGACGGTACAATCGAAGTTCTTCATCTTCGTAATCCCCGTCAAATTCTTGCAGGGCTTCTTCAATACCATCGGTTTCGGCTTCTAAGAAATAATCATGGATTTCTTCCTGCTGATCTTCATCGAGTACTTCGTCTACCCAATATTGGATATTCAGCTTGGTGCCACTATATACGATCCGCTCCATTTCTTTCACTAGTTCATTAATCTCCAGGCCTTTTGCTGCTGCAATATCATCTAAAGGTAACTTGCGATCTACATTTTGGATTATATATAATTTTAACGCCGAATTAGCCCCTGTGCTTTTTACCACAAGATCATCGGGCCGAACAATATCATTCTCTTCAACGTAGGAAGAGATAAACTCTATAAAAGGACGTCCATATTTCTTTGCCTTTCCCTCCCCTACACCATAGATCGTATTCATCTCCTCAATCGAAATAGGGTATTTTAATGCCATATCATCCAGAGACGGGTCCTGGAATACAACAAAGGGTGGTACATCCAATTTTTTTGCTACGCTTTTACGAAGATTCTTAAGTTGCTTCAATAATCTTTCATCGGCTACGCCCCCAGCACTTTTGGCTGCGGTTACAATGGCATGATCCATTTCTTGATTGTATACATGATCTTTCGTCATCATAAAAGAAGTTGGCTTTTTTAAAAATGTTTCCCCGGCGGGTGTAACACGCAAAATACCATACTGCTCTATCTCCTTTTTTAACAACCCGGCAACCAGCGTCTGTCTAATTAAAGCCATCCAATATCCTTTCCCTTTATCAGCACCAGTTCCAAAAAATGATTTTTCATCAGTTTTATGTGATGATAATATGGCATTGGTAGTGCCCATTAATGTCCTGACTATTTCCTTGGATTTAAATTTCTCCTTTGTCCCTTGAATTGCCTTTATAAGCTTAATAACACTTTCTTTAGCTTCTTCTTGTTCTTTTGGATTACACGCATTGTCATCCATCTTGGCCCCTTCTCCGTGCTCCTCATCAAAAGATTCTCCAAAATAGTGGAGCATAAATTTTCTCCGCGAGATTGAAGTTTCTGCATAGGCAACTATTTCTTGTAACAGCGCATTGCCTATTTCTTGCTCAGCAACTGGTTTCCCCGACATAAATTTCTCTAACTTCTCAACATCCTTATACGAGTAAAACGCTAAACAATGGCCTTCGCCTCCGTCTCTGCCGGCCCTGCCCGTTTCCTGATAATAACTTTCAATACTTTTAGGGATATCGTGATGAATCACATAGCGAACATCTGGTTTGTCTATTCCCATACCAAAGGCTATGGTCGCCACTACTACATCTACATCTTCCATGAGAAACATGTCTTGATACCTAGAGCGTGTTTTGCCATCGAAACCTGCATGATAAGGAACCGCGCTAATACCATTCACTTGTAAGACCTGAGCCAACGCTTCTACCTTCTTTCTGCTAAGGCAATAAATAATCCCCGATTTACCGTGCATTTTTTTCACAAATCGAATAATATCAGCTTCTACATTGGTTGTCTTTGGACGCACCTCATAAAATAAATTCGGCCTGTTAAAAGATGCCTTAAAAAGTTTGGCATCCGGGATTCCTAAATTCTTAATAATATCTTCCTGAACTTTTGGAGTGGCCGTTGCCGTAAGACCAACAATAGGAATGTTATCCCCTAATCTATTGATGATACTTCTTAGATTGCGATACTCTGGCCTGAAATCGTGTCCCCATTCCGATATACAATGAGCTTCGTCTATGGCTACAAATGACAGTGTGACCGACTGTAAAAATTGAATATAGTCTTCTTTTGTAAGTGATTCTGGCGCCACGTAGAGCAGCTTGGTAATACCGTCACTAATATCCTGTTTTACTTGTTTTACTTCGGTCTTATTTAAAGAGGAGTTTAATACGTGGGCTACCCCATGTTCGGATGATATGCCGCGTAACGCATCTACCTGATTCTTCATGAGAGCAATTAAAGGGGATACCACAATTGCGGTTCCCTCTTTCATAAGTGCCGGAAGTTGATAGCACAGCGACTTCCCGCCGCCAGTTGGCATAATTACGAAGGTGTTCTTCCCTTCGTTTACATTCTTAACTACATCTTCTTGAAGTCCCTTGAATTTAGAAAATCCAAAATATTTTTTTAGTGAGGCATGTAATTCACTTTCATTCAATACCATTCCTAAATAATTTATTTATTCCTTCAGCAGTAAAAAGCACTTTCATTTTAATAAGCTATCGTTTCCTAATCGTTCTCGGGTAAAAGCAGTAATTTATTCTTCTAAATTTAGAATACCCTATAAAATAAGTTTATGTAATTTTGTTTTATTAAATATAACACATTCTTTTAGAAAGAGTTTAAATAATAATACAAATTCTTCTAAAGAGATACTATAAACGCATACATACTTTGAGTAATAGCAAAGGTATTTTAGCATTAGCTAAAAAAACCATAGAAACCGAAGGAGCAGCCATTCAAAATTTGTCCTTCCTTTTAGATCAGCAGTTTGCAGATGCAGTGAACTGTATCTATACGGCAAAAGGCAGAGTGGTTATTACAGGTATAGGGAAAAGTGCCATCATTGCCGCCAAAATTGTAGCGACTCTTAATTCAACAGGCACCCCGGCTATTTTTATGCATGCCGCAGACGCCATTCATGGGGATTTAGGAACCATTCAAAAACATGATACTGTTATATGTATTTCCAAAAGCGGAAGCACCCCTGAAATAAAGATGCTAGTGCCCCTTATTAAAATAGGCAAAAATAAGCTTATCGGGATGACCGGTAATATCAACTCTTTTTTGGCAGATCAGGCAGATTTTGTACTCAACACCTACGTGGAAAAAGAAGCCTGTCCCCATAATTTAGCTCCGACAACCAGCACCACTGCCCAATTAGTGCTGGGAGATGCACTTGCAATTTGTTTATTAGATCTCCGTGGATTTAGCACAAAAGATTTTGCCAAATTTCATCCGGGTGGTACCCTTGGAAAAAAATTATATTTGAGGGTCTCAGATATAGCCGCTACCAATATGAAACCTATGGTGGAATTAAATGCACCTATAAAAAATGTGATCGTTGAGATTTCTCAGAAAATGTTAGGAGTAACAGCTGTTATGGATAACAATGAGATCATCGGTATTATAACAGACGGTGATATTAGGCGTATGCTGAATAAATACGAAAATATCAACGGACTAACTGCAAAAGACATTATGGCAACTAACCCAAAAACCATTGAATCAGATTTGTTAGCAGTTAAAGCGTTAGAAGAAATGCAAAACAAAGGTATTTCGCAGTTATTGGTACAAGATGGCAAAAAATATATGGGAGTAGTGCATCTGCATAACTTAATAAACGAAGGCATACTTTAATGGCAACAAAGACCCGCAACCCTAACGAAATGTCTTTTTTAGACCATCTTGAAGAATTAAGATGGCACTTAATACGTTCCACTTTGGCCATTGTCATCATTGGTACAGTGGCATTTATGATGCGGGGATTTGTTTTTGATACCGTTATTTTTGGTCCTTCAAAAATGGATTTCCCCACATACCGTTTTTTTTGTGACATTGCCACTTTTTTTGGTATTGAATCTGCCTTTTGTGCTGAAAAACTACCTTTTACGATTCAGAGTCGATTGATGGCAGGACAGTTTTCGGCACATATATGGACTTCGATATGGGCCGGGTTTATAGTAGGTTTTCCATATGTACTTTACGAAGTATGGAAATTTATTAGTCCCGGATTATATGAAAAAGAACGTAAAAATTCTAGAGGATTTATTCTCGTGGCTTCACTTCTCTTTTTCTTGGGCGTCCTTTTTGGTTACTATGTTGTAGCACCATTATCTATTAATTTTTTAGGCACCTATCAAGTGAGTGAACTTGTATTGAATGAATTTGATATAGGCTCCTATATTGCTACGGTGAGGTCTTCCGTTATTGCATGTGGTATTTTGTTTGAGCTACCTATTTTGATATACTTCTTAACCAAAGTGGGCTTGGTTACACCTGAAATCCTGAAAAAATATCGAAAAATTGCTATGGTGATTGTTCTGATATTATCTGCAGTAATTACACCCCCTGATGTAGCCAGCCAAATTATTGTGGCCGTTCCAGTTTTGTTTCTGTATCAGGTGAGCATCCACATCTCTAAAATTGTTCTAAAACGACAGGCTAAAAAAGAAAAAAAAGATGCCAAATCAACTTGAAGAATTTAATAGCTATCGTTCCAAAATGAACGATAAACTTCTGGGAACTAATAATAAGCTAATTAAGCGCATCTTTAATCTAGACACCAATGCATTTACGAAAGGAGCATTGGATGTTAAAACCAAAGAATTATTAGGCCTTGTAGCCTCTGCCGTATTACGTTGTGACGACTGTGTGAAATACCACCTGGAGAGTGCTCACAAACTTGGAGCAAAGAAAGAAGAAATAATGGAAACACTGGGTATTGCAACCCTGGTAGGTGGCACCATCGTAATTCCTCATTTAAGAAAGGCATATGAATATTGGGAATTATTGGAAGAACAGGAAGGTTAAAAAAAATGTAATTCTTTTTACCTCCTTTATTAATACCTTAGATTTGAACGGTAAAGAATGTTATGAAGCTTAGAGCAGAAAACATAATGAAGGCCTATAGAGGTCGTCAGGTGGTAAAAGGTATTTCACTGGAAGTTAACCAGGGAGAGATCGTTGGTCTGCTAGGACCCAATGGTGCCGGTAAAACTACCTGCTTTTATATGATTGTTGGCCTTATTAAACCCAATGGCGGCAGCATATACCTCGATGATACGGAGATCACAAAATTTCCTATGTACAAACGGGCGCAAAACGGTATAGGTTATTTGGCTCAGGAAGCGTCTGTTTTCAGAAAACTAAGCATAGAAAAGAACATTTTAAGTGTATTGCAACTCACCAACCTGAGCAAAAAAGAGCAATACATGAAAATGGAACAACTTATTGAGGAATTTGGCCTCGGGCATATTCGAAAGAACAGAGGTGACTTATTATCTGGTGGAGAAAGACGACGAACAGAGATCGCCAGAGCCCTTGCTACAGATCCAAAGTTTATTTTACTTGATGAGCCTTTTGCTGGAGTAGATCCTGTTGCCGTAGAAGATATACAGCGTATTGTAGCACAACTTAAAGATAAAAATATCGGGATACTTATTACCGATCATAATGTTCAGGAAACCTTAGCTATCACAGAACGCTCCTACCTAATGTTCGAAGGAGGTATCCTAAAATCAGGAATTCCTGAAGATCTGGCCGAAGATGAAATGGTTCGGAAAGTGTACCTGGGACAAAATTTTGAGTTACGGAAGAAGAAGCTCGAATTTTAAGACCTCATAAATTCACCAGGATTACTTATGTTTTATCTTGAGAATCGCTAATGGTATTCACCACAGAACTCACTATATAAAACAGAATTATTGCCGGAATTGCTAAAAATTTCAACGTCCCTATAAGAAACAGGCTCACCAGAATAAATATGTAGCGCAACGCATTGTCTTTAAAACTCCAGTTTTTAAATTTAAACGCAAACAATTCTATAGGAGCATTTAGTAAAAAACTACTCGCGATGACCATTCCTATCAAAAACCAGGGGTTTAAAATAATGGTATTTAAAGTGTCATTGGCGTGGTAGATCAAAATCAGGGGAAGTGATATAATGAGTAACGCATTCGCCGGTGTTGGCAAGCCAATAAAGCTCGAAACCTGGTTTTCATCTGTATTAAAACGTGCTAAACGGTAAGCAGATGCCAGTGTAATTAAAAACCCAAAAAATGGCAAAAGTGTGGCTTTGGTAGAAATCCATTGCATGGTGTCGGTCATTTCCATAACATGCTGCATATTCCACCCTCCGGTCTGACTCATATTTAGCAGTTGAAACATCACAATCCCCGGGACCAAGCCACTGGTGATCATATCAGCCAGTGAATCTAATTGAATTCCAAAATCGCTTTGCACCTTTAAAATACGGGCAGCCAAACCATCCAAAAAATCAAACAGGATACCAATGAATACAAATAGAGCCGTTAGTTCCCATTGATTCCAAACTGCAAATACAACAGCAACGCATCCAGAAAAAACATTTAGCAAGGTTAGAATATTAGGTATATGACGCATCATGTAACTTTGTTTGAGGTAAAAATAGTATAATTTTTAATGAAGTGGTTTTGTAACGTATTTTATTCAGATATTTGTTAACCTAAGAGAAATGGCCTGTTAATGGGCATGTAGAATGAATTTGAAGCGTTATTTTTTCTTACTGTTTTTGTGTCTATACACAAGCGTCTTTTCACAACAAATTTCTTTGTCCGAAAAAGCGACCATCAGTGTTATTACTTGTGGTTCTGGACAGGAATTATATTCCTCTTTTGGTCATAGTGCCTTCAGAGTGCAGGATAGTGCTCATGGTATAGATTGGGTCTACAATTATGGAACGTTTGATTTCGATACTCCAAATTTCTACATGAAATTTGCCCGGGGAAAGCTACTATACTCTTTGAGCAAACAACGTTTCGAAAATTTCTTGTATTCCTACCAGTTAGAAAATAGATGGGTAAAAGAGCAAATTCTCAACCTGACCCCTGATGAGAAAGCAGTTCTTTTTGATTTTTTACAAAAAAATCATCAACCAGAGAATCGCAATTACAAATATGACTTTTTGTTTGAGAATTGTTCTACCAAAATGCCAGACATTCTTAAATCTGTTTTAGGAGACAATCTAGTTTTTTTAACCCCATCCGATTATACTCCTGCTACTTTTCGAACGCTAATTCAGGAGAACTTAATCACGAATACCTGGTCTAGCTTTGGGATAGATTTGGCCTTGGGGTCTGTCATCGATAAAAATGCCACCCCAAGACAAATGATGTTTCTCCCTAATTATGTGTTACGTCAATTTAATCATAGCGAACTGAACGGACAATCCCTAGTAACAAGAGAGCGAACTATTCTAGACTATGAGGATTACAACAGCGGGAATTATTTTACTACTTCCCCCTTATTCTGGTTCTTATTATTGCTATTATTTACCATTACCATCACTATTATTGACCTTAAGAATGGCTCTAGAAGTCAAATTTTGGACTTTTTCCTTTATTTTAGTACTGGTTTGGCCGGAATTCTCTTGTTTTTTCTTTCGTTCTTAACAGATCATTCCGCGACCGCTTTAAATTTTAATATTCTTTGGGCATTCCCGTTAAACCTAATTGCAGGTTACTTTTTAGCACATCGAAACAAAATACCCGGCTGGTTGCCAAAATACATACTATTTCAAGTTGGTTTATTGATCATTGTTATCTTTTTATGGATCTTTCAGGTCCAGGTATTTTCACCTATCCTCGCAATTATTTTGTTCACATTTGCGATTAGATACTCGTTTTTAATTTTCCATTTTAATAAAAATGAAACCCACATTCGATGAATCTGATTTCGGTAGAAAATATTGCTAAGTCGTATGGCGAAAGAATCCTTTTTTCAGACATTTCATTTGGAATTAATAAAGATCAGAAAATAGCACTGATTGCAGAAAATGGTACGGGTAAAACCTCTATTCTCAATATTTTATCTGGTAAAGACAATGCCGATAATGGGCAAGTAAATTATCGCAAAAATATCCGCATCTCCTATTTGGCGCAGGAACCAGATCTGAATCCAAACCTCACTATTGAAGAAACCATCTTTGCCTCTGATAATGAAGTGTTGCAGGTAATTCTCAATTATGAAAAGGCTTTGGAACATCCGGAAGACGAAAAAAAATACCAGAAAGCGTTTGAAGATATGGAACGTTTTGCAGCCTGGGATTTTGAAACGCAATACAAACAGATACTTACCAAACTCCAGTTGCCAGATTTACATGCCAAAATTGGGTTATTATCTGGTGGACAAAAGAAAAGGGTTGCCCTGGCTAATGCCTTAATAAACCAACCAGAAGTTTTAATTCTTGATGAACCTACCAACCATCTGGATCTGGAAATGATAGAATGGTTGGAAAGTTACTTTGCCAAAGAGAAACTAACAATTTTTATGGTAACACACGATCGTTATTTTTTAGAACGTGTTTGTAATGAAATCATTGAGTTAGACAATCAGCAATTGTATACCTATAAAGGAAATTATTCCTATTACCTCGAAAAAAAAGAGGCAAGGCAAGAAAGGGAAGCTATTGCACAACATAAGTCGAGCTTACTGTATAAAAAGGAATTAGATTGGATGCGTAGACAGCCCAAAGCACGTACCACCAAGTCTAAATCTAGAATAGATGACTTCTATGAAATTAAAAATAAGGCACTTCAAAGAAGAAAAGACCATGTAATTCAGTTAGAAATAAATATGGAGCGTCTTGGAAGCAAGATTTTGGAGTTACATAATGTCTCTAAATCATTCCCAAACAAACCAATTTTAAACAAATTCAATTATAGCTTTTTAAAAGGCGAACGCATTGGAATCATTGGCAAGAACGGCACCGGAAAAACTACCTTCCTGAATTTAATAACGGGTCTGGAAACCCCCGATACAGGCAAGATAACAGTAGGTGAAACAATAAAATTTGGGTACTATAATCAAAATGGAATAGCATATAAACCGGGGCAGAAAGTAATAGATGTTATTCGTGAATATGGCGAATACATACCCCTGAAAAAAGGACGACAAATATCTGCACAACAATTACTGGAACGCTTTTTATTCGATCGTAAAAAGTCATATGATTTCGTTGAAAAACTAAGTGGTGGTGAACGAAAAAGGCTCTATCTGTGTACGGTGCTGATTCAAAATCCAAATTTCCTAATTCTGGATGAACCTACCAACGATCTGGATGTAGTAACATTAAATGTTCTGGAAAGTTTTTTACTAGATTTTCCAGGTTGCCTGGTAGTTGTTTCCCATGACAGGTACTTCATGGACAAGATCGTAGATCACCTATTCATATTTCGCGGCGAAAATATAGTAGAGGATTTTCCGGGTAACTATTCAGATTTCAGGATTTATGAAGATAGTCAGGTTAAAGAAATTAGAGCTGCTAAAGAACTTAAAGTCAAAAAAGTATCGGATGGGAATACCTGGAGAGCAGATGGAAAAAATAATAAGCTTTCCTACTCAGAACAAAAAGAATACGGGCAGTTAGAAAAAGAGATAAAGAAACTAGAACATCAAAAGGATGAAATTCAACAACAGTTTTCTAATGAATCTTTATCAGGGGAAGAAATAGATGGTTTATCTATTTCACTAAAGAAATTAGCAGACGCTATCGACACCAAAACAGAACGCTGGTTTGAACTATCTGCTATCCTCGAAAATTAGTCTTTTGTTAGATTTCGGCTATTTTTTGGTATCATAAAGGCATCAGATGTTTCAATTCATTCACTATCTAAGATTTTTACTTACGGCAACCAATCAATATGGTATTCACTCCCCTTTTGTGTACCAATACCTTATTAAGTGCCTTTACAAAAGATCTTCGGGTAGTTGTTCTAAGTCTATTGATGTACTCCTGAAAAGTGCTGATTACTTTAAGGCGAGAGCAATCTGGGTAATGCCGGGTCAAAAGCAGTTGAAACAACTACTTAAGAAAAGAGTTCCTCAACTAACATTTGAAAAAATACCTTACGATATCATATACATCACCTGTGACGAAGTAGCGGTACTTAAGGATCCAAGTTTTATAAGCAAGAATTCCCATAACACCACTCTGATATTACTGGAGGGTATCTATAAAAACAAGGAGGTAAATACCTTGTGGCAAAGTTTGATTCTAAGAAAAGATATTCATGTTTCCATAGATTTTTTTTATTGTGGTGCATTGTTCTTTAGAGGCGAACAAGAAAAACAACATTTTAAGATTCGAATATAATCCCTTAATTTTACGCAAGATTTTCTTCAAATGGATACTACTATCTTCTATATCTTAGGTTTTGTTGCCGCTTTGTACATATTGCTATCGGTTTTCAACAAAAAAAGGTCCAAAAAGCGGAAATCCAGAAAATTTATGGATGGGTATGATCGCGATAACAAGAATAATAAATCATCTTAACCATGTTGAGGCTAATTTTATGTAGCCTGCACTATTTAAACCTTACATAACGAGTGTAAATTAGCCTATAAACAAAGTCTATGAAAATATATACGAAAACAGGAGATAAAGGTATGACAGGCTTATTTGGTGGGACCCGGGTTCCTAAGCATCATATACGTATCGAAAGTTATGGCTCCATAGATGAGTTAAATTCATGGTTGGGCCTAATCCGGGATCAGAAAATTGAGAAAGAATATATAGACCTATTATTAATTATTCAGGAGAAATTATTTACCGTAGGTGCAATTTTGGCTACAGATCCTGAAAAAGCAATTCTAAAAAGTGGTAAGGAACGACTCAACATTCCTAAAATAAGCAATGCGGATATCGCACTTCTTGAAACCGAAATGGATAAAATGGACGATGCATTGCCTCCTATGACCCATTTTGTGCTTCCCGGTGGTCATACTACCGTGTCATACTGTCATATTGCGCGTACCGTTTGTCGCAGAGCAGAAAGAATGGCTAGTCTGTTAAACGATAATGCGCCATTTGATGAGCATGTGTTGTCCTATTTAAACAGACTGTCCGATTATTTATTTGTTTTGGCAAGGAAATTGTCATTTGACTTAAAAGCGATCGAGATTAAATGGGTTCCTGAGAAAAAAGACTAATAAATCCACTATTTATTCGTTATCAAACTATTAAAAACAAGGTTTTTACAAAATATAATTGAAATAAACGGCAAAAAACTTGATAATCTGCGTTTAAAAATTATTTTTGCAGAAAATTTAAAATAACACTATTACAATGTATTGGACATTAGAATTGGCATCTTATCTTAGTGATGCTCCCTGGCCAGCAACTAAAGACGAATTAATAGACTACGCCATTAGAACCGGAGCTCCTCTGGAGGTTGTAGAAAATCTTCAATCTATGGAAGAAGAAGGAGGTGAAATATATGAAAGTATTGAAGAAATATGGCCCGACTATCCTACAGAAGAGGATTACCTCTGGAATGAGGATGAATACTAAAATATTGATCAAATTGCATAAAAAAGTCTCCTAGGAGGCTTTTTTTTTATGTAATTTTGACAGTCTTTGAACAGAATTGGGAAGAAATTCGAAACTGGAATGGCTTTTGCCTTAGATAGGAGAGAAACATCAGATCTAAAATCAAAAAATAATTCAAGTATTGCTGCCCATATTACCTCCTAAGACAGTCATACTTATAAGATAAAATTCATGAGTTTATTAAATACCGTAATAAAGGCTTTTGTTGGTGATAAATCCAAAAAAGATGTAAAAGAATTACAGCCTTTAGTTGATCAAATTAATTCCCATGGAGCTGTTTTAGAATCATTATCTAATGATGAATTAAGGCAAAAAACAGCATATTTCAAGGACAAAATTTCGGAAAATTGTGCTGCCATCACGGCACAGATAAACGATTTAGCAAAAGAGGTGCACACTTCTACCGATATTGATAAGAATGAAGACATCTATGCAGAGATCGATAAATTAGAGGAAGAGGCCTATACCCTAACACAAGAAACACTAAATAC
>Ga0316204_10010806_pt1 | contig 11625 bp, 7 predicted proteins | sample 6monrhotite_MG_2_FD_205661 | JGI IMG/M metagenome (GOLD analysis project Ga0316204, IMG submission 205661) | Microbial mat bacterial communities from mineral coupon in-situ incubated in ocean water Damariscotta River, Maine, United States -... | ecosystem: Environmental > Aquatic > Marine >...
ACTTTTAATAAATTATTAATTTTAAGGACCAGTTCATCGGCATCAAAAGGCTTGGTTAAATAATCATCTGCTTCAGCTAACAATCCCTTAATCTTGCTTTTTTTGTCTGTTTTTGCGGTTAACATAATCACAGGGATATGTGAGGTAAACGATTGTTGTTTTAATTTCGTTAAAACTTCAAACCCATCAATACCAGGCATCATTACGTCTGAAATAATAACATCCGGTAAATACTCCTCCGCTAAACTTAACCCCTGATTTCCATCACTTGCTATCAAGCATTGATGATAAGGTAGGAGCATTTTTTCTAGGTATCGCTGCATGTCGATATTATCTTCGATAATTAATATTAAGTATTTAGATTTTTGATTGTTTAAAACCTCCATGTTTTGTGGAATTTGATATTCCTGCATTGATAATTTTCCGTTATTCAATGAAGGATCTGGTACCGTCGTCACTTCAAAATCATTTCCAACTGCTTTGTTAATAGTAACAATAAATTTAGAACCCTCATTTAGTCTAGACTGCAAATCAATCTTCCAGTTCATAGAATCAACGAGATCTTTTACCAATGCCAAACCAATACCTACCCCTGGAATCGAATGGTGGCTGTCAGTTTCCGATCTTTGAAAACGGTCAAATATTTTTCCTTGTTCTTGTTTAGAAATACCGATACCTGTATCTGATACGATCAATCGATAGCAGTTATCATCTTCAACAAACTCAATATTGATCTCTCCATTTTCATGCGTATATTTAAAAGCATTTGATATCAGGTTGTAGAGAATGTTTTCAAGTGCTTGTTGGTTACCATTAATATGTAAAGGGTTACATATAGAAAAAGCGTAATCAATATTTCTGTCATTAGCGATTATAGAATAAGACTGGCAAATCATTCTGACGGGTTCGCCAACATCTAAATCAGTAATTGGTAATGCATCTGAAGCAACTCTTGAAAGATCGAGCAATTGGTCAACCATATAAATCAATCTCAAATTATTTCGCTTAGCAGTCAATAATTGCTCCAAAGATTCTTCATCTGTATGAGAAGCAAGCATTGATTCAATAACCCCATTTACAATCGTAAGGGGCGTTCTCAACTCATGGGAAATATTGGCAGTAAATTCATCTTTTAGATGATGAAGTTGTTTCTCTGCTAGCTTTTGTTTACGAATGTCGGCTAGTGAAACAATTAATATATCGCTGGTTAGATCTAAACTTTTTGAGATTGTGACGTGAAACGAAACCTGCGCCTTATTTCTGGTAATTATCTGGGATTCCAATTCTAATCCCTTATTATTCTTCAGTAATTGCTGGCGATAACTTTGATAATCAAAAAATCGATAAAGTTCTTCAGCTTCCGGGATCAGTTCAATAAAGTTATGGTTAATTAGATCCTGCTCCCCATACCCCAATAAATTAGTTGTTGCCTTATTGCAGCTGATTATCTTCCCGTCAAAATGTAAAGTAAAAATCGGGTTACTGATGGTGTCTAAAATCATCTGATTAGTAGAGATCTGCTTTTCCACCTTCTGTGCACTATGAATAAGTTTTTGAGCAATGCTCTCGTTCAACCTGCGTAATTTTTTTATCTCATTTTTTCGACGTTTATTAGTATCAAATAATTCGATGGTCTGAAACATAGCTAATACTAACGTAAGCATGAACCATATAATCTGGATAGGTTGTAATATTCCTAGCTTATCTAGAGGATTATAGTTTGCTTCGATAACAAATAATATGGCAATAAAACCAAGAAAAAATAATGGGCTATTTAATACATGATAACGCCTGAAGGGCGTAGGATTAGTTTGAGCTTTGTTTAAATATCCTATCAGATTAATACCCATATAAAATAGAAAGTATGGTAGATACCAAGCCCAAGAAATCCATGGTTCAACTAATTGATTGACATCGAGCAGAACATAATATTCCAGAACATCAGCCAAAACCCAAGTTAGGCTTGCTAAACCAAGTAGGAAAAAACCAATTTTAGTTTTTGACTGTGATTGATATGAAAGATGCCACCACCGAAAAACCAAATAGCTGTCCATCAAAATGTAAAAAAAGAATGAACCCCAAGCGTTGTCTTGGGTACCAAACTTCGCAGGCGCTAATACTAAAAAGGTAAAAGCTCCTATCAAGAACAATAAGATACTTGATGAAGTGATAATGCTACGTTGATCTAGCAATTTCTCGGCTGAAGAAAAACTCTTTATTTCGATTGCTGTAATGGTTAACGCATAAAATATAAAATAATTTAGACTTAATATAAAATCTTGATTGGTTTTTGTTATAAACTCCCAAAAGAACAATCTAAAAATGGACAATAGAAACGAGGAAAGAAAAGCAATACCAACAAAATACAGAAATAGTGACTCAAACTTACCTTTGTTCTCAACCAACTTTATTACTATGGCCGAAAGCAGAAATAACGATAAAATACTTTCTGCAATCCGTAAAGAAAAAAATCGAATAAACTCTTTATCAAAGAATGGAAAGAAATGGATAAAAACAAAAGATAAAAGAACAAAAATGCCAATGATATTTATTTTTGAGAGCTTGGGCATATTCTATATTTTCATACAAGGTTTACTGATAGAAGGAGCGCAATCATCAAGCAAAGCAATATCAAATGCAAATTTAAACAACCTAGTTTGGTTTAAAATCGCTGTTTAAGACATTAGGTCGTATTAATAAAAATATATTAGAGATCGTACAAAAAACGTGCTAATTCTTTAATTTTCTTATAGAATCATGTTGATTCAAATTGTAAAAACATCCCAAATAATAATAAATCTATTGTTTTTCAATAAGATAAATCAATAATGATTTTACTCTTTCAAACCTTCGTTCTCTCTTTGGGATTAGAACTAGGTGATGAAAATGTAGGTAGGAGCCCTCAGTGAAAAAACTTTCATTCAACAAAATAACCGTCAGATTCTTTTTCTTATTATCATCAGTGGCATTGATTTTTTTGCTGGTGGTTGATCAACCTCAAACCACCTCTAGTTACTTAGTTCAAGGAAACAACAGTACATCTTATATTGAGCAAGTAGGCGGAAAAATAACCCACCAACTTGATATTATTAATGGCGTTGCGGCAAATTTAACTAAGCGACAGGTTGTTGAGCTATCGGATAAGAGTTTAACTATTTCTGAAAATTATCAAGTTGAATCTGCTGGAGTTGCATGGGGACAAAGGATTAACTACTCCCAAGCATCTTCCACACAAATGAGTAATGCTCAGTTATTACATGATTCTTATATTTTTGGTGACGGTGTAACTATCGCGGTTGTTGATACCGGATTTAAATCATTAAGTGGGATAAGACAAGATGCCTATGGCCGGCACAGAGTTTATGGAACTTATAACGCAATAACTAATAAAACTTCTATGAGCAACACCGATGACAGTGGTCATGGTTCGCATGTAACTAGCGTTGCTGTAAACAGTGAACGAGACGCATCTGGGCGATTTTATGGTATGGCTCCAAATGCTCGCTTAATTAGCGTAAAGGCTTTCGATGAATTTGGTCAGGGTAATTATGCTGATGTGATTAGAGGAATAGAGTGGGCGGTTACTTACAAGGATAGTTACAATATCAGAGTGCTTAACCTTTCATTTAGTACTGAGCCAAAGTCATTGTATTGGGTTGATCCTTTAAATCAGGCAGTGATGAAAGCGTGGCAAGCGGGCGTAGTGGTAGTGGCATCTGCCGGAAATCGAGGCAATAGCCCTATGGGTGTTGGTGTTCCAGGAAATGTACCTTATGTGATTACTGTTGGTTCAGTGACTGACAATTACACCCCAAATGACTTTTCTGATGATCGGCTTGCTACTTTTTCATCTAGTGGTCCTACTTACGAACGATTTGTTAAGCCTGATGTTGTTGCACCTGGTGGTCATTTAATGGGGCTTATGGAAAACAAAACTGATTTAGCTCAATCTCGTCCCGAATACCATGATGGTGGTAAATACTTCCAGATGTCAGGAACCTCTCAATCAGCTGGTGCGGTTAGTGGGTTGGTAGCTCTCATGTTAAGTCAACAACCGGGGCTAACGCCTGACGATGTAAAGTGTAAAATAATGAATAGCGCAAAACCCGCTCGCAATGACGATGGGAGTTGGGCTTATACGCCATTTCAACAGGGCGCAGGCCAGATCGATGCATATTCAGCTGTTTTCAGTACAGCTTCTGATTGTGCTAATCTCGGATTAAATATCGACAAAGATCTGAATAATGAAGAACATTATTCTGGTCTAACAATGATTAACGAAGCTGGAGAGTATTATATTTTAGATCTAGAGAATTCCTATTGGGATGGAACAACTGATCAAACGATGGGGTTTTTCTGGAGTGATGCAACTCTTTGGAACAATGCAACTCTTTGGAACAATGCAACTCTTTGGAACAATGCAACTCTTTGGAATAATGCAACTCTTTGGAATAATGCAACCCTTTGGAATAATGCAACTCTTTGGAATAATGCAACCCTTTGGAATAATTCTAGTAACACTCCAATATCCTCTAATATTTGGGTTGAACAAGAATAAATTAAACATTAATTGTTAGTAAAAAAGCCGTGGTATTCACGGCTTTTTTATACTTACCAAAAGGCATGAATTTTAGAATGAAAGGTTTTCTTAGCTATTTATTCCTATTTACGATTCTTAATGCATTTAGCAGCAGTACTGCTTCATCTAATATAAGCGTCAAGAATTTTAAACATCTATCAACCGAAAATGGACTTTCTCAAAAATCCGTAAGAAAAATATTCCAAGATTCAAATGGATTTATATGGATGGGAACTCAAGAAGGGCTAAATAGATATGATGGTCGAAGTTTTCAACATTTTAGATATAATGAATCTGACCCAAGAAGTCTATCTGGAGACGTAATTAGAGACATCATTGAAGATTCAAATAGAAACATCTGGATTGCCACAAGCAATGGCTTGAACTTATTCAATGAGGCGGAACAAAAATTTGAGAGAGTTCAAATTCTTTCAGAAAGCAACAATCCCGTGTTGAGACTAAACACTCTATTTAAAGATAGTACTGGACGAATCCAAATAGGCACTGATGGTAATGGTGTTTTTCAAATTGATACATCTAAAAATTCCCTTAAGGTCATACGCTCAGCTCTATTTCCAACTTTAAATAATTCTGATGTAAGAGTGATTTTTGAAGATACTAGAAAACGGTATTGGATTGGCACTGATGGTAATGGCATATTAGTCAAAGAACAAGGCGCCTCAACTTCCAAAAAACTTGAAAACAGTGTAAATGATAATTCGAGCCTCTCAAACAATCGTATAACAAGCATCACTGAAGATCAAAAGGGACAAATATGGATTGGTACTCGAGGTGGAGGGTTAAACCGATTTAATGAACGCTCTTCAAATTTTAAACATTTTCAGTTCGAAGAAAATAATGACTCATCACTATCGAACAACCGAGTTTTTAAAGTTTTAGAAGATTCAAATACAAATATCTGGGTAGCTACAGACAAAGGTATTAATTTATTCGAGCCGATCAGCGAAACATTTACCAGAATAATTAACCTTCCCTCACAAAAGTATAGTTTAACCCATAATAGAGTTTTAGATATTTTTGAAGACCGAAGTGGACTAATCTGGATCGGTACCCTCTCTGGAATAAACTTATGGAGCCCTGTTGATTCTAAGTTTGTTCAATATCAACACATAAGCGAAGCTAACAATAGCTTATCAAATAATACTGTTTCTAACTTTTCAGAGAATCATCAGAATAATATTTATGTTGCTACATTTGGTGGAGGATTAAATATCGTTGACTCAAAAACATTAAAAATATCAAGAGTATCAACTGCTAACTTTAAAAAATTTGACTTACATGATTCACGTCTAACAGCTCTTATGGTGGACAGTGAAAACAGTTTATGGGTTGGTTCCGCCACTCAAGGCGTCCGTCAATTTGATCATGAGCTTAATACTTTAAACACTTATGCTTATGCTGCTGATAATCCATCTTCAATTTCAGCAAATGGTATTACAGATATTTTTGAAGATAGCGATGGAGAAATCTGGATTTCTACCTATGGTGCAGGTTTAAATAGATTCTTAAAAGAAACAAAATCATTTATGCAATATCAGCATGATCCTAACAATACTAATAGTCTTTCGAGCAATGATGTTTATCAAATTTTTGAAGATGATGAAGGCTACATCTGGTTGGCGACTGACGGAGGAGGGCTCTCGCGATTAGACAAGCATAATCATAAATTCGTGACCTTTAAGTCATCCAAAGACAATCCAAATTCCTTGTTAAGCGATACTACGTGGTCAATAACACAAGATCGAAATGGGCGTTTTTGGATTGGAACTCAAGGCATGGGACTTATCCGTTGGGAACCAGAAGATAGACGTCAAGGAAAACAAAAATTCCAGAACTATTCTATCCAATCGGGTCTACCTAGCAGCACTATTAACGGAGTAATAGAAGATGAATCGGGATATATTTGGATAAGCACGAATAAAGGCGTAAGTCGCTTAGATCCCGAAAAAGACATTTTTACTCACTATAATTTATCAGACAATATTCATCATAATGAATTTATCCAAGGGGCAATAATTAAAGCAAGCGATAATCGAATATACATAGGGGGATTAAATGGAATTTCAGCCTTTTACCCTCAAGAAATATCTGTCAACGAGCATATTCCAAGAGTTTTATTAACACAAATTATGAGCGAAAATAATCCTTTGTTGTTCGATACTCCTTTGTCTCAATTAAAACGTGTCACCTTTACCCACAAAGATTATTTCCTGACCTTCGAATTTGCAGCATTAGATTATGCGCAACCTAACCTAAACCAATACCAATACAAACTAGAAGGTTTTGATCACGATTGGATTAAAATCGGAAATCTTAATCGTGCTACTTATACAAACCTTCCTTCAGGCGAATATATTTTCAAAGTTAAAGGCAGCAACAATGACGGAGTTTGGAGTGATGAATCGATTAACTTAGAAGTTATTATTGAGCCGGCACCTTGGGCTTCTTGGTGGGCATTTATTATTTACGCTTCTATTTTTTGTGTTCTACTAATTATCTTTATCCGCTCACAGGCAAGACGAATAGCAAGTCAAGATTTATTCCAAAAACAAGTTTCTGAAAAAATTAAAACTAAAACTTTAGAACTAAAACAAAATAATCAATCCCTAAAGAATCAACTCAATGAACATCAACATAGTAGCGGTATCGATCTCGCTACTGGGCTTTATAATCAGACATTCTTTACCGAACAACTATTGATCAGTCTTGCTTGGTTAGACGGCACAAAGGAGCAGTCCGATGATATAAAGCAAAAACTCTTTTGTTCAATTGTTCAATTAAAAAATTGCGAAAAATCTCAATCAGATCACCTTATCAAGGTTTTGGGTAATAAATTAAACCAGATGGAAGATTTCTATTTAATTGCTAGGTGGAGTAAAACGGAAATTGCTCTTTTGTCGTTTGTTAAATCTAAAAGCGATATGTCAGATATGATTAGTCAAATAGTCAATTCTAGTAAAAAATTAGAAGCTAACACTTCGCAAAGTCAGCCCTCACAAATTGCCATAGGTTATTCTCTGATCCCCATGCATAACAATGATGATGAAGGTTTCAAATGGGAAAATATATTAATGCTTACTGAACATGCTATGCGTAGTGCAGCAAAGCATCAGGATAGCCACTTCATCGGATTATTGAGTTGCCATAAAAAACTATCTGCAACCCTTATAAAAGAAATCATGACGAGTGAAAATATTCTCGAACTTAGTGATATCTTTGAATTTGATACTGATATATAAAGTGTTCTCACAAGCACTTTATATATTCCTCGGTAAGATAAGGATCTTATAAACTATTATTTAAAAAGTTATTCCGTTTTTCAATACATGATCATCTTCATCAATTTTTCTTAATTGGTTTGCAGTAGCAACTAATGTTTTTTCTGTGGTTTTCCAATCGATACAAGCATCAGTTATTGAGACACCATAAGCCAATGAAGATAAATCATTAGGGATTTTTTGATTTCCCTCATTTAAATGGCTTTCTAACATAAATCCAATGATTGACTGATTGCCCTTCACTATTTGTTGAACGACATTGTCAAGAACCAAAGGCTGCTGATTATGGTCTTTATTGCTATTCCCATGACTACAATCAACCATAATATTTGCCGGTAAATTTGCTTGTTCAAGTCTTAGTTCGTATTCAGCAATATCTTCTGGATGATAATTTGGTTTGTTTCCACCTCGTAAAATAACGTGACCATTTTTATTACCCAGCGTTTTCAAAAGAGTAACCTGTCCCTGTTGATTGATTCCCATAAAATTATGCCCGCTAGCTGCAGACTTCATTGCATTAAGAGCCGCTCCAGAAGAACCGCTAGTGCCATTTTTAAAACCGATCGGCATCGACAAACCGCTTGCCATTTCTCGATGAGTTTGTGATTCACTCGTTCGTGCACCAATAGCTGTCCAAGAAATTAATTCTGATAAATATTGTGGGCTAATTGGATCAAGCATTTCAGTAGCTGTAGGGATCTTTGACTCTGCCAACCAAAGTAATAACTCCCGCGCAGTTTTTAACCCTTGCTCAACATCAAAACTATTATTTAAATGAGGGTCATTAATTAAACCTTTCCAACCAACGGTTGTTCTTGGTTTCTCAAAATAAACCCGCATTACTATATAAAGTTCATCAGACAAGTCTTCATGTAGTTTTTTTAGCTTTAATGCATACTCTTTAGCCGATTTAATATCATGGATAGAACAAGGCCCTAGAATCACTAGTTTCCGGCTATCTTTCCGGTTCAATATATTAGCAATAACTTGGCGAGATGACGCTATAAAGCCGGCACTGGATTGCGGTAATGGCAATTGCTCTTTAAGTTGCCTTGGTGTTAACAGAACTTTTTGTGATGCGATATTTAGGTTATCAACTTGGTCAATACTGACTAATGGATTGGCTTTCATTTTTTCTCTCTACTTGATTAATAATGACATTTATAGCTTTAATTACTAATGCCTAGGATGAATGATTTTCAAAAAAATTATTTTACGCTCATGAAATATAAAATAATTAGACACTAAAATAAGAGTGTAGATAGCGGCGAGAGAATGAAAAATAAAAGGTAAAAAAATGAAAGGATAGAACAAACAGGTTACTCAAACTAACGGATGAAATATTTCTTTGTTTTGGCTGTTGGGCAACCACCTGAGAGCGCAAGTATTGAGGCTCTTGTACATGACCTTGTGTTTGTGACATTTTTTTCTCCAGTAACTAGATGAAATTAAAAATAGGCACTTTCAAATGCCAACCCTTTATTAATAACGAATTTACTAGTTGATAGGAAATAACTTTTAGATATGAGTTACATCATCACCTTTGAGTCAATTAAGAATTTTTCTATTTTTTCTAGCGTTTGCTCAGATTTTAATATCCGTCGATGACCTAGCCCTTCGGTGATAAATAACTCTCCATTTGAAAACACAGGTAATAGACGTCTAGATTCGGTTATAGGAACTTCTATGTCATCTTTGTCATGAATAATTAATGTAGGAATTTCAATTGTTGAAAGCAGACTTGCTGAATCTAACACTGAAGGCGCTACGCCAACTTGCTCAGTACAATGTTCTATGAACCAATTAATTGCCTTTGAATTTAATCCAATAAAGCTCGAAAAACGTCTTATTACGTTTTCTAGAGATGAAGGTCCTGATATTAAAACTATCTTGCCACAATCTATACCGCGAGAAAGTGCGATACTAGTTGCTCCTGCTCCCATTGAATGACCAATAATGACATCAAATTTTCCTAACTGCTCTTGAGCTAGAACGACAGTTTCAGCAAACTTATCAGCATCTGAGATTAAACCTTCTGATTTACCATGCCCTGGCATATCAACTGCCACGATTTGATAGTTTAACTTTAATAACGTCGGTACCAATGAATACATCTGAGTTGCTCGACTTTCCCATCCATGAACTAATAACACCTTTTTACTGGTAGTGTTATCGGAATTTGGCTGCCAGCGAATTGCACTTATTTGTTGGTTAATTTTAAATCGAATACCTAATGATTCGGCTTGTATTTCCCACAGTTTTTGGCCAAATTTGCGCGGAGTTAAAAATTTATTAAGCGCTCGTTTTGCTGTCCATGAAGGAGCAAAAAGGCTAGTTAGTTGATTTCCAAACCGGAGACTCATTAGTGCTAGATTCATTTGTTTTCCTTTCTCTTTTCTTATATCTACCAGACGTCAGGTAGATTGCTTTATTAAAAAAATTTAACCGCTTAGACCCAGATATTTTCGTACAATGCTGACAACCGTATCGAAGGCTTGTGTGTTGCCGATAACACGACAGGTGATCAAGGATCCCTGTATGCAGGATATCACCCAGCGGGCAAGCTCTTCTGCTGATTGACCTTGTGCATCAAACTCTCCAACTTCAATTCCTTGAGATAATATTTTGCTAACACCTTCTATTTGAACTTGAATTAGTTTGTGGGCTTCCGCTTGTACCGGTGGAGATAGTTTTTCCCATTCGCCAGCAAAAGCACCACCCGGACAAATTTTTTCTCCGTCAGCCAAAAAATTAGCAAATATGGTAAAAAAATAATCTAGTTGCAAAGTTGGCTTTTTTGTTTTGCCACGATTAAAGGTTGCTTTAAGATCCAAAATAGCCCGTTCTAATATGGCAATGGACAAGCTATCTTTTGATTCAAAATGATAATACATGCTGCCTTTTTTAATACCAATTCGATTGGCGAGTTCTTGGAAACTTACGCCACTAATCGATTGGCGCTGAATCATATCTTGAGCCACATCAAGGATGGCTGTACGTGTATCTGAAGTATTTTTCATTCACCTACCTTATGTCAGGTAGGTGTGTAAGTCAAGTTTTTCTCTCGTAAGCGCTAACGCTAAATATTTAACTAAAGTTGTCTTTTTTAGATGATAGGTAACTATCTGATATTATTTAATTACAAATAATAAATCCAATTATTTGTAATTAGATATTAATAGTGACGACAGGTAGCTACCTTCGAGTTGCGAATTCTAATTGTTAAATGATAACCTTTTTTTAAAAATAACACTTAAGATTGCGAAGTCATTTATAGGGACTTTATTATGGAAGTAGCAAAAGCTCAGCAGGATATGAATTATGCTTATCATGGCGGATCTACTGGTGTATTAGCATCTGGATCAATTTGGACTATTGTAGCCAGCGTAGCCTTTTATTCATCTCAATGGGAAAGCATGTTACTTTGTTTTTTGGTGGAATGTTAATTCATCCTTTGAGCATGTTGTTGTCTAAATTACTTAAACGCCCCGCAAAACATCGTTCAGAAAACCCTCTAGCTAAACTAGCGATAGAAAGTTTGGGACTATTACTTGTCGGCTTATTTCTGGCTTTTACAGTAGCAAAATTGCAACCTGATTTATTTTATCCGATAATATTGCTGACAATTGGTAGTCGTTATTTATTTTAGAACTAAGAAATTATTACCCGCAATTGATGTATAAAGTATGAAAGAATTTAAACAGGTTTGCTATTTATAGAAAAATCATAGGAGAGCAATATGGAAGT
>Ga0316204_10010807_pt1 | contig 11624 bp, 7 predicted proteins | sample 6monrhotite_MG_2_FD_205661 | JGI IMG/M metagenome (GOLD analysis project Ga0316204, IMG submission 205661) | Microbial mat bacterial communities from mineral coupon in-situ incubated in ocean water Damariscotta River, Maine, United States -... | ecosystem: Environmental > Aquatic > Marine >...
AAGGCAATACCGTTGTTGGTGAGGATATTGGCAACACCCTGTAAGGAGCCAACAGTAAGAATACGAGACAGGGTCGGCGCATCCACGACCCGGAAATTCTCCATGATGACCTTGCCCCTGATCGGCCGGTCCGCTTCCTGTTCAGATATCTCTGCGTCCAGAACCAGGTTGCCACCAAAGGCGTTTTCAAAAATTCCCAGACTGCGTACGACGCCACCGCCATTTTCTGAATGGACCCTGATCTTGCTTTTGTCGCCGCTGGCGCGGTAGGTAACATCTACAGGTGCATCCTTGGCAAGACTGCCGCTGGCATGCAAAAACTGCCAGGATGTTCCGTCATAATCTGCACTGCCCTCCACCTTGGTCAGGACCCTGTCATCATCCAGGATAAGACTGTCGAGCCTGGCCTTCAGTTCCAGTGGCGGCATCTGATCATTGGCAGCGCTGCCTTCTTCACCCAGCAATCGCGCCATATACGGCCGCATGTCAAACTGATCACCTTCAAGAGTAACGATGTATCCTTTTGGCAGCAGCGGACGAACAGCAGCCCTCACATTTGACAAACCATATTTCAGTTCCGACAGATCAAGTTTTTTAAGTGTTCCGCCGGCGCCGAGCTCAATTTTTCCGTCGGTTTTCAGACCGCCACCGGTAAAATTAAAATCACTGACGAAGGCCGGACTGCCCTCCGCTCCTTCGTTTGCCGGTTTACCCCCATTTTCATCGAGGAGGACAAACTGGATACCCAATTGTGCCGGAATACCTGCGGCCTTGTGCCATATCAACTCGGGCAGAGCCAGAGCAGTGGACCCCAGATCAAGGGTCATGGTACCACTGCTGATTTTCCAGTTCTCTGCACTCAAACTGGCCGACACGCCAACCGGACCAGCCAGCCAGGAAACATCCGGCAAATTCAGTCTGGCCCTCGCAGCCTCATCCAGAACCAGCGACATCTCCAGGCGGGATGATTTTGCCGCCTCTCCATAAAACCCCTGACGCCAGGTAACATTGGCAGGAATACCGGTCACTTTCACAGCTCCGGTGATATCCATGCCATTGGTATCAATGCTGACAGCCAGCGTTCCTTCACTTACAGGCAAACCATCGATGCCATGTGGCATGGAAAAGTCCCGCACATTGGCAGCTGCAGAAAAACGCACGTCCTTTGCTTCAAGCTCTTCATTCAGCGGAAAAGTGATCCGCGCCCTGGTCGCCATTTCGCCGCCCAGCTCATCCGGCTTGATCCCCAGAGTTGAGGCAAAAGCCAGAGGTTCCTGATCGAGAATACCCACCCCTTCACTGACAGGACCACTGACAACAAAGGAAATGTCCGCCTCCGGATGGTCCCCGCTTAGTTTGGTCAACAACACCTTGCCTTCCGACATCTGCAGGGATTTCACCTGTCCTTTTTCAACGGAGATATCCAGGTTGTCGACGGACATTCTGGCGGTACCCGAGGCCTGCACCAGAGGCGGCAGGTGCGGCAGGTAGCGTGTTGTCAGGTTCTCAAAGCGCATGGCCAGGTCAAGCGCCTCGTCCGGCAGGGTTTTGGATTTGAAATCCTCAGGCCGTACACGCAGAACAAAATTCCCCTCAGTGACACGACCCTCACTTATATTCGTCAACACCCAGTCCCGGGCAATGTGCGCAAGTTTCGGCGGCCAGTATTCACCCAGATCCTTCATGGGCACATTCCGCAATGTGCCCTTCAGCGTGCCCCCTGCTGTCCAGTCTTCGCCGTCCGGATACAAAGTAATGTCGCCGGAAGCGATCCCTGACGGACCCCCGGTGTCGACCACCAGTTCATCAAAATGCAAGGATCGATAATCGTCCTTCAGTACTCCGTTTGCCGACAACTGGGAGAACACCATAGAACCGGCGAAGAAATCCGGCAGGGATACAACGCCGGGGCCGCCTGAGAGACTGAAATCTACAGGAGCCGCCTGCCCGTCGGCATACAGCGTCGTCGACACAGAGCCACTGATCGGGGCTGCAAACGCAGCCAGCGGTTTCAGCCCAGGCACATGGGCCGCCAGTTCCGCCGGCATGAAATCCGCCAGGTTTATACTGACATCCACTTTCTGTTCGCCGTTATGGTAATTGACGACGGCCGAAATGCGGGTGGCACTGCGGCCGATTTCAACATCAGCAATAATATTGCCGTCGATACCATTGGCCGATCTGAGCAGGGATATATCGGCCCAGGGTGCACGCCACGTGGTACGGCTGGCATGATCGACCAACAGGATATCGGCATTCAGGATACTGATCCGGGACAGAAAACCGTCTCGCCGGTCTTTGGCGGCGGGATTTAACAAGGCTTCAAAAAACGTCACCGCGGCATTCCCGGTCGCTGAACCTATTTTTGATCCCAGACCCAGATCAAAGCGTCCTTCCCGGGTTCGTAACAGCCTCACCTGAGGGCGCAACAGGTCCAGGGTCGTCGGAACAATGCGGCCATCCAGCAGGGCCGCTCCGCTGAGCCCCAGGGATATTTCCGGAATCCGGGCAATGGGCTGGCCCTTGTCGTTGAGCAAACGCACACCGATGGCCCGCACATCAAGTGTGCGATCCCATCCCGCCCAGGTCAGAATGGTATCTTCCATTTCGACCTGAACTCCGGCACGGCCCAGGGTCAGGGCTTCTTTCAGATATGGTGTCAGAAACCCGAGCGAGACCGGGCCGGAAGACAGCAACCATGCGGCAACAGCAAATGCCATCGCCAGGCTGGCCGTCATGGCACCCAGTAGTCTGAGAAGAAATTTGCCTGCCGGCAGGATCATCGCTTTTTTATTCCAGGTTATTTCGGCCAGAAAACTTGACCGATACCGTACCTTCAAGCAGTCTCAGGTTACCGTCGCCTGAAGGATTACTCAGTGTTTGCCTTGTTCTCTGGTTCCGATACCTTGCCACAACCGTTCGACGCCGTCCGCGTGGAAAATGGTTTTGCTGACTGGATAAACCTGACAACTGCCACACGCTATCAAACGCTGGCCAACTTTATAACCCGGATTGCCGAAGACACCACAGGTCAACGTTACCTGACGGCAATTTTTGGCAATTCTCCCTTCCTCAGCCGCTGCCTGCTTCGCGACCCCGAATTTGTAGCCGAACTGGCCAGTGCATCGCCGGATGAAGTCCGCGATACCCTGTTTTTGCGTGTCCGGGAAGAATCGCGGGCTGCCACCAGCGAAGCGGAGGTCATGAAGGTCCTGCGACACGGCAAGGCCCGCCTGGCTCTTTTGACGGCAACCGCCGATATAAGCGGAACATGGGGACTGGAAGTCGTAACCACAAGCCTGAGTGATTATGCCGCCCTGTCCCTGAACCTGGCTCTTGAATTCCTCTTGCGCGCTGAAGCGGCCTCTGGTGCTGTTGAAATTGATGATCCGGAAGACCCCTGCAAAGGCTCTGGTCTGGTCGTACTGGGCATGGGAAAACTGGGAGCCGGTGAGCTTAATTATTCAAGCGACATTGATCTGATCGTGCTTTGGGATCAGGAAGTGGTTCGTTACACCGGTAAACGCGGACCGGCAGAGGGCTTTGTCCGCCTCACCCGGAATTTGGTTCGCATCATGCAGGAACGCACCGCTGACGGTTACGTTTTTCGCACCGACCTGCGGCTGAGACCTGATGCCGGGGCCACACCTGTAGCATTGTCGATGATGGGCGCCGAAAACTATTATGAAAGTGTCGGCCAGAACTGGGAACGCGCCGCCATGATCAAGGCAGCTCCCATTGCCGGGGATATCGCCGCCGGAGAAGACTTTCTGAAACGCATCTCGCCGTTTATCTGGCGCAAGTTTCTTGATTTCGCCGCCATTGATGACATCCATTCGATCAAACGCCAGATCAACCGCCACAAGGGACACGCCCAGGTCACCGTTCCCGGCCATAACATCAAGGTTGGGCGCGGTGGCATTCGTGAAATTGAATTTTTTGCCCAGACCCAGCAATTGATTGCCGGCGGGCGTGAACCTGCCCTTCGGGTGTCGGCAACCTGCCTGGCGCTGCGGGCACTGGCGGCCAGTGATCGCATTGGCCACGATGTCGCCGACGAGATGATCGACTCTTATAGGTATTTGCGGCGACTGGAACACCGGCTGCAAATGATTGCAGATGAGCAGACACAAACACTGCCGTCAGAACCGGAAGCACTTTTACACCTGGCGGTCTTCAGTGGCTATGCAGACCTGCCCTCTTTTGAAACAGATTTGTTGTTCCATCTCACACGCGTTGAAACCCACTACGCAAATCTTTTTGAAGAATCACCCGACCTGACCCTGGATGGGCAGGATGGCGAAGCTGCCGGCAACCTGGTATTCACCGGAGCCGATGATGATCCGGAGACGACGGCAACCCTGCAACAAATGGGCTATTCCGATCCATCAACTGTGTCTTCGGCCATCCGGCGCTGGCACCACGGACGATATCGGGCAACGCGCAGTGTGCGGTCCCGGGAGTTACTGACAGAATTAATGCCGGTTCTGCTGTCATCGCTGGCCAATACGGCCAACCCGGATGCAGCGCTGCTGAAGTTTGATGAATTTCTCGGCAAGCTACCGGCCGGCGTACAACTGTTTTCTCTTTTTTATGCCAATCCTGACCTGCTTAATCTGGTTGCCGAGATCATGGGTGGTGCGCCACGCCTGGCTGAATATCTCAGTCGCAATCCAACACTTCTTGATGGCGTGATTTCCTCAGATTTTTATGACCACTTGCCTGACCGCGCGACCCTGCAGGAGGAACTGGCGACGGTGCTCGACCAGGCACGTGATATGCAGGATGTACTCGATTTTACGCGTCGCTGGTCGCACGGACGGCGTTTTCAGGTTGGCGTACAGACCATGCGCAGCCTTGCAGACCCGTCGAAGACCGGTCGCACCCTGTCGGACATGGCGGACGTCACAGCCGAGGCGTTTTTACCGCGTGTGATGGCTGAACTTGCCGAACGCCATGGAATAATTCCCGGTGGTCAGTTTGTTGTCATTGCCATGGGCAAACTGGGGGCGCAGGAGATGACCGCAGGGTCAGACCTGGATTTGACCTTTATCTATGACCATCCCGAAGATGTTTCTTTTTCGGATGGAGAGAAGCCATTATCAGCGACTGAATATTATGCCCGCCTGAGCAAACGCCTGATCAATGCCCTGACTGCCATGACGTCAGAGGGACGTCTTTATGACGTCGATATGCGTCTGCGTCCCTCAGGAGCTGCAGGTCCGATCGCTGTCAAACTGGATGGTTTCAGAAAATACCAGCAGGAAGAGGCATGGACCTGGGAACATATGGCTATGATCCGCGCCCGTGTTGTCACCGGCCCGGAGGCTTTGTCAGAAAATGTCATGGCGGTGGTACATGAAACTCTGGCGACAGAACGAGACGGAAAAAAACTGCGTGATGACATCGCCGACATGCGTGAACGCATCGATCAGGAACGTCATATCGAAAATCCATGGTCAGTAAAATATGTCCGTGGAGGCGTTATCGACATTGAATTTATTTCACAATATCTCATACTCAGGCACGCGGCGGAAAACGCTTCGGTGATTGATGGCAATACGGCGCAGGCATTTCGTAAACTTGCCGATGCCGGTTACCTGGATCCGGACACCGCCAACGACCTGATTGAAAGCACGATGCTGATGCGGTCGCTACAGGGGATACTGAGACAAACCACGGCAGATGTTTTCGAGGAAGCCGACGCACCGGAAGGATTAAAAAGTGCCTTGGCAAAAGCAAACAACGAACCGACGTTCGACAGTTTGAAGATCAGGGTAGAAGAAACGGAAGCGCGATCGTATGCCTGCTTTAAAAAGATAATCGGCGTACCGGCAAAAAAGGTGATAGAAGGCTTGTGAATTTCTGATCATGAATTGACCGAAGTTGTTGGAAGCGACAAGAGCAAATAAAGTTGGTATCATTTTGTTAACCAGGTTCGCGTATTGGATTAATTGACTTTAATGCCCAGAGGGAGCGCACAAATGGCGAAAGCGACAACCAAGACTGCAGCTAAGAAAAAAGCTGCTGCTAAAAAAGCACCGGCCAAAAAAGCTGCTGCTAAAAAAGCACCGGCTAAAAAAGCCGTAGCTAAAAAAGCACCGGCCAAAAAAGCCGTAGCTAAAAAAGCACCGGCCAAAAAGGCCGTAGCTAAAAAAGCACCAGCCAAAAAAGCTGTAGCCAAAAAAGCACCGGCTAAAAAAGCCGTAGCCAAAAAAGCTCCCGCGAAAAAAGCCGTAGCCAAAAAAGCACCAGCTAAAAAAGCCGTTGCCAAAAAAGCTGCTGCTAAAAAATCTGTAGCGAAAAAAGCTCCGGCTAAAAAAGCTGCTGCTAAAAAAGCACCGGCTAAAAAAGCCGCTGCCAAAAAGGCTCCAGCTAAAAAATCTGTAGCGAAAAAAGCTCCGGCCAAAAAAGCTGCTGCCAAAAAAGCACCGGCTAAAAAAGCCGCCGCCAAAAAGGCTCCAGCTAAAAAATCTGTAGCCAAGAAGGCAGCCGCCAAAAAATCCGTCGCAAAAAAGGCTCCGGCCAAAAAAGCGGCCAAGAAAGCGCCTGCTAAAAAAGCTGCAAAAAAAGTCGCCAAAAAAGCGCCCGCTAAAAAGGCCGCTAAAAAAGCACCTGCAAAGAAAGCCAGGGGCAAGAAATAAATTGACGACGCCGAAATCGACAAAAGCCGGTAGCGCGAAAACAATTCCGGGCCCTCAGGAGGGCTCACGTGCTCCGGCTTTTATTTTACCTTCTGACGGTGGCGGCAAGATCGCACTGAAAGATATTGCCGACAAACATGTTGTCCTGTTCTTCTATCCCAAGGATGACACTTCCGGATGTACCAAAGAGGCAATCGCATTTACGGAAAACCTGGCGAAGTTTAAACGCGCCGGAGCGATTGTCCTTGGTGTTTCCAGGGACACTGTTGCAAAGCACGACAAGTTCAAGGCCAAACATGAGTTGAAGGTTACGTTGTTGTCTGATGAAGATGGCAGCGTCTGCGAAAAGTATGGCGTCTGGGTACAGAAAAAACTCTACGGACGTGAATACTTGGGTATTGAACGCTCAACCTATCTGATTTCCGGCGGCAAGATTGCCGGCGTCTGGCGCAAGGTAAAGGTTGCCGGACACGCGGAACAGGTTCTGGAAGCGGTCAAGTCTCTTTAAAGCTGACCCTGTAGCGTCCCGGCTCGGAAAAACCGGATGAATTTTCCAGCTTCAGACACAACCAGCACCCCCGTAAGCTTGCTTGACGGGGCTGTCCTTGTATTGCGGACAGCCGTTCCGACGGAAAAAGTTCGCCTCAGCCAGCTGATCTGCAAGACCTGGCGCGCCGGAGATCTGGAAATTGGCCATCCTGTTGACCTGCCGGAACACCCTGCCCGACCAGAAATTCCGCGCCTGATCCCGGCATCAAGGATGCCCAGACGTAAGTTTGCCAATGCCGAGGGTCGTGCCGCCCTGCTGCATTCCATTGCCCATATAGAACTGAATGCCATTGATCTGGCCTGGGATCTGATTGCCCGTTTCACCGCCACGATCCGCGAAACAGCAAGCGAAACCACAGTGCGTGATTTCTGTAATGACTGGGTTACAGTGGCCAATGATGAGGCCCGCCACTTCAGCTTATTGGCAGGTATTCTTACGGCACACGAAACGCCCTACGGCTTTTTCCCTGCCCATGATGGCTTGTGGCAGTCCGCTCAGGACACGCGGCACGATCTCATGGCTCGACTGGCCATCGTCCCCATGGTTCTGGAGGCCAGAGGACTGGACGTCACACCGGCGATCATAAAACGATTGCATCAGGCCAACCGCCCCGCAGAAGCAGATGCCCTTGAGCAGATCTACAATGACGAGATCGGCCACGTCGCTGCCGGCGTGAAATGGTTCCGGTTTATGTCAGAATCGGTAAACCAGGTGCCTCAACAGGCATGGCAACAGCTGGTAAAACGCCATTTCAGGGGCAAAATAAAGGGACCTTTTGACCATGCAGGTCGCCAAAAGCCGGGTTTTCTGCGGATTTTCTCAAGCACCTGGATTGATCAACAGGATCAAAGAGTCAAAAAAAAGCGGATATTACTTACATTCACCCTCTACCCTCGATTATAATGGATGTTTCTTGCTGAACAAAAATGACACGGTCAGGGCTCGAACACCCCATGACCGGAACTGATCGAGGGATATTCGTTGGGGACTCCGGACAATACAGGTTTGCGTGAAAAACTGGGTCTGATCTGGGAACGCTGGTTCCCGGAGCGTCAGTTCTATTATCGCAGCCAGGGCAATGTCCGCTACCTTTCCCTGAACGGAACAACCCAGTCTGTGGCTGTGGCCTGCCTCGCGATTTTCCTGGGCTGGGTGACCTTTGCTTCTGTCATCCTGATTTTCAAAAACGACATTATTGAAAGCAAGAACAGGCAAATCGCCGAGATAGAAGCCCAACACGACGATCTGGCGACACGACTGCTGGATGCGGAAAACCGTTTCACAGCCGTAACCAGCGAGATCGAAGCAAAGCATCAGCAGCTTGTTCAGATTGTCACGCAAAATGCTGACCTTGAAAAACGTCTTGGTTTGGTAAACAAGGAACTGAAAAAGGTTTCATCGGCACGGGATGAGGCGCTGTCGATCAAGGCCAATCTGGCCCGACAGGTCGCTCGCCTTGATGCAGATATCAAAACAACGACCCATGGGAACCAGAGCCTGGAGAATGCGCTGGGCGGTGCCCTGAACAAGATTGGCAAGCTGACCCGGGAACGGGATGCAGCTGCCCACAATGCCGATGCACTCAGTTTGCATGTCGACCGACTGGAAGTCCGGCTCAGCGATATTCGCTCTAGCCAGCAGAACCTGATTACGCGCCTGCATGAACGGACTGCGTTGAACGTCTCGGAAATGGAAGAGATGATCCGCATCACCGGCATCAACATCAGCAAGCTGATGAAAAAGGCGAAACCTGAACCGGAAGCACTGGGTGGCCCGCTGGTGGGCCTGAAGGCCGAAGATGACCCGTCCTTTACCGGTATGAACTCTGGCTATGAAAGCAGTGTTTCGGCGCTGGAAGCCCACCTTGGACGCTGGGAAGGACTGCAGAACATAGTCCAGAGCATCCCGCTGACGGCACCGGCTGACAGCTATTACCTTTCCAGTGGATACGGCCGTCGCAAGGACCCGTTCACCAAGCGCTGGGCCAATCACAATGGCCTCGATTTCGCCGGACACTTCAAAACCAGAATATTTGCCACCGCCGCCGGAACCATCACATTTGCCGGCAATAATGGTCCTTATGGCAAAATGGTTGAAATCGATCACGGCCTGGGCATCAAAACGCGCTATGGCCATTTGCACCGAATTCTTGTAAAAAAGGGCCAGCTTGTTGATTTTCGGGACAAAATTGGCCTGATGGGTAGCACTGGACGGAGCACCGGACACCACGTCCACTACGAAGTACTCTTCAACGGCAAAACTCTGGATCCGGCAAAATTTCTGAAAGCGGGCAGATATGTTTTCAAAAACGGATAAGACACAAAAGATGGCAGACCAAAAGGGCCAGGCTGCAAACGTTGCGCCTTCGATCATCAGCGCAAACCTGCATATTGTTGGTAACCTGAGCACTGAAGGCGAAGTTCAGGTTGATGGCACTATTGATGGTGACGTCACAGCAAATGCCCTGACGATCGGGGAAAATGCCAAGGTCAGCGGCGAAATCATCGCCGATGAAGTTGAAATCAAAGGCAGCATTGATGGTCGCGTCAAGGCGCGCTCAGTCAAACTGTCCAAATCGGCCCATGTGGTCGGCGATATCGTCCATGAGGTTCTGTCGATCGAATCCGGTGCCTATATTGAAGGTCAGTTGCAACGAGCCGAAAACGCCAAGATTGCCGATCGCAGCAAGGCATCATTCGGTAAAAAGGTCGAAAAACCAGCCGAAGTGCCTGAGGCACCAACGGCCGCCGCTGCTACGACCGCCGCTACCGCCACCACGGAAGCAGGCAAAGACACTCCTGCAAGCCGATTGAAAACAGTCAGTGGCTGATTGATACAGTTTGCTGTGAATAATTAGGCCCGGTAATTACCGGGCCTTTTTTGTTGTGAACGACGACGACGCTATTCTGCAGCCTCTGGCAGGTGGCGAACAGCGCGGGATATATCCAGAGCGGCTTCCACTGAATTGTCATCGTCATGGCCCATAGCCAGTTCCAGGGCCAGAGCCAGCTGTGGCAACAGCTCAAGATCTGATTCTGTCATATCACCGACTTCAGCGATGTTATTGGTAAGCTCGAGCAAACTGTCAGACAGGGCTCGTTGGTGGGCATAGCGCGTATCGCCGATACGTTCGTGCAGATCATTGGCTGTAAACTGCAATTCAGAGATCAACCGTCCGATATCAGTTGAATCCCTGACTTTGGCTGTGGATACAATCATACCAACTGTATGGGTAATCCGGGCCGCGCTGCGCTCAACGCGTTGTTCGCGGATCATTTTGACAACTTCCTCGACATTGATATTCCCGTCATCTCCGGAAACCCGTCGGCGCAGGGAATTCGGCACCGAAATTTCAGGGACCTGCTCTGTGTTCGGGCGCGCTGTCTTTCGCCGGTCCGGGCCAATGTAGGTTGAGGTCACAACGAAGGGCTTGCGGCGTTCAACCAGGGTTTCAACGGCATTGCGCATCTTGGATACAGACATGGGCAATGTCAGGATCAGGTCCGTACCGGCATTGACGATCTGGTGGATGACTTCAATTGTCGGCTGCCAGGTCAGGGTGATAATCGGCAGAAAGGCATCACCGGGCTGGCGCATATCGCGCAAATCCCTGATCAGCCGGGCTGTATCACCCTCAGCAAGGTAGGCATCACAGACCAGCAAATCTGCACCGTTGGTTTCAAGTTGCGCACGAACCTCATCGACATTTTCGCAAAAAGTCAGGTTGCGAAAACCGATATCATTCAGACTGGTTTTAATAATTTCGCGGGAAGCCGGCATGGGGTCAGCGATCAGAACGCGGGCTTCTTCAAAGCGATAATATTTCATATATGTTGTACCTGTTCAAAATCGTTAACTGGAGTAGTGATTTTGCCGGTCCAACAGTCTGTTCCGGCGCCCCGTATAGTCAATATGGGGCACCGAATTTGCCTGTGCAAATAAAAAATTTTATCAAAAAATTGTCCTAAATCAATAAGATATAAGACTTGTTTTCTTGGAATTAGTCAGTCTCGGCGGCACTGCCGCTGCCATCCACGCGCTGGGCCAGAGCCGCAGCCATGAACTGGTCCAGATCTCCATCCAGCACGGCGCCGGTGTTGCCTGTTTCCACGCCGGTCCGCAGATCCTTGACCATCTGGTACGGTTGTAAAACGTAGGATCTGATCTGGTGCCCCCAGCCGATATCCGTCTTGGCATCCATTTCTGCCTGGCGGTCAGATTCACGCTGTTGCAGCTCAGCTTCATAAAGCCGGGCCTTCATCATGTTCATGGCTGCGGCCCGGTTTTTGTGCTGGGACCGGTCACTTTGACACTGCACCACAATATTGGTCGGAATATGGGTAATACGAACAGCAGAATCGGTTTTATTCACGTGCTGACCACCGGCACCGGAGGCACGGTAGGTATCAACGCGCAAATCGCTGTCGATT
>Ga0316204_10010808_pt1 | contig 11624 bp, 9 predicted proteins | sample 6monrhotite_MG_2_FD_205661 | JGI IMG/M metagenome (GOLD analysis project Ga0316204, IMG submission 205661) | Microbial mat bacterial communities from mineral coupon in-situ incubated in ocean water Damariscotta River, Maine, United States -... | ecosystem: Environmental > Aquatic > Marine >...
GACCAAACGGAACTGAAAATAAAGTGGATTTTAGTGGATTTGAGGAATGGACAATGAATAACCAAGGACTCGTCCAAAAATCAATCGGAACATACGATGCCGATGATTATGCGAGACAATTAAATGGGAATTAAAAAAACTGGCTACAACAGGAAAAGTGACTATTAGACTTCCTGAAAATTTTCCTTCAAAAGTAGAACCAAGTTCTATAGAACCAAGTGAAGTCAAATGGAATAATTAAAAAAACTGTAGCTAACAATACCTATAAGCAATCCCCTTTGGGACACTACTTATACTAAACCATTGGCACTTATTTTAAAAAAAAAATGAATAGGAAAAAATTATTTGTATTTTTAATACTGACCTTTTTGTGGTCTTGGATACTTTGGATTATTGGATTAAACTACCTATCAGACGGAATCAATCAAGAGTCAATCGGTAAATTTTTGGTTTTCTTTTTTGTTGGTGTATATGGACCAACAATTTCCGGAATAATTACAACTCTGTTTTTTGATGGACTTAAAGGATTATTTGAATTAATCAAAAAGCTCTTTATATGGAAAGTCCCTTTAAAATATTATATATACATAATTCTATTACCTCTAATTTTTGTCATTATTGGCATTGCACTTTACAGTCAGTTTTTTGGAGAGATTGGAGGTTTTGATAAAATGGCATATCTAACGATACCAACAATATTATTAGCGGGATTGTATGCTGGACCTTTGGGAGAAGAACTTGGATGGAGAGGTTTTTTATTGCCCGAATTTCAAAAAAGATATTCAAACTTGAAAAGTGCAATCATTATTGGATTTATTTGGTTTATTTGGCATATTCCACTTTGGTGGGCACCATTCGGAACTTTGGTTAGTGGAGAACCAATATCTTTAATTCCTGTCATTACATATTTTATTATACTAATATGCCTATCCATAATAATTACTTGGTTATTAATTAATTCAAAGGGAAGTGTTCTTATTGCAATTTTATTTCACTTGTCTATTAATGCAGGAGTCGCATTGCTATTCTACCCTGAATTGAATATGGATTTCAAAAAAGTACATTTATTATCCAGCATCGGAATGTTGATATTTACTGGATTTTTAATAGTAAAGAATAAATTAAAAACAAGTGCTAACAACGGCTATAATCCAGCGCACCAATAGAACTTCCTCAGAATTTCCTACATTTAGATAAATCAAAAATGGCTTAAACGATTCTCCGCGCAAAGCACGCAGAGATCATAGCCAAGACCGTTGGCCGTAATCACAAAACAAAGAAAATCAGATGACTATAAATCTTAAAAAAATTGGCCATATTACTGCCATAATCCTAATTATTTCTGGGCTATTGATTGTCTGGATTGGACAAAGCATGATTGTATCAGATTTTGTCCGCAGTAATGGAGTTGTAGGAGTTATGGTTGTTATTTTGGGCATCTTGTTTATGGTAGGTGGTGCACTTTTAACTATAATAACATTTATCTCATGGGTATTTGGCACCTTAGTACAACATTTCGGATTTAAAGTTGTCTTTTTTGCAATCGGAATAATAGGTTTAAGCTTTTTTATTTACAAAATATTTGTTCCCCCTGGCAGTTTTAGAGATCCAATTCCCGTTGGAATAATAGATGGGACAATCTATAGCGGACCAGCTTTTACAGAGAATAAAGTTATGGTGCTTACTTCTAATTCTTCTATAAAGTTAATCAGGGTTACTGACAGCATAGTAGATGGCTATCCATGGTTTCGAATAGCTTATAACGAATCGTCAAAAGGTTATATTTGGGGCGGAAATCTATGCGCTCAAGATGTTTGGGTTAATGGTCTTAGTAGTCGCTGTCCATCTCATCAACAAGAAAAAGCCATGACTGTATTTGATAGTTATAATATAGATTCTTCAACCAAACCGATTGATATTATTGAGGCAATCCATAAAATGTTACCGGGTCATTGGCAATCACCTTCGTATGGACTTGAGTTTAATCATCAAAAAGAGATAGTATATGATGAAAATGTGATAGGAAGGTGGTTTGTGGAAATTGATGATGATTATTCCTATAATTATGAAGTTTGGCTTAAACTTCAATATAATGGAAAATATTCTTATAAATCAAATAGATATAGAATTTCAAATCTCGATACCAGTTTCTTAGGTCTTAAAAAAGGATTGGATTATGACTTCTATAAAAGGATAAAGAATTAACAAGTTTTTAAAAGTAAAGGAAGCTGAAAAATATAATTAAAAAACTACTGCCAACAATATATAAAAAAAATTGCTACATAAAATGATTAAGCAACTAACGATCTTTTTTGCGCTACTACTTTCTTTTACTCTTAGTGCACAAAAAGCAACTGACGAAATTGAAGAGCTCTTAAAGAAGGAAAAATGAGTAGTTAATTGAAACTTTAAACAAGGGATAGCACTATAGATTAGCTATTAAAACGGTTCATATACACGAACATCTGTTATTATTCATAGCTGCACTAGCACACAATTCAAAAATCCCTATTTTTAAGCTATTAATCTACCATCCTAACTTTTCACAGGTATTTATGAGTATAAAAAAATACATTGCAGAACTTAAAAGACGTCATGTTTTTAAGGCAGGCGTTGCCTACATAGTTGTTGCCTGGATGATTGTTCAGGTGGCAGATATTATATTGCCTACTTTTGAAGCCCCACCCTATGTAATGAAGGTTCTCTTATTTGTATTAGGCATAGGTTTCCCGGTAAATTTGATTTTCGCCTGGATCTATGATATTACGCCGGATGGCATTGTGAAAACCGAAAATGTAGCATCGATGCCTCAAAGATCTGTACTGAAAAATAACCGACTTAACCGGATAATCATCGGTTCCTTATCTATCATTATCATCCTGCTACTAGCCGGACTCTTTACCAAAAACAATCTGGAAGAATCCCGGAACAAAACCTTGATCGTAAGCTCCGAGGATCCACAAAAATCTATAGCGGTACTCGCCTTTGCCGATATGAGCCCCAAAAAGGATCAGGAATATTTTTCGGACGGGATTAGCGAAGAACTCCTGAATATCCTGGCTAAGATTCCTGAATTACGGGTTATGAGTCGCACCTCTTCTTTTTCGTATAAAAGCAAGGATGTTGCTATAGCTCAAATCGGCAAAGAACTTAATGTATCGCACATTCTGGAAGGAAGCATTCGAAAATCTGATAGTACCCTGCGAATCACCGCACAATTAATAAATGCAGCAGATGGTTCACATCTTTGGTCCCAAACCTATGACCGAAAAATGGATGATATCTTTAAAATACAGGACGAAATTGCAGGCAATATCTCCAATAAATTAGAGCTTACGCTATTGGGAAAAACCACAAACAATAAAGCGATTAATGTAGCCGCTTATGATCTCTACTTAAAAGCAAGACACCTGGTCAACCAAAATACAAAAGAATCATTCATAGAGGCCGAAAAATTAATCAAACATTCGATCGCCCTAGATTCCACAGAGGCACCAGCCTGGAACTTGTTAAGTTCTATTAATTACGCTACCTCCTATAATTTCCTCAACAAGCCGTTAGAGGAAGGCATTGCTGAAGGACTAACTGCTGCCAAAAAAGCCATTAAACTAGATTCTACCTATGCGTTGGCCTATTCCGATTTGGGGAGTTTACAATTCCTGCAATGGAATTTTGAAGCATCTGATGCTAATTTTAATAAGGCCCTTGAACTAGATCCCGGGAATTCTCAGATCATTGGCACGGTGGCCCTAAAGAAATTAGGCAATTTAAATGAATCTATAGGACTCATAAAAAAGGCCATTCTTTTAGACCCTAAGAATTATTACCATTATTATAACCTTGGATACTATTATTATTTAACCAACCAACCTGATGCAGCGGAAGAAGCTATACAAGTATTTGCAAGTCACCACCCATCATCAGCAATTTATAACTACCTCTGGTCGCTAATCCACATTGCACAAGGCAACTATAAAGAAGCCTTAATCAAGGCAGAGAAAGAACCGGATGCGTTTTTTAATCCTTATGCCCGGTATTTTGCGCTATACTCACTAGGAAGGGTTGAGGAAGCCGAAGGATTAATGAACCAACTCATAGCAACCTATGGGGACACAGAGGCGGCTAATATAGCAGACATGTATGCTTTTCAGGGAGATGTAGAAAACACCTTTTTATGGCTCAATAAAGCATTGGAAATTAAAGATCCTGTGTTGTTGAGCGTCCTATCACTTCCTTACTTTGAGAAAGTATACGACGATCCCCGATGGAATACTTTGATTGCGGAAATGAATCTCCCCGCCTCCCATGGATTTCATCTGAATTAGAAAATCCCTGCCCTATTTTTACTTAAAAGACCGCATTTTGTTAATGATAGCAGAAAGAAACATAAACTCTTTGATGAAAAAAAGGATTAGTAGTATCTTAGTCACTAAATCATTTGCTATGAAATTTAGAATTCTTGCATCCTTTCTTTTAACGGCCATACTATTCTTAGGTACATCCTGTTCTGATGATTCCCCCAATGAAGTTTCGGAGCTCTCTCAGGAGCAATTAGATGCCACTACCGGCCTGTATAATTTAACCGAATATATTGTGAGCCCGGCTCAGGATCTAAATTTAGACCAGGTTTCTTCCGAAAACCTGCTAGATGAACTTCCTTGTCTCAGTGCCAGTATCATTCTAAGAGATGACCTAACGTTTAGTTTGTTCCAGATGCAATTAAATATTAGTTTTATTACAGGGCCTCAATACGCCATTTCTTGCAGTTTTTCAACTACAACCAATGGTTCATGGGATCTGGTGAACAACCAGTTAGTACTGTCTCAGGGAGAGGATGGCACCTATACCCTCAATGGTAACACCCTAACTCGTACTGAAGGGAACAACCTTCCCGAATTTCAACGCTGGGTATTCGAAAAACAATAACCTGTACGGTAATTTTTTAGGCAAACACCATCCCTTTTTACTTCTAAAATTTAATGACGTTGTGTAACAAGTATTACACATGCATTTCGTAGATGACGTATCTTTGTGGTATAAATCTATCGACATGGAAATTCTACTACAACCCTGGCCCTGGTATGTGACAGGACCCCTTATTGCACTTACCATGGTTCTTCTGATCTACTTTGGTAAAAACTTTGGAATGTCTAATAATTTAAGGACGCTATGTGCCATTGGCGGTGGCGGTAAATTTGCAGATTTCTTTAAATTCGATTGGAAAGCAGAACGCTGGAACCTCACTGTTTTGATAGGAGCCATTATCGGTGGTTTTATTGCGGTTACCTTTATGTCCGACGGATCGGTCATTGACCTTAACCCACAAACCATTTCCGATCTGGGAGTGCTGGGTTTTTCCGATGCAGGAAACACCTTAGTGCCTTCTGAAATCTATAGTTGGGAATCTGCTTTGAGTGGCACAGGCCTTCTTATTCTAATTGGCGGTGGCTTTTTGGTGGGATTTGGCGCCCGCTATGCCGGCGGCTGCACGTCGGGGCATGCTATCTCGGGACTCAGTAACCTACAATGGCCTTCTTTGGTAGCAGTCATTGGCTTTTTTATCGGTGGTCTTGTGATGACCCACTTTTTATTCCCTTTAATATTCGGATCATGAAGATTATAAAGTTTTTATTCGCAGGTATCTTTTTTGGAATTGTATTGGTGAAATCGGAAGCGGTTTCCTGGTATAGGATCTTTGAAATGTTCAAATTTCAATCGTTCCATATGTACGGGATCATTGGTTCGGCAGTAGTAGTTGGTGTGATTGCAATTTGGGTTATTAAAAAAACGAGGGTAAAAAGTATTGAGGGACAGGAAATTGAACTATCTCCCAAGGATAAAAGTATTCCAAGGTATTTACTAGGCGGTATCGTCTTTGGTTTAGGATGGGCCCTTGCAGGCGCATGCCCCGGACCTATGTATATTCTTTTAGGTACCGGTGTAATGACCATGTTGTTAGTTATCGCAGGAGCAATACTTGGCACTTTCGTATATGGCCTGTTAAGGGACAAATTGCCTCATTAAGCAATTTTTTAGTTAGCAGTTAATTCTTGGGGTACTAGCTATGCTATAACCAAATCTCCTTCCTATCCAAATAGGATAGTCCGGAAGGTATAGTACCCAATTGATATCAGCAAAATAGGCTTACACCATCATTTAATGAACGATACTTCTATTTGTTTAACGGCTCCTGTACGCTGAAAAATAGCTTTACTTGTTTCTGTATCTATTGTCAATTTTTCGGATTCTATGGTCTTAGTACTAAAACTAATAGTTAATCCTTCCTTGTCTGATAACTTATACACAACGGGGATCTGACAATACGTAAAACAGAGTGAATCTTTGTCCAAATTAATTTCATGTTGCTTAAAATCTACAGCTACATACTTAAACTTGGTAGGCGCCGCTAAGAACTCCTCCTTATTTAAAATACCCAAACTAAATTTTAAACTGCCATCTTTGACAGCTACTCCCATTTCGGCCATTCTACTTATAATATCCTCTTTAACCTGACCCGTCATCCCAGGCTGTTGCGCCCCTTTATGAGCAGGTGTATGCGAGTATGGATCTGTTGGGAAAGCCCCATATAATTCAGGAGATTTATGAGCTCCAATGCCTTCGTTTATTTCATGATAATGTGCAGCTAACCTTGCTATTATTTGGTCGTCGGCCTTAGACTCTATGGCTTTTGAACAACATTCCATTACTGCCAGTAAGAGTTTAGATACCATATGCCAATAGATAGAACCCAGACCTTCGAATCCAAAAAATGTTCCTGATCTACCTGTAAAAGATTTATGATCGAAAACTTCCTCAAATATAGCCAGCAGTTTTTCTTTTTCTTGTTCTATAAGTTGATTATAGCCAGAGTTCGACAATCCTTTTAGGGCTTCTTCGAGGCTTTTAGCGTTGTTGAAATTCCCATTGAAATGGAATGCTCCCTCACTATCTTTTTCAATAATTTGTCCGTTGCCGTCTGCTACCAATTGACTAAGTAATTTGGAACCGGCAACACTTTTGGCCGGGATTACATTCTTTACCATAAAACGAGGTAAATTTTTATCTGGATATAAAATGTAACTGTACTGATCTTTGCGGAACAGGGCACTTTCCTTTAGGCTATCGAGCAACGTAACACATTCCTCTGCTCCTAAATATCCCGAACTTAATACTGCCACCTGGCCTTCTAACATTTCACTTAGATAAGAAACAGAAGTTCCTTTTTGGCCATCAAAAGCAATCAGATTATAGGCATGATACAAATCATCCGCTCTCTTATTAGCTTCAATAGCATGTTCCAAATAACCCAACATACTGGTCGTAAAACGCAACAAATCTTTACTGACTATTTTTTTCTTAGCACCACTATACCCATTATTGTAGATCAGCTCGCGATAGTCGCTCCCCGCCATACCTAGTCCATCCATAATCATAAAGCGATCTTGGTCTGAAACTTTTCCATCCAGACAACTCTGATGCTTTTCGAGGGTTTCCAATACGGTATTAAAAAACAAGGTCATCTCTTCCGAAACTGCTACATCAGTGGCAGGGCTCTTGTCCAAAACAGACTTAAAAAAAACCAGGAATCTTCTTAAATAATACAAAGTAACCATAGAAACTCCGTTACCAACCAGTGCATTGTTTGCATCATTCCATTCCGGACGTTGGGTATTTAGCCAAATCCCTGCTTCCGGAATAAAATTGGAGCATTTTGCAAGTACCGTTGCTAATAATTTCTCCAATAAATTTACGTGATGAATACTACCATCATTTAATGCTAACAGCGCTCCATCTGCCCCTAATTTCGACCTTTTAACATTGATCTGACGATCTAGGTCATGATCGAATAGGATGGTGTCTTTAGGATCCGCAACTATATCATAGTAGCTTTTTATCTTATAGGGAACATTTGCATATACAAAAAGATCCTTATCCCAATAGGATGCGAGTTGAGAAGGATAATAGTCCTCAATAAATTCTAAAAATTTAAGCAGGTATATAATCTGATGATCGCCCCAATATCCAATATAAGACCACGGGTCATGTGGCTCAATGACTTCCCAATCGAATCCGTCCTTAGTTACCCTGTATGGGTTATACCCATCAAAAGTGGAGGCATTCAAGAATTTATGAATCATACTGTCTATGAATTCCGGGTAGGAATGCGCTAGTGCTTCCCAATTCTGAAAAATATCGCGCCAGTTCCCTTCATAATCCAGAATTTTAGAACCATCTACTTCATTGTGCGTATTTATGGAGAATCTATTCCAAGGTCTGCTGGGATCTCCATGGCGACGGCTAAATTTTAAGGGCAGGTATTCGAAACACAACCGTTGAAAATCGGGATCATTGTTTTGGTGAGAAAATTCTCGTAATGTTTTTAGTGAAAAGACTTCCGGCATCTTTTCTGTTTGTTTTACAAATGCCGCATACACCCTGGTATTGGCCTTTTTCAGGTAGGCGGTAAAATCTGATCTCTCAATATCGTAATTATGATCAAAAATACCCCCCCGCATAATATTGTAAAGAACATTTGCGTAATGTCTTGAAGATCGCAAACTATCTTGCGTTAGCTGCAGTCCATCTGCTGCTGCGGTCAACTCAACCAGCTTTCGAGTCCCTTCTTCAATATCTTTTAAAATAGCTCTTTCTAAACTCGTCGTATCCTTTAATTTTGAAGAAATCTGAGTGATTCCGGAAGCACTTTGGTTTACATTGGCAACTATCATCCAATGTTCCATTGAGTTTGGCTGCACATTAAGTTCGGATTTAACAAAATAAGCACCTTTTTCTGCTTTAACATCGGTCTCCTGATGAATTTCATTTCCCTGTCTAAATGCATTTACCTGCAAGGAAGAAACCAAATAGGTGGTATTTTTAAGCCCTAAAGACCAGGCAATATTAGCCTTAAGCGCTTCACTAGGCTCTGCCTTATCTACAATAATAGCACTTAGTGCATATATTCCCAATCCTACTGCTGGCAGCAATTCATTCCGTTTATAGGCATCCACCAAATTACTTCGGGAATTTTGGAGATCTGAGGTGACCCCATAAGGAAGTATGTTCTGCATACCATCAAGCAGGGTAACTTTCACTTCGGCATCCGTCCTATTATCTAAACTGGCACGTCTTACAAAGCCAAATTCGTTACTGGAATTCCATTGATATCTAAAAACAAGTCCAAGATCCTCATTTATTTCCTCGAAAAGTATCTTGTTCCCAAAACTGTTTTTATACAGGTTTCTTGTTAATTGATAGAGCCCTTCAAATCGTCCGGAAAAAGGCTCCCATAGGGCAACTTTATCCTTCAATTGTACCCTAAATATGGTCTTACTACCTGTGATTTCGACAGATTCTGTGATCTTATCATCTGTATAATATGGAAACAACGAATATTCGCTGTTCTTCCTACCTGCACTTAATCCCCCATTGCTGGAAATAAACATCCAATGATTAGAATCGCTTACGATGCTCATAAAGAAAGGACGCATGGCATCATTGTTTGCTATTTTATAATAGGTCTCATTTTCTATGGAGACCAAACTCCCCTGAACTTGACCCTTACTAAGATCTAGTTCTGAATTTCCTACATATACTGTTTCACTCATAATCCTTACTTGATATTAACAAAAAAAACTTCTTATCTATTGATTTTTATTGTGGCTAACCACTTATATACACTACTATTTCTTTACTACAACTGACATGTTTATATATTCTATTTTCTTATTAATAATTCTTCAACTTCCTCGAGGGTTTTCCCTTTAGTTTCAATTACAAATTTATAGACAAATAAAACCGCGCAAAGCGATAGAACTGCGTATAAAGCAAATGTAACGGTGGGTCCCAGGTTAGAAAGCTCCCAAGGGAAGACCTGCGTTACTGAAAAACTTACCAATGAATTGAAAAAGCCAACCACGGAAATTGCAATTCCTTTAATCTTACTGGGGAACACTTCCGAAATTAGCGTCCACATAACCGGACCTAACGATATGGCAAAAGACGCCACATAGAGAAGGATCGCTATTAATACCAACGTGGCATTAATCTGTATAAAATTGGTAATCTCATTTCGTTTGAAGACCAGAAATTGTTCTTCATTGAGCCGTTCCTCAACGGCTTCAAATAGAACCGCTTGTCCATCATAGGAATTTCCTGCTAAATCTGCCAGGGCCAGTTTCACTTCCTGATCTGAAACCTTAGCCAGCGTAGTCTCATTAAAGTCATAGGTGGCATTATTAAAGGCGAAAGTTGCCATTAATAAGGCAACGGTCATAAACGTAGTCCCTATTAACAATAATGGTTTTCTCCCCAACTTGTCTATAAGCCATATGGCTACCAACGTAAAAACCAGATTTGTTAGCCCCACTACTATGGCCTGTAAGAAAGAAGAGTCTGTACTGCCACCCGCTTGTTCAAAGATGGTAGGTGCATAATAGAAAACTGCATTTATTCCTGTTATTTGCTGAAAAAAGGCGATTCCAAGGGCAATGGTCATAATGGTGGCATACTTGTTCTGAAAGATATCGGCCAGTCTGCCTTTCTTTTCTTTTTTGGCAACCCCACGCTGAATTTCCTGAATAGTAATCTCGGCATAATCCTCTCCCCCTATCTTCATTAGGATCTTCCGAGCAATTTCAATTTTATTAAGTTTTTGTATTAACCATCTGGGGCTTCTAGGTACGGTCCATAAAGCAAGAAAATAAATAGCAGCCGGTATGGCCTCTACACCTAGCATCCAGCGCCAACTTTCACCTTCCATATCTACTAAGAAGTAGTTTGAAAAATAAGCGACCGAGATACCGATTACTATATTTAATTGATTAAATGATACCAGACTACCCCTAAGCTTTGGCGGAGCAATCTCAGCAATATAGATAGGTGCAATTAGAATTGCTCCTCCGATACCAATCCCACCAATAATCCGTGCTATGATAAATTCTGTATACCCTGTAGCCATTGCTGACCAGGTAGCTGAAATTGTAAAAAGTGCTGCCACAATAATCAGGATGTTCTTACGGCCAAACCTGTCGGCCATAGGGCCGGCTAATAAATTCCCAGCCATGGCACCAAAAACAACACACCCAACAGAAAAACCTAACATCCATTCGGTCATTTCAAAATAGATGGTAATCCCTTTAACTGCTCCTGAGATCACGGCGCTGTCAAAACCTAACAAGAACCCCCCGAGCGCCACAATAAGACTAATTAAAACGGTGTATGATTTGTTCATTTGTATTTTTGTGGCTGGTTGTTCCATAGTATTGTTTTTGTTGGTTGATGTTATCTAAATAGTCCCATTTTTTAGCTTCTAAATGTAAGTAAAAAAAAAGGCTAGCCGGAAGTAACTAACCTTTATTTAGCTAAAACGAACAACTACGTTTAATTAACTTCCTTTCTATAATCCACTTACATTGTAAATTGGGTGAATTCCGCATCTAAGGATGTGTTTCAAGTGTTGAGTTTCATTGAAGTTACAATTTACTCAATACTACACTGGGACGCTAATAATAAACCACAACATAAAATATACATTTGATACTATTTTGTGATATTTTTCAAAATTCCATGGTTAAACACTATGAAAATTAAGGCTTTGATATTTGGAAAGTTGGTAATGTCAT
>Ga0316204_10010809_pt1 | contig 11623 bp, 4 predicted proteins | sample 6monrhotite_MG_2_FD_205661 | JGI IMG/M metagenome (GOLD analysis project Ga0316204, IMG submission 205661) | Microbial mat bacterial communities from mineral coupon in-situ incubated in ocean water Damariscotta River, Maine, United States -... | ecosystem: Environmental > Aquatic > Marine >...
CGTCGGCATATTAGTCGCCTTGTCTTGCGGCCCGTTCAACCTCCCCTCGTCAAAGGGGTATCCGGGGGCAGTTCGTATCTACATGCTCCGCGCGTCCGCACAGCACAAAACCGCATGCGTTTCCAATCTGGAAGCGCCGCGGTGGAATTCCAGAGGATCGGAGCAGCAAGGCCCGGATCATGACCACTTGGTGTATCTAAGCCCCGAACCGCACGAGATGCATGGACCGGGTGGCCGCCGTATAGGCAGAGTCGCAGGGGTTGTCAACACGGTCTGACGCCTTGCGCGCATGACGCAGGGAGGTTTGGTCAAAGCGTCTTCAGATCCGCGATCTTGAAGGGAAAATGCCGCTCGATGAGGGCGTGCACCTCGTCTTGCGCGAGGTTGCGTTTGCTGCCCGCAACATGGGGATTGGCGTCGTTGTCGCGGTGCACCGAGCGGATGAACGCTGGCGTCACCGCATCGGCATAGGCGTTGTAAACCTCGGCCAGATCGCGGTGGTTCTTGATAAAGATCGTGTGCCCAGACCGGATGCGCGACACCAGAGCCACGCCGATCCCCAGGGGCGTGCGTTCCTGCACGTCATAGATATCGCCGCCCGTCTCGCCGGTTTCCATGTAGAACCCGCGGTTCTGGCTGATCGCAAACGGTGTATCGCCACAAAGCGGAAACAGGGTGTCCGCCTGACGCCGCAGCCGGGCGATGAAATCCATGTCCAGCGCGTCATCGTCATCCAGCCGGAACGAGGCCATATGCGTGCCGCCCGACAGATCCGCCGCCTTGAAGGCGAAATTCGTCGCGGCGAAATTGGGCTTAGGTTCCTGCGCCACCAGATAGGCCTGCGGCAGGTCTTGCAGCAGGCCCTTCAGCCGATCCAGAAAGCGCGCCGGGAAATCATCGCCGATCACGAAACCAAGCTGAAAATCCGTATCGGTCTGCGCCAGCATCGACGGCAGGGTCAGCGCCTCGAACAGCTTGAACCGGCGCTCCAGCCGGTCCGTGTCATAAAGGATCGCCTTGGCCGACGCCGCCTCTTGCGGGATCTTGGAAAACCCGCTCAGCGACGGAAAGGAAAACCGCACCACACCGACGATCCGATTGCGAAACGCCGGGTTTTCGCCCGCCGTCCGGGGTATCCGGGGGGTCTTGGCTTTTGGCCAGATCGCCTTGAGCATTGCACAGCCTTTCAATCTTTCCACGCCAAGGCAGTATCACACCGCCCGAACACAGCCATAACTTGCATGAGTTCCTGCCCCCACGCTAGGGTGAAACCCGGACAACAAAGGGGCGCAAGCGTGGCATTTTTCAAAAGGCGCTTTGGTGCACGCCGCGCCGCAGCCAATGCGCATATCATCGGAATTTGCCGGTTTTCCTATAACGCGCTGGGCGGGTTCAAGCGCGAACACGCGACACCCGCCGAACGCGCGGCCTATCTATACGCCCCTGAACGGCTGGACGAGAGGTTCCGTCTGTTCGAGGCGATCACCCTGCCCTCGATCCGCGCCCAGAGCGATCAGGATTTCACCTTTCTGATCGTCATTGGCGAGGATTTTCCACCCGGACGGCTGGCGCAGCTCAAGGCGCTGACCACGGACATTCCGCAGGTGGTCATTCAGGCCCATGCACCGGGATACCATCGCCCAGTGCTCAAGGAGGCGATCAATTCGGTGCGCCGCAAGGGTTGTTATTCGATCCAGTTCCGGCTGGATGACGACGATGCGATCAACGCAAGGTTTCTGGCCGAGGCCCGCAAGACCCTGCGCGTGCATTTCCCGCTGTTCAGGGCCAGCCGCCATGTCGTGCTGGATTATACGCGCGGCTATAACGTGCGCGCCGGGGCCGAGGGGCTGGCGGCGGAACCCGCGAACCATCTGTTTCTGGGTGTCGCCTATGCGATGATCCTGCGCCCCGATGTCAGCCTGACGGTGATGAACTTCGGCCATCATCTGGCGTGGCAGCATATGCCGACGCTGACCAAGACCGACAAGGACATGTGGCTGCGCGGGGTCAATGAGCATAATGATTCCGGTGATCCCATCGGGCAGAACACCGTGCCCCTGACGCCGCAACAAGAGGCCCAGTTCGCCCGCGATTTCGGGATCAGCGCAGACCGGGTGCGGGCAATCTGGCGGCGATGAGGCGCTCGCGGTAGAAGGTGAACATCCCGGTTCCGACGATCAGCGCCGCCCCCGCCAAGGTCAGCGCATCGGGCCATTCATCGAACACCAGAAGCCCAAGGATCAGCGCCCAGATCAGGCTGGTATAGCGGTAGGGCATGACGAACCCCAGCTCGCCATGCCGCATTGCCATGACCGCCACCAGCGACGCCGCAACGAAACAAACCGCCGTGCCGCTCAGCAGTGTCAGGGTCCAGACCGACGGCACCACCAGCGTCTGGCCGGCACTGCCGATCGCGCCCAGCAACATCACGCTGACCACATTCCAAAAGGCGATCCGCACCGAGGGCACGGCTCGGCTGATCCGGCGGGTGGTGAGTTCGCGCAGGGTGAAGAACCCGACGGCAATCAGCGCCGATGTGGCGTTGCGGTCAAAGCCGCCGGTGTCGGGGCGGGCAATCAGCAAGACGCCCGAAAACCCGACAAGGATCGCCAGCATCCGACGCCAGCCCACCGGCTCGCGCAGGAACACGGCGGCGGCCAGCGTTACGGTCAGCGGCAGCGCCAGCAGGATCGCCCCCAGATTGGCAATCGGCATCTGAAACAGCGCCTGAAAGAAGAACCAGGCCGCGGCGGTATCGGCCAGCGTGCGCACCGCGATCAGGATGTGATCCTGCGGCGCGACAGTGGCCCGAAACGCCCCGGCCCGCAGCGCCCAGAGGCCAAGCGCGAGGCTGACCAGAACGCCACGCCACAGCAACGACTGGAACAGCGGCAGCTCATCGGCCAGCAGCTTCATGAAGGTATCCGACGACGTGAAGGCGGCCATCGACACGATCATCAGGACCGCGCCCTTGAGGTTCTCTGACTGCATCGCGCATCATCCCGGTTATCGCCGCCCACACGGATCATTGCGCGCTCGCCGGACAAAAGAAAACCCCCCGCAACCGTGGCTGCGAGGGGTGTTCTCGGGGTCGGGTTGCGCGTCTTAGCGCTCGTCGCCCTCGACGGGTTCGGCAAAGCCGTGGTCTTCGACCTCGGGCTCGGGCGCGACAAGAACCGCTTCGGCCTCGTGGCGGCGCTGTTCGATGACCTCTTGGTCACGATCCGCCGCGATCTTGCGCGTCGCGGTGGCGACACCGCCGGTCCCTGCCGGGATCAGACGGCCAACGATGACGTTCTCTTTCAGGCCAACCAGCTTGTCGCGCTTGCCGATCACCGACGCCTCGGTCAGCACGCGGGTGGTTTCCTGGAACGACGCGGCCGAGATGAAGCTGCGGGTTTGCAGCGACGCCTTGGTGATACCCAGCAGAATGGGTTCACCACGCGCCGGGCGAAGACCCTGCGCAATGATTTTCTCGTTGACCTCGTCGAACTCGAACTTGTCGACGTTTTCGCCCTTCAGAAGGGTGGTGTCGCCGCTATCGAGGATCTCGTGTTTTTGCAGCATCTGCCGCACGATCACTTCGATATGCTTGTCGTTGATCTTCACGCCCTGCAGGCGATAGACGTCCTGCACCTCGTCGATCAGATAGTTCGCCAAGGCTTCGATCCCGAGGATCCGCAGGATGTCATGCGGTGCCGGGTTGCCATCCATGATGTAATCGCCGCGCTGGACGAAATCGCCCTCTTGCACGGGGATGTGCTTGCCCTTGGGCACCAGATAATCGACCGACTCGGCGTTCTCTTCGCTGGGTTCGATGGTGATCCGGCGCTTGTTCTTATAGTCCTTGGCAAAGCGCACATAGCCATCGACTTCGCAGATGATCGCGTGATCCTTGGGACGCCGCGCCTCGAACAATTCCGCCACCCGCGGCAGACCGCCGGTGATGTCCTTGGTCTTGGCACCCTCGCGCGGGATACGCGCAACCACGTCGCCCGGCACAACCGTCTGACCCTCTTCGATCGACAAGATCGCGTCGACCGACATTTGATAGATCACCGGATTGCCCGCGTCATTGCGCATCGGCTCGCCGGATTCGGGGTCCATGATGATGACCTCGGGCTTGAGATCGCCACCCTTGGGCACCGAGCGCCAGTCAGTCACGATCTTCTGTGACATGCCGGTTGCATCATCGGTCTCGTCGCGGACCGAAAGACCGCTGACCAGATCGACGAATTTCGCCACGCCGGCCTTTTCGGCGATGATCGGCAGGGTATAGGGATCCCACTCATAGAGCTTGTCGCCGCGCATCACCTCTTGCCCGTCGCGCACGTGCAGCTTGGCACCATATGCCAGCTTGTGCGCCACACGCTCGATGCCATGCTCGTCGATGATCGCGATCTGCATCGACCGGCCCAGAACGATGACCTCGCCACTTGCGTTCTCAAGAACCGAGGTATTGCGGAACTCGATCTTGCCCTGCTGGCCTGCCTCTTGGAACGATTGGCTGCCACCCTGTGCAATGCCGCCGATGTGGAAGGTCCGCATCGTCAGCTGGGTGCCCGGTTCACCAATCGACTGCGCCGCGATGATCCCCACCGCTTCGCCCTTGTTGACCAGCGTGCCGCGCGCAAGGTCGCGACCATAGCATTTGGCACAGACGCCTTCATCAGACTCGCAGGTCAGCGGGCTGCGGATCTTGACCGAAGCCACGCCGGATTTGTCGATGGCGTCGGCATCGCGTTCGTCGATCAAATGGTTGAGGGCAACCACGACCTCGCCGGTGGCGGGGTGAGTGATGTCCTCGGCAGCGACCCGGCCGAGCACGCGCTCGGCGAGGCTGGCGACCACTTCACCATCGTTGATCGCCGCCGAGGCGGTGATCGACTTGTCGGTGCCGCAATCGTCCGAGCGCACGATGCAATCCTGCGCCACGTCCACCAGACGACGGGTCAGATAGCCCGAGTTCGCCGTCTTCAGCGCGGTATCGGCCAGACCCTTGCGGGCACCGTGGGTCGAGTTGAAATACTCGAGCACGGTCAGGCCTTCCTTGAAGTTCGAGATGATCGGCGTTTCGATGATCTCGCCCGAAGGCTTGGCCATCAGACCGCGCATCCCGCCCAGCTGCTTCATCTGTGCGGGCGAACCCCGCGCCCCCGAGTGCGACATCATGTAGACCGAGTTCGGCTCGAGTTCGCGACCTTCGTCGTCGTAGCGCACGGCCGAAATCTCGCCCATCATCTCGCCGGCGACGGCGTCCGAGCACTTGGACCAGGCATCGACAACCTTGTTGTACTTCTCACCTTGGGTGATCAGGCCATCAAGATACTGCTGTTCGAATTCCTTCACCTGATCGCGGGTCTGGTTGACCAGAACCCATTTGGCGTCGGGGATCAGCATGTCGTCCTTGCCGAACGAGATCCCGGCCTTGAACGCTTCGCGAAAGCCCAGACCCATGATCTGGTCACAGAAGATCACCGATTCTTTCTGACCGCAGTAGCGGTAGACCGTGTCGATGACGTTCTGCACGTCTTTCTTGCGCAGCAGACGGTTCGCCAGTTCGAACGGGGCCTTGGCGTTCAGCGGCAGCAACGCGCCCAGCCGCAGGCGGCCCGGTGTCGTTTCATAGCGCTTGACGACCTCGTTGCCGTTCTCGTCGATCTGCAGAATGCGGCCCTGAACCTTGGCGTGCAGATGCACTTCACCAGCGGCCAGCGCATGTTCGACTTCCTCGATATCCGAGAAAATCATGCCCTCGCCCTTCATGCCTTCGCGCTGCATGGTGACGTAATAAAGCCCCAGCACCATATCCTGCGACGGCACGATGATCGGCGCGCCGTTGGCGGGCGACAGCACGTTGTTCGTCGACATCATCAAGACGCGGGCTTCAAGCTGCGCTTCCAGCGACAGCGGCACATGGACCGCCATCTGGTCGCCGTCGAAGTCGGCGTTGAACGCCGAGCAGACCAGCGGGTGAAGCTGGATCGCCTTGCCTTCGATGAGGATCGGCTCGAACGCCTGAATGCCCAGACGGTGCAGCGTCGGCGCGCGGTTCAGCAGCACCGGGTGTTCGCGGATCACCTCGTCAAGGATATCCCAGACCTCGGGGCGCTCCTTTTCGACCAGCTTCTTGGCTTGCTTGACGGTCGAGGACAGACCCTTGGCCTCGAGCCGCGAATAGATGAACGGCTTGAACAGCTCGAGCGCCATCTTTTTCGGCAGGCCGCACTGATGCAGCTTGAGTTCCGGGCCGGTCACAATGACCGAACGACCCGAGAAGTCGACGCGCTTGCCCAGAAGGTTCTGACGAAAGCGGCCCTGCTTGCCCTTGAGCATGTCCGAGAGCGATTTCAGCGGGCGCTTGTTGTTGCCGGTGATGACCCGGCCACGACGACCGTTGTCAAACAGCGCATCAACCGATTCCTGCAACATGCGCTTCTCGTTGCGCACGATGATGTCGGGTGCGCGCAACTCGATCAGGCGCTTCAGGCGGTTGTTGCGGTTGATCACCCGGCGATACAGATCGTTCAGATCCGAGGTCGCGAAACGGCCACCATCCAGCGGCACCAGCGGGCGCAGCTCGGGCGGGATGACCGGCAGAACGGTGAGGATCATCCACTCGGGGCGGTTGCCCGACTCGAGGAAGGATTCGACGACCTTCAGGCGCTTGATGATCTTCTTGGGCTTCAACTCGCCGGTGGCTTCCTTGAGCTCTTCGCGCAGCTTGTCGGCCTCGGATTGCAGATCGATCGCGGTCAGCATCTCGCGGATGGCCTCGGCACCGATACCGGCGGTAAAGGCGTCCGCGCCGTAGAGATCCTGCGCATCGAGGTATTCTTCCTCGGTCATCAACTGGGAATAGCCCAACTCGGTCAGACCGGGTTCGATGACGACATAGTTCTCGAAATACAGGATGCGTTCCAGATCGCGCAGGGTCATGTCCAGCATCAGGCCGATGCGCGACGGCAGCGACTTGAGGAACCAGATATGGGCGACCGGGCTGGCCAGTTCGATATGGCCCATGCGCTCGCGGCGGACCTTTTGCAGCGTGACCTCGACACCGCATTTCTCGCAGACGACGCCGCGATATTTCATGCGCTTGTATTTGCCGCACAGGCATTCGTAGTCTTTGATCGGGCCAAAGATCCGGGCGCAGAACAACCCGTCGCGCTCGGGTTTGAAGGTCCGGTAGTTGATCGTTTCAGGCTTCTTGATTTCGCCAAACGACCAGCTGAGAATGCGCTCGGGCGAGGCCAGCGAGACCTTGATCTCGTCAAACGTCTTGATCGGCGCAACGGGGTTGAACGGGTTCGTGGTGAGTTCCTGGTTCATTTTACATTCCTTGAAAAGGCGTCGGGGGAGGGGACGGAAGGTGCGTGGAAACCACGCACCCTACGGCTGTTGCGTAGGGTGCGTGCTGGCACGCACCGTTATCCCTCTTCCTCCGAATCCAGGAGTTCCATGTTCAGGCCGAGACCGCGGACTTCCTTCACCAACACGTTGAAGGATTCCGGCACCCCCGCCTCATAGCTGTCTTCGCCTTTGACGATCGACTCGTAGACCTTGGTGCGGCCTGCCACGTCGTCCGACTTCACGGTCAGCATTTCCTGCAGGGTATAGGCAGCGCCATAAGCTTCCAGAGCCCAGACCTCCATTTCCCCCAGACGCTGGCCACCGAACTGCGCCTTACCGCCCAGCGGCTGCTGGGTCACCAAGCTGTACGGCCCGGTTGAACGGGCGTGCAGCTTGTCATCGACAAGGTGGTGCAGCTTGAGCATGTATTTCACACCCACGGTGACCGACCGGGCGAATTGCTCGCCCGAGCGCCCATCGAACACCACCGACTGGCCCGACTGGTTGAAACCAGCCCGCAGCAGCGCGTCATTGACATCGGCCTCTTTGGCACCGTTGAACACCGGCGTGCCAATCGGCACCCCGCGGGTCACCGTGCCAGCACGCTCGACCAGCGTCTCCTCGTCCATGTCGGCCATCACCTCGTCATACAACTCGGCACCATACCCGTTGCGCATCGCGTCGCGCACCGGGGTCAGATCGCCCGAGCGGCGGTATTCCTGCAGCGCTTCGTCGATCTGCAAACCCAGACCGCGCAACGCCCAACCCATGTGGGTCTCAAGGATCTGCCCGACGTTCATCCGCGACGGCACACCCAGCGGGTTCAGCACCAGATCCACGGTCGTGCCATCCGCGAGGAACGGCATGTCCTCTTCGGGCACCACCTTGGACACCACGCCCTTGTTGCCGTGACGGCCAGCCATCTTGTCGCCCGGCTGCAGCTTGCGCTTCACCGCCAGGAACACCTTGACCATCTTCATCACACCCGGCGGCAGATCGTCGCCACGGCGCACTTTTTCGACCTTGTCGTCAAAGCGGTGCGTCAGGGCGCGCTTTTGCTGCTCATACAGAGCATTCAGCGCTTCGACTTCCTGCGCCTCGGCCTCTTCGGCCAGCGCAAGCTGCCACCACTGGCCGCGCGACAATTGCCCGTCCAGCAGCTCTTCGGTGATATCGGTGTTCGGACGCACGCCCTTGGGGCCCTTCACGGCAAGTTTGCCGAGGATCAGGGTCCGCAGACGCGAGTAGATGTTGCGATCCAAGATCGCCATCTCGTCATCGCGGTCGCGCGACAGGCGCTCGATTTCCTCGCGCTCGATCTGCAACGCACGCTCGTCCTTGTCGACGCCGTGACGGTTGAACACCCGCACCTCGACCACGGTGCCGTAAGCACCCGGCGGCAGACGCAGCGAGGTGTCGCGCACATCCGATGCCTTTTCGCCGAAGATGGCGCGCAGAAGCTTCTCTTCCGGCGTCATCGGGCTTTCGCCCTTGGGGGTGATCTTGCCGACCAGAATATCACCGGCCTGCACTTCGGCCCCGATATAGACGATGCCCGCCTCGTCGAGGTTGCGCAGCGCTTCTTCACCGACGTTCGGAATGTCGCGGGTGATTTCTTCCGGGCCCAGCTTGGTATCGCGCGCGGCGACCTCGTATTCCTCGATGTGGATCGAGGTATAGACGTCATCCTTGAGGATCCGTTCCGAGATCAGGATACTGTCTTCGTAGTTGTATCCGTTCCACGGCATGAAGGCGACGACGACGTTCCGGCCGACAGCCAGTTCGCCCATGTCGGTGCATGGACCATCCGCGATCACCTCGTTGCGGGTCACCGTATCGCCGACCTTGACCAGCGGGCGTTGGTTGATGCACGACGACTGGTTCGAGCGCTTGAACTTGCGCAACCGGTAGATGTCGACGCCGGGTTCGCCGGGCTCCATCATTTCGGTGGCGCGCACAACGATACGCTGTGCGTCGACCTGATCGACGATGCCAGCGCGGCGCGCCATGATCGAAGCACCCGAGTCGCGGGCCACGATGCCCTCGATCCCGGTGCCGACCAGCGGCGAGTCGCTTTGCAAAAGCGGCACCGCCTGACGCATCATGTTCGAGCCCATCAGCGCGCGGTTGGCGTCGTCGTTTTCCAGAAACGGGATCAGCGAGGCGGCGACCGAGACCAGCTGTTTGGGCGACACGTCGATCAGATCGACGTTGTCGCGCGGGTTCAGCGTGTATTCCCCGGCGGTCCGCGTCGAGACCAGATCATTGATGAACCGGCCTTCTTCATCAAGCGTGGCGTTGGCCTGCGCGATGACGTGGCGCTGTTCTTCGGTGGCCGACAGATAGTTCACTTCGTCGGTGACCTTGCCGTCGATAACCTTGCGATACGGGGTTTCGATGAAGCCGTATTTGTTCACCCGTGCATAGGTCGCCAGCGAGTTGATCAGACCGATGTTCTGACCTTCGGGCGTTTCAATCGGGCACATCCGGCCATAGTGGGTCGGGTGAACGTCGCGCACTTCGAAGCCCGCGCGCTCACGCGTCAGACCGCCCGGCCCAAGGGCCGACAGGCGACGCTTGTGCGTCACTTCCGACAGCGGGTTGGTCTGGTCCATGAACTGCGACAGCTGCGACGAGCCGAAGAATTCACGCACCGCAGCCGCAGCCGGTTTCGCGTTGATCAGATCCTGCGGCATGACGGTGTCGATATCGACCGACGACATGCGCTCGCGGATCGCCCGCTCCATGCGCAGCAGGCCCAGACGATACTGGTTTTCCATCAGTTCGCCGACCGAGCGCACCCGGCGGTTGCCGAGGTGGTCGATGTCGTCGATTTCGCCCTTGCCGTCGCGCAATTCAACCAGCGCGCGGATGCACGAAATGATGTCTTCCTTGCGCAGGGTGCGCTGGGTGTCCGGCGCATCGAGCGCCAGACGCATGTTCATCTTCACCCGGCCAACCGCCGAGAGATCGTAACGCTCGCTGTCGAAGAACAGCGTGTCGAACAGCGCCGAGGCCGCATCGACGGTGGGCGGCTCGCCGGGGCGCATGACCCGGTAGATATCCATCAGCGCCTGATCGCGGTTCATGTTCTTGTCCGCCGCCAGCGTGTTGCGGATGTAGGGGCCGACATTGACGTTGTCGATGTCCAGAACCTGCAGTTCGGTGATGTCCTGATCCAGCAGGGTCTTGAGCGACCCGCCCTTGACTTCGCCGTCCTTGTCCAGCTCCCAGGTCAGTTCGTCGCCCGCTTCGACCCAGATTTCGCCGGTCTCTTCGTTGATCATGTCATCGGCGACGAAACGGCCGTGAATATGCTCGAACGGCACCAGCAGTTCGGTCAGTCCGCTGTTCTCGATCCAGGTCTTGACCAGACGCGGGGTGGCTTTCTCGCCCGCCTTCAGGATCACTTCACCGGTTGCCGCATCGACCAGATCCATCGTCGGACGGGTGCCGCGCACACGCTCGGGGAAGAACTTGGTGACCCAACCACGGTTCTTTTCCAGACGATACGTGACCTTGTCGTAATAGGCGTCGACGATGGCTTCCTGATCCATGCCCAGTGCATACAGAAGCGTCGTCACCGGCAGTTTGCGGCGACGGTCGATGCGCGCGAAAACCAGATCCTTGGGATCGAATTCAAAGTCCAGCCAGCTGCCGCGATAGGGGATGATGCGGCACTGGAACAACAGCTTGCCCGAGGAATGCGTCTTGCCCTTGTCGTGGTCAAAGAACACGCCCGGCGAGCGGTGCATCTGGCTGACGACAACCCGTTCGGTGCCGTTCACGATGAACGTGCCGACCGGCGTCATCAGGGGCATGTCGCCCATGAAGACTTCCTGCTCCTTGATGTCCTTGACCGATTTCGCACCGGTATCGGGATCCACATCAAACACGATCAGACGCAGCGTCACCTTCAGCGGCGCCGAGAAGGTCATGTCGCGGCTCTGACATTCGTCGATGTCGTATTTGGGCTTTTCCAGCTCGTATTTCACGAACTCCAGAACCGCCGTCTCGTTGAAATCCTTGATCGGAAAGACCGACTGGAACGTCCCCATCAGACCTTCGCCGTCAAGCGGCGTCGGGCTGTCACCGGAGCGCAGGAACAGGTCGTAAGACGACTTCTGAACCTCGATCAGATTAGGCATTTCCAGGACTTCACGGATTTTGCCGAACATCCGGCGGATGCGTTTCTGGCCAACATAGGACTGAGCCATGCAGGTATCACCTTTCAATCTTTCGCGGGCGCGCCAGCCGTCGGGCCTCGGCG
>Ga0316204_10010810_pt1 | contig 11623 bp, 9 predicted proteins | sample 6monrhotite_MG_2_FD_205661 | JGI IMG/M metagenome (GOLD analysis project Ga0316204, IMG submission 205661) | Microbial mat bacterial communities from mineral coupon in-situ incubated in ocean water Damariscotta River, Maine, United States -... | ecosystem: Environmental > Aquatic > Marine >...
GATATGGAGACGGTCGTGCAGTTTCTGTGCTTGAGGCCGTCATCAACGGTCGACGCTGGGAGATGCAGCTGAAAGGTGGCGGCCGCACGCCATATTGCCGCGGCGCGGACGGTCGCGCTGTCTTGCGATCGAGTATCCGCGAGTTCTTGGCTCAGGAACACATGCACGCACTGGGCGTGCCCACATCGCGGTCTTTGAGTTTGTATGTTTCAAAAACGGAGAAGGTAAAGCGGCCGTGGTACTCGGAGGGCTCGCGCTCGGAGAATCCTGACATGCTTATATCTGAGGCCGTCGCCATATCGACACGTGTCGCACCGTCGTTCATCCGCGTCGGCCAACTTGAACTTTTCGCTCGCCGTAGCCGTAAAAACGAACACCCGAAAGCGATGGCAGAACTCGAGAAGATTGTGCTGCACTTGATTGATCGTGAGTACGCTGACGTTGTCGATAAGCAACTCGCAATCCCAGAAAAATTAGTGTTGCTGGCGCGCGAGTTTCGTAGTCGCCTCACTTCACTGGTGGCAAACTGGATCCGCGTTGGCTTCTGCCAGGGTAACTTCAATAGCGACAACTGCGCAGTCGGTGGCTTTACACTTGATTATGGCCCCTTCGGCTTTTGCGATGTGTTTAACCCATATTATCAGCCTTGGACGGGTGGCGGTCATCACTTCTCGTTCATGAATCAACCAAACGCAGCACAACGCAACTTCGATATGTTTTGTTCGGCGTTACGGCCGTTGCTGGCATCGCATCAGGACTATTTGCTTAAGCTAGACGAGATTCAAAGTGAATTTTCGAAAGTAATGCACACCCAAATGGAAAAGATGTGGGCCGCCAAGCTGGGTCTTAGCACATTGAAAACAGCGTCTCAAAAGGCACTTTTCAACACACTGCTCAGCGAGCTGGAAACTCTCATGATGCAAACGCCTGTCGATTACACCATTTTCTTCCGCGAGCTCTCGTCGGTACCCGACGACATCAATCCACTCAAGAAAAGCTTCTACAATAACGAGGCGCCTGATGCCGACCGCAAAGTGATGGATAAGCGTTGGGTAGAGTGGCTCGCAAAATGGAAAACGCACCTCAACAGCTCCAGTGAGGAAATTTCTAGGCAGATGAAGCTTGTAAACCCAAAATATATTTTGCGAGAGTGGTTTGTTGTGCCGGCTTATCAGCAAGCAGCTGCGGGGAATTATTCTCTAATTCGAGAGCTTCAGGACGTGATGACACAGCCATATGCAGAGCAGTCGAAGGACGTGGAAGATAAATACTATAGGTTAAAACCGCCTGAGTTCTTTGAGGCGGGTGGATTGTCCCATCTTAGTTGCTCGTCGTGATTCATTGGAATTAAAAAGTAATGCCAGATACAACTTAATAGTAAAGGCTAGGTTAATATTAATAAAAGATGGCTAAAAGTTGTATCTGGCCTTACTGATTGGATCTTACTTATTGTATATATAGCCACGATTATTGTCAGTAAACACATAACAAAGGATTTCACGTGGAAGTTGAAGTTCCCCCGATTTAGTGGGCACCAACTGACAAACGAATAGATACAAAGCACCAAGAACTACAAAAATGAGAAAAGTCATGAATGTCCGTTTCTGACACTTTGACGCTTCTGCCACCCAAGAAAAATTTCTTGAATTCTAGTGAGCTAAAAAATATCCTAAAAGACCGCTGTCGGCCGACTGTCGCCGATTACGATGATATTTCACTATGTGGTTTAGCTGGTGAGCCTTTATCAGCTAAGTTATAGACTCAAATGTGTCCATAGCAAGAGTTAGAGTCAGGTTTTGCTATTTGCTCTGATTCAGGGTTAAGCAAAAGACAACCTCAGGAGCGAGCCAGACGCCTTAAGAAACCCTCACGTGACCCAGCATTGATCCAGCCAGTGGCGATCGTCTTGCTGAGCTCATTATTCACCCGGCCGCGATGGATGTGCGAGGGAGAGGCCGGAAAGATCACCAGCTTGCCCCGTTCCGCCACTTCATGATGCTGCTGCCAGTGGAATTCCGTGCCGGCCTCCGTCACAGAATCGCAATAGAGGATCCAGGCTAGTACGCGGTGTACTGGCTCAGTGGCTTCATCGCTAATCGTCCAGTCGCAGTGCCACTGCCGGAAGCCCTCGCCGGGAGCGTAACGCTGCAGGTTGAACACCGGCATCACAAACAATTCCTGGTCCGGGCAGACCTGGCGGAACAGAGGCCGCTCCTGCAGGTATTGCTCCAGGCCTGCTGAGACACCCCGCACAATCAGATCTGCAAGAGCGAATGCCTCGGGATCAGAACGGCTGAGCGCCACGAGGCTGATGTCCGTCGAAACCTTGGCGGGCTCCGCGCCGCTGCCGCCGGGGCCGAAGGCCACGCCCGGCCGCTGCAGATCCTGGCGCCGCTCAAAGAAGTCCATGACGCCATCAGCAACAGCCTCGAAGCCGGCATTGTGGTAGCGACCGATCAGCTGCATGTCAGGGAGACCTTAAATTTTCTTTCAGCCAGCAGTTCGACTGGAGCCGCCAGAAGTGCCAAAAGATCCACTATGCTCTGTTTCATACCGTACTGAATGCTGTTAATGACCATTACTTTCGCCTTTCTTTGTTTGAATCTAACACTGATTTTTTTACTATACTTCGCTTAATGTCATAGCTGTTAGGTCTTGCATTTTGCCTAGGTGCGAAGCGAGAATTGAGTGTGACAAACTCACGTGGTATGAAGCTCTCCCAAATTTGAACAGATCTAATTAACTATTTGTGAAAGGTGTGAATATGACCGCTATTCATTTTTCTAGTCATTCAATCACTAAAGGGTAAAGCCAATATTAGCCGTGGCATGATCATTATCTAATTGTCTAATGTTGGCCGGGAGTTGCCTTATTACATACACACTAAGCTTTCATGTAAGCAAAGATTGTCCGATTTTGCCAAGCTATGGTTGTGAATACACTTGCTATTTTCTAATATGTTTTTTTGAATGCACTGATAAAGTATCAACTCAAGTTCAAAACGCTGAACTTAGTTGTTAGCTAACCACTTGCAGTCATACTCGGCAATTTGTTGGCGAATGTGATCAATTGCAGAGCTGGTCAACACGCTACGGGTTTCGTCTCTCAATTCACCACCTAGTTTTTGCGCCAGTTGCTGGGCGGTTTCAAGCATGGCATCAAAGCCTGACAAACCATCAGCCTGTGAATTTGGCATTTGCATAAAAAGGCTTACCCCTGGAGTCGATATAGCATCAACACTATCAAGGTCAAATACACCAGGCTGCACCATATTCACCAGGCTAAAAGCAGAACCACTATCCGTGTGGTGGTGAAAAATCTGCATATCACCGTGCCGCATTCCACTGCTCTGAATCGCATCTACCAGTGATTGACCCACGAAGGCCCTACCCTGTTGCGCCATAACATTGAGCACAACTACCTTATCAGGTGCACCCTTTTTGTAAGCCCTTTTGCTCGGCTCTTTCAATTCAAGATCCACGCCTGCCTTAGCTTCGCCGCGTAACTTTCCAAGAATAGAACGGGCTCGCCCACCCACCGAATCCGACTGGGTTGGATGCTCATCACGTTCATCTTCAACATGAATCTCTGGCGTTTCTATATCAGCTTCATGGTTAGCCAGACCATCAAATTTTTGATAACCAGATTCAGGTTTATTTTCAGCAGCCACCACAACAGCACTAGAGACAACCATATCAACATCATGATCATCTTTCGAAAACAAAACACTGTGATCAATTTCATCCCAGCTATGACGACGTTTGCTACGCATTCGAGCAATGCCAGCCAGGATCATTACAACACCGATAACAACAAGTACAATTAATAAAGAATCCATCTATACAATCCGTTCCGTAAAACGCTAAATCTAACCAACCAACTGAACTGCTTCATCCACATCGACCGCGACCATGCGCGAAACGCCTGGCTCATGCATGGTGACACCCGTGAGTTGATCTGACATTTCCATCGTCGTTTTGTTATGTGTGATAAAGATAAACTGAACCTTCTCAGACATCTCTTTAACCATCTTACAAAAACGACCGACGTTAGCCTCATCAAGCGGTGCATCAACCTCATCCAACATACAAAACGGCGCTGGATTCAATTGGAAGATCGAGAATACCAGCGCCACTGCGGTCAGCGCTTTCTCACCACCAGAAAGCAGGTGAATGCTTGTGTTACGTTTGCCTGGTGGTCGTGCCATTACCGCTACACCGGTATCTAGCAGATCGTCACTCGTGAGTTCAAGATAGGCATGGCCGCCACCGAACAGGCGTGGAAACAACTCTTTAACCCCCGAGTTGACCTTGTCATAGGTATCTTTGAAACGGGTACGTGTCTCTTTATCTATTTTGCGTATGGCATTTTCAAGTGTATTCAATGCATCGGTAAGATCTTCATTCTGTTTATCCAGATAGGTCTTACGCTCTGACTGTTCTTCATATTCTTCAATCGCGGCAAGATTGATAGCCCCCAGGCGCTGAATACGTTGGCCAATCTCGTTGACTTGTTGCTGCCACTTATCTTCACTGGCATCACCTGGCAACTGCACCAAAACCTCCTGCATGACCAGGCCAGTTTCGGCAAACTGTTCCTCAACTGTCTGACAACGGACTCTGAACTCCTGACTGCTCATGCGCTGCTTTTCAAGGTCAGATCGGATCTGCTGAGACTTCTGCTCAGCCTGGTTGCGCTCATCATTCAGCTCACGCATGGCATGATCAAGGGCTTCAACTGTGCGACGAGCCAGCTGCAATTCTTCTTCAACAGCAAGACGCTTCGCCAACAGATCTTCCAGTTCAATATTCATATCTTCAAGCGGATTGGTCTCACCTTGCAGCTGATTTTTTAGCTCATCACGACGCCGATCCAAATGAGTCAGCTGACCCTGCATGCGTTCAAGACGCTGTTGTGTTCCATCCAACTGGGCACGAATAGATTGTAATTTCAGCGCTATCTCATGGGCACGCTCACGATCTTCCCGCGCCTGTTGGCGACATTGATCAAGGTTCTGGCGCAGCTCATCGCGCTGCTGACTCAAGTCATGACGGGTTTGCTCAAAGTTTTCAGTCTTGGCAAGTGCCTCATCAAGACGGGCACGTATTTCCGACAGTGACTCTTCAGATGACAAACGTTGCTGACGCAGATCAGCAATATCCGTTTCAAGTCGCTGCTTACGACTATGAAATTGTTGCAGCCGTTCCTGACGTGCACTCAATTGTGAATCTATCTGGGCCTTGGATTGTGTAGTCTGATTTAAACTGCTTTGCAGCTCTTCACGCCCTCGTTCAAGCTCTTGCTGACGGGCACGGCTTTGCTGCAAGGTTTCCTGTAGTTCATCAACCCGCGCTGCCGTTTCTTCAATATCGGCTTCGAGTATTTTCAGCTCATTTTCACGTTGCAAGACACCTGCCTTTTCATCGAAATCACGGGCAACTCGCAACCAGTCACGTCCCAGCCAGATACCATCACGGGTGATAATCGATTCGTTGGCTTTGATTTGGCTACGCAGTGCCAAGGCCTGCTCAAGTGAATCAGCAGCATAGATACCACTTAGAAACGAGGCCATGGAATATTCTGAAGTCACCTTGTCCAGCAGGGCAACACCAGCTGAACCAGTCTCACCATCAAGCGCAGATGTTTGTGTATCAAAAACAGTTAAAGCGCCCTGATCAAGATCACTCAGCGCATTGGCAACCGCATCCATCCCTTCAACACAAACCGACTCAAGATTCAGACCCAGCGCAACCTCAACCGCTTGCTCCCAGCCTGACTCTACTGCAATGTTCTGCGCCAGTCGGCTAGCATTATCCAGACCTTTGGATTTGAGCCATGCATTGATCTTGTGATTACCCTTACCCAAAGCCTGCTGCTGCAAGGCTTCAAGAGAAGCCAATCGACCACGCATACTTTGCTGACGACTGCGCTCAGCGTCTAACTCACCGCTAAGCGTTTGGCTGTGCTCACGCTCATGACGAATCTGCTCAACCTGTTGCTCTACCTCATGTCGCAACTGGCCCAGCTGTTCCTCACGTTGATCACGCTCTTGCTGTAGCTCTTCAAGCTCGGTTTCAAGACTGCCCGGTGATAGCAGACCAAGTTCATCATCAATGCGTTGGATGCGTTGATTGAGTTGGTTGAGGCTCTGTTCCTGATGTTGAATACGGGTCTTTTCTACTTCGGCAGCACGAATATGCTCTGATGAAGTCTGGTTAAACTCATCCCACTGCTGCTGCCAGCTCTGCATAGATTCTTCGGCTGCGCTCAGCATAGCCGATGATTCACTTTCTTTATCGCGGTAGACCAACAACTCTTCTTCGTTGGCCTCAAGCGACATCTTCAACTCTTCCAAGGCAGAGCGGTCATTTTCCAAGTGCTCGGTCGCCTCGGTCCAGGCCTCTTCCACTTCACGCATTTCACGTTCCTGCTGCGAGCGGGTATCTTTGACATGCTGGATAGTCTGTTCCAAACGAGCAATTTCAGAGCCCAGGGCATAATAGCGACCCTGAACCAGATTGAACTTTTCATTGCTCTCGGTTTGATGTTCGCGTTGCGATTCGATCGCGGCTTCAATACCTCGCTGTTCGGCAATCTGGCCCTCCAACGCTGTTTCCTGCGCCTGAATCTGCTTATCACGCTCTTGAACGGTGGTATCAAGATTAGAGAATCTCAATGCCAGCAATTCGGCCTTGAGCTTACGCTCCTCTTCTTTAAAACCTTTGTATTTTTCTGCCGTATTGGCCTGACGTTGCAAGGTAGCAAGACGCTTGCCCAGCTCTTCGCGAAGGTCATCAATACGCTCCAGATTTTCGCGACTGTGTTTGATGCGATTTTCGGTTTCGCGGCGACGCTCTTTGTATTTAGAGATGCCGGCAGCTTCTTCAATGAAGACACGCAGTTCTTCAGGTTTGGCCTCGATCAGGCGGGAAATAGTGCCCTGTTCGATGATGGCGTAACTACGTGGCCCCAGGCCGGTGCCAAGGAAGATATCGGTAATATCACGACGCCGACAACGCGAGCCATTGAGGTAATAATTTGACTGACCGTCACGGGTTACCAGGCGTTTAACAGAGATCTCATTGTATGAGGCATATTCACCACCCAACTTGCCCTCGGTATTTTCAAACACCAGTTCAACCGTGGCCTGACCCACCGGCTTGCGCGCAGTTGAGCCATTGAAGATAACGTCTGCCATGGAGTCACCACGCAGATTCTTAGCTGAGCTTTCCCCCATCACCCAACGAACCGCATCGATAGTGTTGGATTTACCACAACCATTAGGGCCAACAATGCCAATCATATTGCTTGGCATTGGGATGGTGGTTGGGTCAACAAACGATTTAAAACCCGCCAGTTTTATGTTCTTAAGACGCATTCGATATAACCTTCAGATGAATCTGATGAATCTCTAGTCGCTTTCGCGTTAAAATACCGTCCGAATCATACCAGACCTAACGATTGACGCCAGACTGGCATTTTAGATGCTAACAATTTAATTTATAAACACCCGTTAACTTATTGAGTTTTTAATAATTATGTCAACCAAACCTACAAAAGAACTAGAAACATTCGACAACCCCATGCCGGAGCGTGATTACACCATCCGCATCGACGTGCCTGAGTTTACCTGCCTCTGCCCCAAAACAGGCCAGCCTGATTTTGCCACATTCAAGATTGAATATGTGGCCGACAAACAATGTGTCGAACTCAAGGCCCTGAAGATGTATATGTGGTCATTCCGTGAGGAAGGCGCCTTTCACGAAAAGGTCACAAACGACATTCTTGGCGACTTGGTTGCCGCCACTCAACCACGTTTCATGCGCCTAACCGGCAACTTCAATGTTCGCGGCGGCATCTACACCACGGTAGTGGCCGAGCACCGTAATCCAGACTGGATTCCACCGGTGCCAGTTACCCTGCCCTAGAGAGGCCTTTGAATGAGCCAAGCGCTCTTCATTGGTATCGACCTTGGTACATCCGGCTGCCGCGCTATCGCCATCGATAGCGACGGCCAACCGGTTGCCCGGGCAGCCACATCAATGACTGCCCCGTCCCGTGACGGTGACAAGGTTGAGCAGCACGCCGATATCTGGTGGCAGGCCGTGCAACAAAGCATGTATAACCTGCTATCTCAGATTGAAGTTGAAACGGTAAAGAGCATTGCCGTAGATGGCACTTCTGGCACGTTGCTATTGAGCGATGACAAGGGCAAGCCACTCAGTCCGGCCCTGATGTACAACGATGGCCGCAGCCAGATCGAAGCTAGACACATCGCTAAAATAGCCCCAAGGGAATCAGCTGTCCATGGCGCGACATCGGCACTGGCAAAACTATTACAGCTGCAGCCAGGCCCCGGGGTAAGTCACGCCTTGCATCAGGCCGACTGGATTGTTGGCAAGTTCAGCGGCCAGTGGGGCATCAGTGATGAAAACAATTGCCTCAAACTGGGCTTTGATGCCATTAGCAAAAGCTGGCCGGAGTGGCTGGAACAATTAGGCGTGAACCGAAATATTCTGCCAAAAGTATTCCAACCCGGCACAGCCGTGACAGAAATTAGTCAGCAAATCGCCTCGCAGTTTGGCCTACCACGAAATACCGAGATCATTGCCGGCACCACAGACAGCACCGCCGCCTTCATTGCCACCGGCGCCAGTCAGATTGGTGAAGCGGTGACCTCGTTAGGTTCAACCTTGGTGATGAAGGTGATTAGCGATAGGCCCATATTTTCACCCCAGCACGGCGTTTATTCCCAGCCTCTGGGCGATCAATGGCTGGTGGGGGGTGGTTCAAACAGTGGTGGTGCCGTGCTGCTGCACTACTTTAATCAACAACAGTTAATTGAGATGACGCCGTTTCTAACAACCGACCAAGCCACTGGGCTGAACTACTACCCGCTGATCAATCCGGGTGAGCGCTTCCCTATTGCCGATAGTCATAAGCAGCCCTGCCTGACACCACGCCCTGAAGATGATGTTGTGTTTTTCCAGGCCATGCTCGAGGGGATGGCCCGAATCGAGCAACAGGGATACCAACTGCTGGCGCAACTGGGCGCACCCTACCCAACCAATATTCGCAGTGCCGGAGGCGGTAGCTGCAATCCGGCATGGACTGAGATACGTCACACCATGCTCGGTGTGCCCATGCTTAAAGCAAAACATCAGGAAGCCGCCTATGGCAGTGCCGTGCTTGCGCGCCAGGGCTATTTAGATAAACAAGGAATTTATTCATGAACCCATTCATCGGCCCCGCTTATGTCATCAGGGGCTTTAACCTGATTCGCCGTCCTGGCCTGCGCCGCTTTGTATTAATCCCACTGTTGGTCAACATTATTCTATTCAGTGGTGGCATCTGGCTGGCAAGTACTTATTTTGATGCCTACATGGCCGAAATTCTGCCTCAGGGCTTTGCCTGGCTGGAATGGTTGTTATGGCCCATATTTGCCATCACCCTGCTGCTGACGATGTTCTACACCTTTACCCTGCTGGCAAACTTCATCTGCGCGCCATTCAATAGCCTGCTTGCTGAGGCTGTCGAGCGTGAACTCAAAGGTAACGTACAAAGTGACGATATAAGCCTGATGCAGGCGCTTAAAGACACCCCAAAATCACTTTGGAGTGAGGTGCGCAAATTGGGCTACTTTCTCAGTCGTGCCATCCCTTTGCTTATTCTGTTTCTAATCCCAGTGCTCAATATTGCTGCGCCATTTCTCTGGATTGCGTTTAGCGCTGCTCTGCTGGCAAGAGAGTATTTCGACTACCCCATGGCTAATCACGGCCACAATTTTCAAATGCAACGCCAGACCTTAAAACAACACCGATTTAGCAGTCTCAGCTTTGGCGGCTGCATTATGTTTTTAACTATGATTCCGGTCGTTAACTTCATCGTCATGCCATTGGCCGTCGCTGGCGCTACTGCCATGTATCTGGAACGCATTAGCAAACAATGAAATACGACATGCATTCATATGGCAAAAATGCTATAATTCGGCACCGTAATTTCATCGCAATAGCTACCGCTCATATCACGAGCCTGTCGGGCTTAGGCGATCATCGCGAGGTCGAAGCCCGTCCGAGTCAGGTTTTCTGAATTATTGAAATCCGTTGCGCAATTTTCAGCGTAACCTATAGATTATTCAAAAATATGGCCAAACTGGTTTTGCTGCGATAGATTTGCCCCATACTCGAAAGACTCCCAAGGGTGTCGCCTATTGCCACAAGCAGCAAAGGTGCTCCTTAATGTCCGATCCAAAAACAGCCGTCCTACCATTTTCTGAGTTGGGGCTCATCCAACCCCTTGTCGACATCCTAAAAGAAATAGGTTATGAAACACCCTCACCCATTCAAGCTGAAACCATCCCTCTGTTACTAGAAGGTAAAGATCTTATTGGCCAAGCTCAGACCGGTACAGGCAAGACTGCCGCTTTCGCTCTACCCTTAATATCAAACATCGATCTAAAACAACTTGATCCACAAATTCTGGTATTGGCGCCAACACGCGAACTGGCTATCCAGGTTGCCGAGGCATTCCAAAAGTATGCATCTAAATTAAAAGGTTTCCATGTTGCACCAATCTATGGTGGTCAAAGTTACGATGGCCAAATCCGTCAGCTAAAGCGTGGTTGTCACGTGGTGGTCGGTACACCGGGGCGCGTTATGGATCACATGCGCAAAGGCACGTTGAAACTAAAAGGCCTGAAGGCACTGGTTCTGGATGAAGCCGATGAGATGCTACGTATGGGTTTTATCGATGATGTTGAATGGGTTCTGGAACAGACTCCGCCAACACGCCAAATCGCCTTGTTCTCAGCCACCATGCCTGCTGTGATTCGTAAGATCGCCGACAAGCATTTGAATGAGCCAGAACATATCACCATCAAGGTCAAAACCACGACGGCTGAAACCATTCGTCAACGTTACTGGACGGTCAGTGGTCATCACAAACTTGATGCCCTAACCCGCCTGCTTGAAGCCGAAACTTTTGATGGCATGATCATCTTTGTTCGCACCAAGAACGCAGCAGTTGAATTATCAGAAAAGCTTGAGGCTCGTGGTTATGCATCATCGCCACTGACAGGTGATTTAGATCAAAAAATGCGCGAACGTACTGTTGATAGACTCAAAAAGGGCCAACTGGATATCCTTGTTGCTACCGACGTGGTCGCCCGCGGCCTTGATGTAGAGCGTATCACCCACGTCATCAACTATGATGTTCCTTACGACACCGAGTCATACACCCATCGAATCGGCCGTACCGGTCGTGCTGGTCGTCATGGTGATGCCATACTTTTCATTGCTCCTCGCGAGCAACGCATGCTGGGCAGCATTGAACGTGCTACGCGTCAGAAGATTGAGAAGCTTGAACTGCCTTCAAACGAAATCATTAATGACAAGCGTATCGAGCGTTTCAACCAGCGCATCACTGACACATTAAACGCTGGTTATGACATGGAGTTTTTCCAGAAACTAATGGAAAACTACCAGCAGGAACACAACATCCCAGCCATAGAAATTGCCGCTGCATTGGCCAAATTGGTCCAGGGCAAGCAACCACTATTAATGCAAAACAAACCACCTCAAGAACCACGTGAAAAGAAAGAGTTCAACAAACGTGAGCGGCCTGA
>Ga0316204_10010811_pt1 | contig 11620 bp, 8 predicted proteins | sample 6monrhotite_MG_2_FD_205661 | JGI IMG/M metagenome (GOLD analysis project Ga0316204, IMG submission 205661) | Microbial mat bacterial communities from mineral coupon in-situ incubated in ocean water Damariscotta River, Maine, United States -... | ecosystem: Environmental > Aquatic > Marine >...
CATTTTAAGTGGTGGCGGTAATTGCGGGACAAAACCTATGTCCTTAAGAACTATCTCACGTTCCTGACGTGGATCCCGGCTATTAACCAGAACCTGCCCTTCGCAAGTATATTCCCCCAGCAGACAGCGAATCATGGTCGTTTTACCAGCACCATTTGACCCCACTAAGGCAATCCGATCAGCTGCTTTAATATCCAGAGACAAACCTTTGAGCACTTGAGTTCGTCGAAAGCTCTTTTTTACATTAACAAATTTAATCATCTTTGGTTTCTTTATCGCCTGGAGACTTTTGAGCTTTAGCTTCTAAAGTGTCCAGAGCTTCTGGAATAAGCCACTTGTTTTGTGTTTGTGGCTTGTGCGTCAAGCCTTTAAATTCAAAGTTGAGTGAATTAGTTGGACAGGCATCAACGCACAAACCACAACGGGTACAATCCGCGCCAATGCCGTTTTCAATATCAGTACTTCGATTTTTGATAGTAAGTTCCAGCACATGAGGTACCAGACAAACACTTCGACAATCCCCTTCATGCTTGCAATCTGTCAGATCATAGCTTACTCGAAGCGGTGAAAAAACACCGACAATACCATAAGTGATGCCAATAGGACAGATATAACGACACCAGGCACGACGTGAAAGAAAGGTCTCAAACAGTAGTAAAAAAACAACCCAGAACAGGGCCAGTGTTGGACCATAAATAATGGCCCGACTCAGAATTCCCGTGGGTGAAATAAATTCAAAGACGGTATAACCGCTTAGCACCGCCAATAAAGCAAATATGACATAAAAAACGGTACGAACGCCGCGATGAAAAGTATAGTTTTTTGCCAGTCCACGCTGTGCCAACCATAAATGTACAGATTCCGTCCATTCGGCCAGTAAATGATAGGGACAGACCCAGGAACAAAAGGTACGTCCCCCCAGAATAAACCACATAATGAAAACAGTCACTATTCCAATCAATAAATTAATCAGAGCCTGCTTATAAGCCAGCATGACCTGTAAGGCTGAATTTAAATCAGCCATATGAAAGCCCACAAAACGCGAAGCCGTTAAAGCGCCTTCCAGTAGTTGTATATCCAGTGAAAATGAGACCACAAATAACAGGTTAATCGTAATGAGTGTTATCCAGCGACGCTTACGCCACTTGTTTTTTGAGTTTTTATGATGATCTTCATGTAACGCCACCAATTGCGCTTTAGTGACTTTTTCACCTTTTTTATAAAAGTATATTTTTTGTGCATCAGGCGAAATTTCATCTTTTCGGGGTTTGCGTGGTGCCCGACCAAATAATTGGGCTAATGACTCCAGTGCACGGTTCATGAGTGTCCCCCGCTCTTTTTCTGATATTGTTCACTTAAAGGCATTTTAGTCAAAGTATTATAATCAACCACAATGGCAGCCTGTTCCGCAGGACAAATCATTTCACACACACCGCAACCGACACAACCATCATAAACGACCGGTTTCATATGTTTGATGCCATCTTTTTCTTCAATGAGTTCAAGACCGATAGCCCGCTTGGGTGGACATTGATTCTGATCCCCTGATGGGTATTTCCCCTGCTCACATTGTTTATAACGTTGCTCAATCGGACAGGCTTGAACGCATAAATCACAAATTTCCACATCATAGGGATGATTTTTTAGGGCAATAGGGTTCCAGCGATCAATTTCTTCATAGCGCAGGAGACCCTCATAATCCGGCCCTCTTGCCTGACCTTTAAAGCCTTTACCAGCAACCGCCAGACATAATTTAGGTTTGGTTAATAACGCAAACCCCATGCGCGTATCTTTGGCATAATCCAGATCATGGGTAAGGGAACCCGTTGGACAGGCCAGAACACATTGCAGGCCATCACAGGAAAAATCACAGGCCTGTTCTCGGGCATCAATATAAGCAGTTCCCAGACCAAAGCCAGTGGTTAAATCATCCAGCTTAACCGCATTAACAGGACAGACCTGGACACATTGTCCACACTTAATGCAGGAAGACAGGTAGTTTTTTTCATTTATCGCCCCGGGTGGACGTAACCTGGGGCGTTTTGCTTCACCAGGCAGAGGTATAAAGCCCAATAGCGAAACACTGGTTACGCCTACTGTCAGTGCAATTGAGCGCAAGAACTGTCGTCTGGCTTCCTGTGCCCTTCTGCCTGGACCACGAGTAATTGTTTTTCTGGATTTATTCGACTTTTCTTTTAGTTCGGATGCTTTAAGCTCGGATTTTTTATGCTCTTGAGAAACTAAAGGTTCCAGGGAATCATGATTGGATTCTGTCATTGAATATACCTTTTTAATCTGCTGTCCAAATCATTTAACAATTCCGCTTCAACCTCCGTTGCATTTTTGTATTCATCCGCTTTTACCAAATTCACATTCATTAAGGGAGCGTGATCGCTGACCAGCAAATCCGGTTCACTAAATGGCGCAAGACGCTCCAGAAAATCGATCAGCTCGAGTATTGCCGAGCCTTTATAGAACTGGGCACCCGGGACATCTTGCCAGATGCGGTCAGCATAAGCATAGATCTCATGAGGCGTATCACCAATACCGTTTTTATCCAGATCGAACCCTTCATAGTCATCCCAATAATTCCCCTTCCATTCATTACGATTGGCGGTCTTACCTCCGGATACAGTAATCTGGGTAATATTGGCCTTAAAATGATTATTTTTGAAAATATTATCGCGCCAGTCTGCTAGAAAGCGAATACCAATACCATTGAAAGCAATCAGGTTATTAATAAAACGATTTTTTGTATCAGGCTGATAGGGTGAAACATCAATAGACAAACCGGTCGAGCTAAACAGGATCTGGTTATTTTCAACCACCACATCCGATGTTTCTTTAAAGCCGATTCCAATTCCTGCAGCCCCGGTTGCGTGGGAGACAATATTATTTTTGACCACAACGCTATCACTATACATCAGAAAAATACCGACTGAATTATTATAGTACTCATTAAACTGCACATCATTAAATTGAGAATACATGAAATGCAAACCATAACGTCCACCGGAGATTTTATTATTATGAATAATATTGTTTTTCGAATACCAGACCACCATGTCACGACTATTGCTAATGGTGTTATCAGTAATTTTGTTAAAAAAACTATACCATAGACGAATAGCATCACCACGCATACCCAATTCTTCATTTTTGGAACTGATACTATTACGCCTGACAATATTATTTTCTGATTGTTGTAAATCAACACCAAAGAGACAATTATCGATAATATTATCTTTAACGACATTGAAATTACCACGCACCTGAACACCAGAATCCAGATCATTATGATGAGAACCGGAATTAGTCAGGTGCAGATTCTTTAACACGGCGCCGTCAGTATCCAAAACCACAACCGAACCTTTGCCGCCGGCATCGATTGTGACCTTCCCCTGACCATCCAGAGTTATGGACTGTTCAACGTAAACTGGGCCTGAATAAGTACCCGGCGGTATGATCAGGGTTCCACCTTTTTTAACTGCATCAACAAGCGGCTGCAAGGGTGGATGGTTTGACGGTTCTGTGACCTGATTGGCCCAGGCGCAAGAACCAAGTAAAACTATAGAAAAAAGAAAAAGTCTTATTATCATCGTTATATTAAATCTTCCGAATAAAGTCTCTAATAGCCCAGGAGGAATACAACCGCCATCCTTTTAGCTCATCTTATTGTAAAGATTCTCTACGACGTATTAAAGCAATTGCAGCCAGTAACACTGAATTTAACATCATTAAACCAAAACCAATACTGGGATAGGAATAAGTTGCAAACTGAGCCACTTTGCCTTCACCGAATACGGTTGGCATGAACGGTTTAACAGAGAAGGCTCCCATATCATTCAGAGTATGGCCATACCACCATAACCAGGCTGAGTAATCAATTACAAAGAACACCGGTAGAGCCATTGGCACCAGAATCATCAACCAGTAGATCAGGTTACGTTTTGCGCGAGTTCCAACAATCAATAAAAGCAGCATCGATGCAATCAAGGCAGCATAAACGATATGAGTTGCTATTCTCAATGTTTGCACCATGGGTACAATTTCATCCGGATTATTGAAGTAACGCCCCAGAACCTTGCCATAATGCCAGGCCATTAACTGAAATCCATTACCATTCCATTCCTGTGTCACCCGTCCATTGGAACGGTCATTATCGTAGGTATCTTTTAACTCAGCGATCAGGCGTTGTTTTTCAGGCGTTGTGCCTGAAGCTGCTTCGGATTCAGTCTTTTTATCGTTTAGGTCTGACATATCCTCAAGCTCTCTGCCAGCCAGAGAATCCCTCAGTTGTTTCAGGGCCCGATCAGAATCCACCATTTTGACAGGCGTTGACGAAGTATCATTGACATCCTGATCCAACTGATTCATTAAAGCATATAAATACCCTTTGTTATGATAATTAAGACCATCTTTGCTATAGATTGTCATGGTCATCCAGACGGTATTAGCTGAAAACGCTATCGCAAGGAAAATCAGTCGCTTTTTGGGATCAGCGATAGCAAAACCAAGCACCATAACGATTAGCATGGAGATCAAAAAAGGTGAAAAGCCCCGTTCGATTGGTCCTCCAGCCGCGATGGGATACATGCCAACATAGTGGTTGATGGTATCCATTTCATGGACACAATCCAGCGCTTCTTCCTCCATGAGTTCATCTTTTTCGACTAAGGTACAGCCGTTAAAAACACCATTCATATGGAAATTGATTCGTACGCCATCAGGGAAAGTGGTTTCAGGATAGTTTGGAGCGGTCAGGGCAACCCACCAGGTGGGAACAAAATAAATCACGACCATTACGATCACGGATGCAGCAGCAAGAGATGTTATCAATAGAGGACGTTTTGCAACATTCATGAGAGATGATCCTTAAATAGTTACATTAGCATTTTCCACCCCAAGAATTTGCTATTTTTTGAAAAGTGACACTCAAAAGCCCTTTCTCAAAAAAGAAGTCAAGGCTAATGAATACCATTTCAAAGCGTTCAGAACTTAGTCAAAATCTGGATTTTGCCAGTCCTTTGACGGCGCCAAATCCTTTTTGGGTACAGGGATGCTAGCGGTATAACTAATGACATCAATCATATCTTGATCAGTGAAACCCCTGATTTGTTCAACCATGTCAGGATTGGCGTTACGGCGCTTACCATCACGAATCCATTCAAACTGTCTTATCATATAGTTATAGTGCTGTCCCTGAATTTTTGGATAGTATTTTTCGTGATCACCTTCTCCTATTTCTCCATGACATTTGACACAGTTGTCCTGATACAATTTCTTACCTTTTGCTAAATCTGCCGTTGCGGGGCCTTTGCCATTGTCAGGATTCATTTTCAGCTTTTCGATATAAGCAGCGACATCCGCAATCGCCTGTTCATCACCAATGGATTCAGGCAGAGCAAAAGGATACATGGTTGGGTTATCACGATTCAATGCGCGGATATCGGCTAATTGTTTGATAAGTACTTTGCGATGCTGACCGGCCAATTGTGGGAATGTACCTTCTTTAGTGCCCCAGCCTTCAGGCAGGTGACAAGCAGAACAGACTTCATAGACATCCAGACCATTTTCCGGATTGGGCGTTAAATGCAATGCGGCATCCTGTTCACCCCCACCTTTATTCCAGCCTTTTGCTTTCGCACTCTCATCAGATTTTGACGCTGCCAGAGAAAAACTACTTATTGCAAGTGCCGAAGAGAAGGCCAGCACACTAATTGCTGATTTCAGTTTCATTTGAGGTAAACTCCCTAAATATATGTTCAAACTAATGACGTTGCTCAAGTCCCTATCGCTTACTTAAATAGGCGATAACGGCAACGTTGGGGTATTTTTTCATACCAGAGCCTGAAAAGCCTTGATAAACATCAAAAATAACAAGTGAATATTGATTAAAATTAGCACAAGCTAAGAGGATTTAGCCTGAAGACCAATATCCTCATAAGCTCAGATAATTTTATTGGGTTGCCAGCCATTCTGCAATGGCTCTTTTTTCTTCATCGGTAGTCAGATGAGTAATACCCTTCATTGCTGCAGTCATGCCATTATTTCTTTTACCGCTCTGGATATCTTTCATCTGATTATAGGCATAATCGGCATTTTGTCCTGCCAGTTTAGGATAACTCGGCATAATGGGTGATTTGGCATCCTTTCCATGACAGGCAGAACAGCCACCTTTGGTCGGATCAAAATATAAAGCCTTGCCATCTAAAGCCGCAGCATTAGAGGCAAAACCAATACCAGCCGCACATGCTAGAACCATTGTAATTTGAGATAAGTTTTTCATAATATTTCCTTGAGTGAAGCAATAATTATTTATCACGCTTTATTCGCTGAAGCTTTGCTAATGATCTGATTAACATTAACACGTCAACTTATGTTATATCATATCGATATAAGTGCTGTCTAAAGCTTATAAAAAAAGAGGGGGAACATTCGTTCCCCCGGTGGTTGTATAGTGGACGGCTAAAATCTATTTGATTTTTTTCGCGCCATTTTGTTCCAGATAGGTCTTGGCTCTCAAACCAATGTCTGCAGCCTTAACCTGATACTGCCACCATTGACCTGCCCAAAGGGTTGCATTCTGCCAGTCTTTCTCAGCTGCTGCCGCTTCAGATTTCTTCTTGGCTTCATCTGCAAAACCTAACTGGTCAGTCGCATCTTCAACCAGAGCCACTACGGGTGGGAAGTCTTTATAGTTAGTGCTGGTAATATAGCCCACCACTGAGTTAATGACCGCCTGAGTATCGTTATTGGTCTTAACCTGCTTGTCATAATCAGCCTGGGTATAAGCCTGACCTTCCTTCACGCTAACCGCTTTCGCCTGGTAGCCCTTGGGTTTCACTAACAGATAACCTTCCATTTCCAGGTGTAATGCGGAACAGAATTCAGTACAGTAGTAAGGATAGACACCTTCTTTTTCGACTTTAAACGTTGCACTGACGGTCTTACCCGGTTCAAGTGACAGGTTGACATTTTGACCATAGATGGCAAAGCCATGAGTTTCATCTTCAGCACGTTCCAGATTGGTCAGATGCAGTTCAATGACATCACCCACTTCCGCTTCAATGGTCTCAGGCGTAATGTGTGAACGAATGGTGGTACCAAAAACGGTGACCTTGCCTGGTGTCTTCACAGTTTTTTCACGGCCTGCGCGAGTCTTAAATTCAGAACGCTTGTCAGCACGTGAGTTCCAGCCAGACTTATAACGCACCACTGGCTTAAGTTTATCCGCTTTGATAGCAACCGAATAATGAGGTTCGCCCAGAGGCACAGGCATATCATACAATAATTCCATCTTATCACCGCTGATATCAATCAACTGGTGGTTTTGTGGATGCAGAGGGCCGACAGGATTGAAGCGATCGATTGCCAGCTTGTTTAGAGCCACCAGGTATTTACCATCTGGAGAAACTGAGTCACCTTCCATAGTCATTAAATGTCCAATGTTATAGTGTATGGAAATCTTGTCCAGAACTTTACCTTGACAGTAGTCCCACTTGCCCACCATGGAATCGACATAGAGTGAAGTATAAACAACACATTCTTTGGAATCATACTGTGTATGCAGAGGCCCAAGTCCCAGCTCGACCTGCTTATGCAGGGCATCCTTCATACCGATAATGGGAATACCATAGGGGTCTTTGGATTCGAATTTTTTGTTTTTAATGGCATCCTGAATTTTAGCGAAGTCATAGACATAACCATGACTATCCAGTTTACCAGAAACAATGATGTATTTGCCATCGGGAGAAACATCAACACCGTGTGGACTCTTAGGCTCGGGGATCAGGAACAGGGCATTATTCTTGACCATGGTATCCATGCTTAACACATCATGACCATTAATTTTTTTGGCCTTACCTGCTTTGACCAGCTCTTCCGCTTTTTTCCAGTTGACGACATGAAGGAAGTCAGTATCTTTTTGCGAACATCCGGCCTCATAAGGCGGACGTCCTTTTTCAATACCACCGACATAGCGTTCTGAACAGAACGAGTTGGTAAATGACCAGCCTTCACTGGCGCCTTTACCAAAATCAGATAAATCCTGGCTGTAAGGAGGTGCTTCTACCGTAAAGGATTTTGTTGTATCGAGGCGCCCTTTATCACGGTCAAACTTCCAATAGGTCATACCACCACGATATTTTTCATTAAACTCTTCCAGAGGCACATATTTGTTTTCAAAAGGTGCCGGATATTGCGCTGCCTCAATCACATATTCAGTGTTTGTGGAAACAAAGGCGCCACCATGAGAGGATTTAAACACTGGATTGATAACGATTTGTTTGGTTTCAAAGTCATGCAGATCAATGACGGCAATTCTTGGGTTGGCCTTATCATTGATGAACAGATATTGGCCATCATATTCACCATTGGTCTCTGAAATAGCCGGGTGGTGTGTATCACCATAAGTTATTTCATTAGGATGCATTTGCCCCTGGGCTAACACGGCTTTGGACTCATCATCAAAGCCATACCCCTGCCAGGGCTCCGGTGTAAAAACAGCAATATATTTCAAAATACGCATGGAAGGAATGCCGTAGACAATCACCTGTCCACTTTGACCTCCGGAACTGAATGCAAGATATTCATCTCGTCCACCGGTCGGAGTATAGGTTTTTGCTGCCGCTAGCAAGTCTTTCTGTGTCAATCCTCTTGCCTTCATCACATCTTCGACAGAAGACGCTGCGAAAGCACTGGTCATTGCCCCCATAGCAATACTGACACCAGCTAGCAATGAGACGACGCTCTTGCTTACTTTTTTCATTTTTGCACCCTTTTTTTGTTAAAATTTCTTTTTAAAAGAAGTAAAACTATCCCTAGAGATTTAGCCCATTGCAGGTCATATGCAATAAAAGTGTGGCATATGACACACTTTTATTTACACTAGAATATAAATCGGTGAAGATTTAATCACATTGATCTATATCAAACACAATTTTTTAATCTGGTTTACGCTATTGCTTTAAACCTTATTTTCCGCCGAACTTAAGTGGACGCTTAACATTTAGTACTCTGGAAAGAAATATCAGCAAATGATTGATTCATTAATAGATTCTCTTAAAAAGCAGTTGCCGGGCCTGGAACCTAAGACAGCGGAGGAAAAAGAACAATACCGATATATCACTCTCCAAATCCCTATCACTGAGTCCATACCCTTATTGGCCGTCAATATTGACCAGAGTTTTTTATTAACCAAACCCAATAGCAATTTTTCTCTGCTGGGACTGGGCGCTTTGTTGACCTTTGAGTCAGCCGGTGAGAAACGCTTCGATCACATTAAGTCCGACTATTGTCAATTACTTGAACACTGGAAATCAGATGCTCAAGACTTACCAACGGCTTTTTTGGCTTTTGCGTTTGATGAAAACGATCCTATGACGGATAATTGGCAGGCATTTCCAAACACCATTTTGACTATCCCGGTTATTCTTATTAAACAATACCATTCATCGCAAACCTTACTGGTTAATATCGATCTCAGGCAAAGCTGCTATGACAACAGCTTTGAGCATATCAAAGCACTGCTTGTCAAATATCTTGAACTGTTACAAAAAAGTGAGCTAAACAGCGCTAATGTCGTTACTGTAAAAAATAACATTGCACCTTCATATGCGGACAAAAATTCCTGGCAAACACTAAGCGATAGTGCCATTGCACAGATTCATTCAGGAAAATTTGACAAACTGGTAACCAGCCGACGACATTCATTGCAAACCGGAAAAGCCCTGTCTGTCACCCAATTAACCCGAAAATTGAGCAAACATTATCCCGGCTGTACGATTCTCAGTTATCACCTTTCGGGTACGCATATCATCTCGGCATCACCCGAGAGGTTATTAAGCCTGCAACACCCAAACATCGAGAGTGATGCTATCGGAGGCACCATTTTACGCAATGATAATGCGTCTTTGCCTTTACTATTGCAACAACCATTATTGGAAATGCAGACGGGAACGGTTCATGGGCAGAAATTATTAAAAGAACATGCCTTTATTGTTGAGGATATTTATCAGCGCCTCGCCCCGCTTTGCAGCACATTAAAAGTGCCGGTAACGCCTTTTTTAATGAAACTTCATAATTTGTATCATCTGGAAAGTACCCTTGCGGGCAAGTTGCACAATGATTGTGGGCTGTTTGATATTATTGGAGCCCTGCATCCTACTCCTGCTGTTGCAGGATTCCCGGCACAGCCGGCAAAACAATGGTTATTAAACAACGAAAATTACCACCGGGGCTGGTATACTGGTGCTTTTGGCTGGATCGATGGCCAGCATAATGGTGAACTATCGGTTATGCTACGCTGTGCATTGTTCAAAGATACACAAGTGGATTTATTTGCCGGTGCTGGTCTGGTGGCAGAATCGGACCCAGAAATTGAATGGCAGGAAACGGAAATTAAAATGCAGACTATCCTGGAAATGCTTTGAATTGAAATAGTATGAGTCATAACGGAAAAATTAACCAGGCTGAAACAGCCAGTCATATCGGCACGTTGAATTACCAATGGGCATTCAGTCTCATTAATTACTTTAGCCTGTATGGCGTATCTCAGGCAGTGATATCACCAGGCTCCCGCTCTACTCCGCTGGCACTTGCCTGCGAGCAACACCCGAACATAGAAACCTGGGTGCAGATCGATGAACGCAGTGCCGGCTTTTTTGCCCTGGGGCTGGCCCAGAAAAAACAAAGCCCCGTAATTTTAATCTGCACTTCCGGCAGTGCCGTAAGCAACTGGTTTCCAGCGGTAGTTGAAGCCAATCATTCTTATACTCCCCTGCTGCTGTTATCCGCCGACAGGCCCGCTGAAATGCAAAACTGCGGTGCCAATCAGACCATTGAGCAAAGTTTCTTGTTCGGTACTCATGTGCGGGACTTTATTGCTCTTGAGCAAGCTGATGCCAGGCTGTTAAAAAATAACTACTTGAAACGCATTACCACTCAGGCCTATGGTAAATCAACAAAGCGAAGGCCCGGTCCAGTCCATATCAATATCCCTTTTCAGGAACCTTTGCTGCCCAAACGATTTACTGCCGAAGAACTCAATGGCTTTATCAAGCACTTAAGTGAACAGATTATTGCATCAGCGACACCGGCAGTTCATTCCAGCACCGCCAGCCTGTCAATCACAGATATGACTTTAAAGTCTTTATGCTCAACTCTGGAAGCCGGCAATGGTTTTATTCTCTGTGGACGCCTGACGGCTCAGGAACAAAGCCACTTTGTTCCTCGATTAGCGGAATTGGCAGAGAAACTGAATTGTCCGGTTCTTGTTGATCCTTTATCGAATCTACGCTTTCACGCATCAGACAGTGACCGGTTAATTTATAATTATGATCATTTTCTTAGCAACTATCATTTAAGAAATCGTCCTGGCAAACCATCTTTATCACCAGACTGGGTTATACGCTTTGGTCAGTTTCCACTGTCAAAAAATCTCATGATATTTCTTCAGCAACTGGAATGTGAAACCATATTAGTCAGCCCCTATGGCGATTGGCTGGATCCAATCCATAAGGCCAATACTTTATTGCATACCTCACCAGCCAGATTATGCCAACAATTATCAGACTCATTCATCAAAGCTAACCCACCAAGCTGGCTTGAAAGCTGGATA
>Ga0316204_10010812_pt1 | contig 11619 bp, 8 predicted proteins | sample 6monrhotite_MG_2_FD_205661 | JGI IMG/M metagenome (GOLD analysis project Ga0316204, IMG submission 205661) | Microbial mat bacterial communities from mineral coupon in-situ incubated in ocean water Damariscotta River, Maine, United States -... | ecosystem: Environmental > Aquatic > Marine >...
CTTCGGGCTTATTCCCCAGTTCGCTTATGGCGATGCGGTTGCGCGTCTCACTGAACTGGAAAGCCTGCATCAGGTTGGTACACTGTTGCCGACTGAAACTTTTGCAGGACTAAAAGCCTTGACCGTGCATCACTCTACGGCAGGGACAGGTATGGCCAGTTGGAAGTTCGTCACCCTGGTGCTTTGTATGATGGCAGGTACGGCATCCTTGCCGCACATTCTGATGCGTTACTTCACCACACCGTCGGTGCGGGATGCGCGTAAGTCTGTGGCATGGTCGCTGTTGTTCATCTTCTTGCTGTACTTCACGGCTCCGGCACTTGCCACCTTCACCAAGCTGCAAATTTTGGATCCGAACCTGGCAACGGGTATTATCGGCAAGGCGTTCGCTGACGTGGCGGCGCTGGACTGGATCCAGAACTGGAGCAACGTCGGCTATCTGAAGATCGTCGATTCAAACGGTGACGGTATCCTGCAAATCAACGAGTTCTTCATGCGCAGCGGTATCGTTGTGCTGGCGACTCCTGAAATTGCCGGTCTGCCGTATGTGGTCTCGGGCCTTGTTGCTGCGGGTGGTATGGCTGCTGCCATGTCAACTGCTGATGGCCTGCTTTTGGCCATTGCCAACGCCTTGTCGCATGATCTGTACTACAAGATGATCGATCCGCAGGCTGACACAAAGAAGCGTCTGCTTACGGCCCGTATCTTGTTGGTGATCATAGGTGGGGCCGCTGCTTTTATCGCCAGTCTGAAGTTGACGAGTATCCTGGGCGCGGTTGCCTGGGCGTTTAACTTTGCCAGTTCTGGTCTGTTCTTCCCTCTGGTGCTTGGCATCTGGTGGAAACGGGCCAACCGTCAAGGTGCCATCGCCGGCATGGTGATGGGCTTTGGTGCCGGACTGGCTTACCTGATCCATATCAGGTTCCTGGGTGGTGCTGAATGGTTCGGCATTGATCATCTGCGGACCGGAATTATCGGCATGCCGGTCGGTCTGGTTACCATGGTTGTGGTTTCTTTGATGACAAAGGAACCCGATGCGGAAACGCAGGCCATGGTCGACGAAATGCGCATTCCTACGGGAGAAACAGTTCTCTCGCAGAAAATGTAAGACATTTCGTAAGTCATAAAATTCGGGGCGGAGCCTATAGGCTTCGCCCCGTTTTTTCATTTGCTTTACGTCGATAACGAAGAAGGAACGACACGGTGGTGGAAACTTTTCCTATTTGGGTGATTGTGACCGATTATCTGTTCGGTACGATTATGTGGACCCTGATCGGGCGGGCAGGAATGTCCTTGTTTTTGCCGGAAAACTCGACGTTCTTCTTTATGCGGTTTTTTGTCCGGGTGACCAATCCGGTGATAAAGCTGTTCGATTTTATTACACCAGGTTTTCTGATCCAGCCGCTCGTTCCGCTGTACGTGGCCTGGTTCTTTTTTATGTTCAGGTTTTACCTGGTGCCCTGGGTTTTAGGGTACGAAGTCATGGGCATGCTGTCTTTCCCGTTGGAAGGCGAGATTGCGCGGGCGATCTATGAACTAGGGAACAAATAATTCCCAATCGCCATCATCTCGTATGAGAATTGACAAGATCCTGCAGTAAATCCGCATAGTCGCCAAACGTCTTGGTCTGGACGCCGGCGACTTTGCCTGTATCGTCCCATAAACGCACTTTTACGGCTTCCTTGTGATACGGCAGCATTTCAAAGGCCCGGACCTCTTGCTCGCTCATGGGGCCGCCTTGGAGCGAGAGCGTATGAACGGATGCACTGGAAAGCTTGTCGAAATACCCCCTGTCCTTGGCGCACAGGTAACGCTTAGCCGTCACATGCAGGCGCACGCATTTTGATACCAGAGGTGGGAAAAAGGGCTTGAGAATATCGCCACCGGTGGCATCGTGATGCCGGTCATGCGTGTCGTCTGGTGAATAGGTGCCGAATTCTCCGCCGAAGTGTCCGATATCGTGGAGCAACGCCGCCGCTATCATTTCAGTCCTGGCGCCATCGCGCTCTGCCAGAGCGGCCGCTTGCAACATGTGTTCGGCCATGGAAACATCTTCGCCCAGGTAACTTTCGGCACCACGGCGCACGAAGATATCGCCAAGGATGGCAACGATTGTGGACTTATCCGCCGTGGTATCGCTCATGATGGGGGCCTGGCTCTTTCAATTATTTCATAGAGGCGAGCGTGGAAAGTAATCCGTCCTTGTCTGCGTAACAGCCTTGCAACCAGCGTGTTCCTGTTCCTGAGAAAGCTTTGCGGGCGTGCAGGACGCGGGCATTGTCGACGATAAACAATTCCCCTGGGGCTAATCTGAAGGTTACTTCCATATCCTTGTCTTCGACGATTTTCGAAAAACGCCGATAGGCCGCGTAATAGGCTTCCATATGTGCGAAGGGAATGTGGGAAAATGGTGCTGCCGATCGATTGTTGAAACTGATCGCCGTTAATTCGCCATCGCTTGATAGTCCGATGATTGCTTTGCGGGCGCGAAGGCAAATATCATCTGATCCTGCATATTCAAAATCTGCAAGGTAACGCGACAGGATCTGGAAGGCGTCTGGATCTTCGGATTTCAGGCGCTGGGCCGCATGGAAACCATCCACCACGATGGACTCGCCACCTTCGACAGTATTTTCCAGGCAGGACAGAAGTTGCAGCGTCGGCACCGGATCGCGATAAGGATTATCGGTATGGGCCTGTAGGCCAAGATTGGTGTAGGCCAGATTGTTCGGATTAACTTCTGAGCGAACCTCGAACCAGCGGCCGTAATTGGTTTCCCGTACATATCCAAATAGTTCTGCAACCCGGCAAAGTGCCCCGGGTTCTGTCGGAATACCACGCAGAATCGATACGCCATAGGTCTGGATACCGTGCAGCCATTTTTTCAAGCTTGCCCGTGAGGTGGAAATTTCGGACCAGTTTCCAAAAGGCAGTTGATCCTGTAATCCGGCATCCCATGTCATCACAGTGGGGGCAAGCCAGCCGACCTCATGCGGGGCGGGTCGATCATAGGCATGGGTCTGCAGCCAGTGGCTGGAGAATTCCATGTCCTTCATTTCCGGTGCGACAGTCAGGCGAAGTACGCCATCGGGTGAAATAGCTGCCTTGGTGATCGTGGTGTTATCAGGGATATCAAGCAGAGTAATCAGGCGTTGCCCGTTTGCGGGGCTACGGGTTGCATCGTCAAGGCTGTTGTCACGCAACCACAGGGCATGAAAGCGGGCACGCCTTCCGTCATCCCAGATAACTTCCAGTGCTTTGCCATTCTTGGAAACATCAACAGACGTCAGATTCAATAGCTATCCTTGTTCAACCAGAGGCGCATACCAAAGGCCGGTACAAGCTTATCTTGAACGCGCTGCGCCGCGCCGTGCACCGCCCAGATTTTTGCCGCTTCCGGTTGCTCCGGGGCCGGAAATGGAATTGGCACGGGGATCAAATCGCCCCGGCGGGACACCCTGTGCAGCCTGGTCAGCACCATCCAGTCGTTTTTTGACCTTTTGCGTTGCCTTCGCCTTTGCCCGTTCACGAGCCTTGGCTTTCGTCATGTCCTGTTCGCCTTTCTAAATCAGGTTCTTGGTCGTTTTGGAAACCAATATTTCCTTGAAACCTGCAAACCGATTCTAATTGTAGTCAATTCTTCCGGGCAATGAAACGTCCGCATCTGCATCACCTGTATTTATCGGCCTGCGGGGTCAGCTTTCTCCGGGGCGTGGCACGCGTTCATGGCCCAGGTCCGGTTCCTGACACTGTTGCAAAATCCAGTTACGGCTTTGATCGCGCAGTTCGATGGCGGCGGCAAAGCCACGGCCTGTTGGATGGATCGATGGGCCTGCGATGACAGTGATGATGCCGCGCCGGGGGAAAAATTGATCGCCGCGCAGCACCGAACGGGTTCCGCGAATGGCCAATGGCACGACGGGCATATCAGTTTGCGTCGCCGTTTCAAAGGCCCCCATGCGAAACGGCAAAAGGCCCGTCATTCGGGTGAAGGTGCCTTCGGCGAAAAACATCAGCGACCGTCCGGCACGGCCGGTTTCTGTGACACTGCGGGCGGCTTCGACTCCTTTCGTTGTATCGAACCGTTCCACATACAGGGTATCGAAGCGGTTCAGCAGGGTCCTAAGGAAGAAACTACCCTTTAGCTCGCTCTTGACGACGAAGCGCGTTTGCGCCGGCAGCAGGGCCATCATGACCAAGGCATCGATATAGCTTTGGTGGTTGCTGACGTAGATGCAGGGGGTGTTTGTCGGCGGCAGGTTTTCTGCCCCGCGCAAGGTCATGGGAATGCCGCACAGGCGCATCAGAACCTTGATTGTGCTTTGCGCAAGCGCCCAGCGCCAGCGTTCAATCGGCAGTATCATGACCAGCGCCCATACCGCCAGTGCCGAAGAAGCAAACAGGAACAGGCACCAGGCGGCATACAAGGCCGAAATGCACATTGACCGGGCGCGCCGAATTTGCGGCAGTACAGCCCCCAGGGTCAGGCGTGTTACCTGTACCCAAAGGGCACGTTTGGTCTTGCCGATGTCACCATTTTCATAAATCTGGCGACTGGCGGTGCGGCGGATCTTGCCGCTGGATGTCTTGGGCACCGTGTTGGGGGGTGCCAGCACAATGTCGTCGGGGGGGCTGCCGGTCAGGTCGGTGACGACGGCGGATATCTGGGTTCGTTGTTCGGCCTGAATTTGCACATCGCGTTTACGGGTTTCGGCCAGCACAATCAGTTGTTCCGTGCCCGAACTTTTGTCGATGCTGCCAAATACCGCGACATTGCCGTCGCGGATGCCATCTATTTTCCCGACTTCCTGTTCAATTTCCTGGGGGTAGATATTTCGTCCGGCGCGGATGATGATGTCCTTGCTGCGACCGGTAATATAAATATCGCCTTCGGCAAAATACCCCATGTCGCCGGACGCCAGCCAGTCTCCGTGGAACATTTCCCGGTTCTTGTCCGCTGCATGCAGGTATCCACTGGTCGATGACGGGCCGCGAAACTGGATATGTCCTTCGTGGCGATCCGGAAGTTCCAGGTCCGCACCATCGACAACCCTGATCTGATGCCCCGGAAGAGGGCGTCCGCACGCGGGAAACCGCAATGCCGTGGGGTCGTTTGCGTCGGCAGGTTCGGCACGGCCGTCGATCATCAGTGCGGTACGCTCGACGCTGTCGATCAGTGGTGCCCGATGCAGCGGTGGAAAAGCCAGCCCGACTGAATTTTCGGCCAATCCGTATACCGGGAACATGGTTTCGGGTTTGAACCCATGGGGGCCAAAGCGTTCTATGAAGCGATCCATGGTGTCCGGGTTGACGGCCTCTGCACCGTTCAGGGCCAGGCGCCAGGCGCTTAAGTTCAACCCCTTGGTTTGTTTTTCACTCAGGCGTCGCACACACAGATCATAAGCAAAATTGGGAGCCGCCGATATGGTGCCGCCATAGCGGTGCATGGCGGTCAGCCAACGTCCGGGGCGGGCAATGAACGCCAAAGGTGACATAACCACCAGATGGGCTGCATAGTACAGGCTGCCCAGCCATGCACCGATCAGGCCCATGTCGTGATACAGCGGCAACCAGCTTACGAAAACATCCTTTGGCGTTGCCTCCAGCATGGTTCCCATGGCGCGTATATTGGCCAGCAGGTTAGCGTGGGTCAGCACCACCCCCTTGGGGGCACCGGTACTTCCCGATGTATATTGCAATAACGCCACATCGTCGGGTTTCAATACCGGTGGGTGTAATTCGGTGGCTGTGTCGACGCATATTTCATCAGGTGTCACCACATGGCGCAGGCTGGCAACCTGGTGGCGCAACAATTTTGAAAAGGTCACGGCCTCGGGCATGGTGATCATGACCCCGATATGGCAGTTGTCGGCAATGGCCACGTGACGTAGCAGGTGTTCTTCCAGTTGGCTGACCCGTCCTGGCGGATAGACCGGTACGGGCACGCCGCCCGCTAACAAGGTGCCCATAAAACTGTAAAAATAGTCCCGGCCGCTGGGCAGCATAATCATCACGGCTTCGCCTGAATTCAGGCCAAGGCCCTGTAACCCCTTGGCGACCTTGGCGGCACCTTGGGCCAGGTCGCCATAGGTGATGATTTCACCGTCGTCATCGTCACTGTAAAGCCGGATGTGGGGACGGTCTGGGTGCGTCGCGACATGCCAGTCAAGGACTTCGATAAGCGAAGCCGCACTATGCGGGGCAGACGCGGCCTCACCAAGCGCCAGGGTTTCCGCAGCGGCAGGTAAAGACTGGGTCCTCCGCATACTCGCCCCGCCGCTTGCGCCAAGGATGGCACGCAGCAACTCGCGGGGGGTTTCGGCATTCATCAAGACCTGTTCGGCGAGTGCCAGGTTGAAGGTCTGTTCAAGTCTGACCAGAAGTTCGACCCGGCCCAGGCTGTCGAACCCCAGATCGCGATCCAGAACGCTGTCCAGCGTTACGGGGCCAGGGGCAATGCGACGGGGGTTTAGTTCAATCGCCAGGGCATGAACGGTTTCAAGCAGTTGTTCCGTGATGTTGGTGATGGAATCGGTACTGCGCTCGTTCGTGTCCATGCCAGGGGTCCTCGCGTGATTCTGACCCAGACAATAACAATATCCTTAGGACATTTACAGTTTCGCCATGATGTGCCGTGTCGCGGTATAGTCTTCGAGCCCATACATGGACATGTCCTTGCCATAGCCGGACATTTTCAGGCCGCCATGGGGCATTTCCGAGCACAACATGAAATGAGTGTTGATCCAGGTGCAGCCATACTGCATACGCTGAGCCATTCGCAGGGCCCGGCCTATATCGGCTGTCCAGACAGAAGATGCCAGGCCGTATTCACTGTCATTGGCCCAATGCAGGGCTTCGGATTCGTCGGTAAACCGCGTGACCGAGACGACAGGCCCGAAGACTTCCTTACGGACAATTTCGTCTTCCTGCATGGCCCCGGCAATAACGGTTGGTTCGTAGAAGAAGCCGTCTTCTGATGCCTTTTTCCCACCGGTGACGATTTCTGTGTGTTTAAGTGCGCCCGCCCGCTCGACGAAGCTGGCGACCCGATCGCGTTGGCGCTCGCTGATAAGGGGGCCTATTTCGGCATCGTCACCCTTGTCGGCGCCGTAACAAATGCTCGAAACCGCGGACCCCAGATCAGCAACCAGCTTGTCATAGATCTTCGGTCCCGCGTAGATGCGGCACGCTGCGGTGCAATCCTGACCGGCATTGTAATAGCCAAATGCCCGGATGCCTTCGACGACATCTTCCAAGTTGGCGTCATCAAAGACGATAACCGGGGCCTTGCCACCCAATTCCAGGTGGGTCCGTTTTACGGATTTGGCGGCGGATTGCAGTACCTTCTGGCCCGTAGATATATCGCCCGTTAGGGAAACCATACGAACGCCGGGTTGCTCGATCAGCGGCGCGCCAACCGTTTCCCCTCGACCGGTGATCACATTGACCACACCCTTGGGGAAAATATCGGCCAGTATTTCGGCCAGCTTCAACGTGGTGAGCGGTGTTTGTTCGGATGGTTTTATGACGACCGTATTGCCGGCTGCCAAGGCCGGGGCCAGCTTCCATGTCGCCATCATCAGGGGGTAGTTCCAGGGTGCAATCGAGGCCACCACGCCAATTGGGTCACGGCGGATCATGCTGGTGAAGCCAGCGAGATATTCGTTAGCGGCACTTCCTGACAGGCAACGCGCGGCACCCGCAAAGAAGCGGAAACAATCGACGACACCGGGGATTTCATCTTCCAGTGCCAGTTTGTATGGCTTGCCGCAATTTTGCGATTCAAGGGCTGCAAAAATTTCGGCATCGCGTTCGATACGGTTTGCAACCTCAAGCAGCATGGCCGAACGGTCGCCCGGTGTGGTGTCCAGCCAGCTGACAAAGGCTTCTGAAGCGGCGACGACAGCGCGCTCGACCTGTTCCAGCGAAGCCTCGGGAATTTGAAGAATCTCTTTGCCCGTGGCCGGGTTGAGAATGCTTTCCATATTCCCGTCGCCGGCGACGAATTCGCCATTAATAAGCAATTTTGTTTGCATGAGATTTCTCCTGTTCAATATAACGTTTTAGGTGTCACTTGCCGCCACCGGCGACGGTATCTGTGTTGCGTGTCAGGTAATAGGCCACCAGGATCGGTATGAACGTTACCGTTATGACGACCACCGCAACCACGTTGGTGACCGGTCTTTGCCGCGGCCGGATCAGTTCGGATAGCATCCAGATCGGCAGGGTGGTTTGCTGTCCGGCGGTAAAGGTCGTTACGATCACTTCATCGAAGGACAGGGCGAACGCCAACATGCCCCCGGCAAGCAGGGCCGTTGCGATGTTGGGTAGAATGACATGCCTGAACGTCTGAAAACCGTCGGCTCCCAGGTCCATGGACGCTTCGATCTGGCTGGCACCGGTGCGCCTGAAGCGGGCGAGCGCATTGTTGTAAACGACGACAACGCAAAACGTCGCGTGCCCGATGACGATGGTCCAGAAACTGAAAGGAATATCGACGATGTTGAATGCAGATCGTAAGGCGATCCCGGTCACCACGCCGGGCAGGGCAATGGGCAGGATCAACAGCAGCGAAATGCTTTCGCGTCCGAAAAAACGGGATCTGGAAACGGCGGCGGCGGCGAGTGTTCCCAGGATCATCGCCGTACCGGCGGAGATCGCAGCTATTTTTACCGACAGCAACATGGCCGCCCAGATATCTTCACGTTGCCACGCCACGGAAAACCACTTGAGTGTCAATCCGGGGGGTGGAAATTCGTAGGATTTGTCCTCGGTCGTGAAGGCGTAGAGGATAATAAATGCCATGGGGATGTGCAGGAACAACAGGCCCAGAGCGGCACCGACTTTGAACCAGCGGGCACCGGCTTCGCGGCTTCCTTGTTTTTTGTTAGAGCGCATTGAACGCTCCCATCCTTTTGGCGATGGTCAGGTAAATGGCCATGATGACAATCGGCACGACTGAAAACGCTGCGGCCAGGGGAATGTTTCCGGCGACACCTTGATGCATATAGACCGCTTGACCGATAAACAGCCGCGACGATCCAATGATGCCGGGAATGATGTAATCGCCGAGCGTCAGTGAAAAGGTGAAGATTGATCCGGCAACAATGCCGGGGAAAGCCAGCGGCAGGATTACTTTCCAAAATGTCATACCCGGTCGGGCTCCCAGATCAGACGATGCGTCGAGCAACGACGGCGGGACCCGTTCAAGGGCCGCCTGAATAGGCAAAATCATGAACGGAAGCCAGATGTAGAGAAAGACCAGGAACATACCAATGTATGAAACCGATAGCGAGGCACCGCCGATCACCGGCAGGTCCAGGATCATTTGAAGAAGCCATGTTGCGCCGAATTGTTCGAACGTCCAGCCGATAATTCCTTCTTTCGACAGGATCAGTTTCCAGGCATAAACACGGACCAGATAGCTGGACCAAAGCGGCAACATGACGGCCAGATACATAAATGCCTTGGTTTTGCCACTGGCGTAACGTGCCATGTAGTAGGCAATTGGAAATCCGATCAGAGCCGCCCCAAGGGTGACGACGGCAGCCATTGAAGCCGTCCGCAGGATGATATCCATATTGGCGAAGCTGAACAGTTGGCGGTAGGTGTCCAACGTGAGTTCATGGACCACGATGCCGCTGAATTCATCGATGGCAAAAAAGCTTTGGGCCAGCAGCGCGATCAGGGAGCCAACATAGATAATTCCCAGCCATAGCAGGGGGGGCAGCAATAGGATCGACAAAAGCAGATGCGGCCGACCGTATAGATAGGCAGAAATTCGCCGGCTGTAGGACGCTGCAGGAGGGGTGTGAATGGACAGTGTCTCGCTCAAGGCGTCCCTCCATCGAGGGGGCGCAGGGCATCGTCGTCCCAACTCAGAACAACTTTGTTGCCGACCGGCAGTTCGTTACCTTCCAGATTCTGCCGCTGCACAGCGATACGAACAGGGGTTTCGTCACCGACATCGACGATATAGCGGGTATGGGACCCCATATAATGAACATCGGCGATCACGCCACTGATGCCGTCTGTGCTTTGGTCGAGGGTTAGAATGGATATTTTTTCGGGCCGCAGCGAGACAGGCTTTGCCACACCCGTCAGTTGGTGTGCTGCCGTGGCGTCGAGAACATTTGATGTGCCGACGAATTCGGCAACAAATGCGTTGCTGGGCCGATCGTAAATATCGCGAGGAGACCCTATCTGTTCGACCCGTCCATTATTGAACACAGCCATACGATCGCTCATGCTAAGAGCTTCCTGCTGATCATGGGTAACGAAGACAAAGGTAATGCCGACCTGACGTTGCAGCGCCTTCAGTTCAACTTGCATCTGTTCGCGCAGCTTTTGATCCAGTGCCCCCAGGGGCTCATCAAGCAACAAAACGCGAGGTTTGTTGATCAGGGCGCGGGCCAGGGCGACACGCTGCCTCTGACCGCCCGACAGTTCTGATGGTCGTCGATTTCCATAGCCGGAAAGCTTGACAAGATCGAGCATCTCCTCGCCTTGCAGGTAGCGTTCCCGCTTGCCTGTTTTTTTGACCATCAGCCCATAGGCGACGTTATCGAGGACGCTCATGTGTGGGAACAGGGCGTAGTCCTGGAACACCGTGTTGACGTTTCGGTCAAACGGCGGGAGGCTAGAATCATCCTTGCCGTGAATGAAGATCTTTCCATAGGTCGGATATTGAAATCCGGCGATCATTCTAAGGCACGTTGTTTTGCCTGATCCCGAAGGCCCCAGCATGGCGAAGAACTCGCCTTCGGCAATTTCGAAACTGACATCGTCGACCGCCTTGACGTCGCCAAAGTGGCAACTCACGCGATCAAAACGGACTTCTGCATCCATGATTTATGGTCTTTCCGGGCTGTTTGAGATGGTGGAACTGATGCCCGAGGTGTTGTTCGGGGTACATAATACGTGGCCGGGGAGGATTGTGCTACCCCGGCCACGGTCTTTGGGCTTGCCGGAGGTCTATCGACCGCCAAGAACAGCGATATAACTGGTTACCCAACGATAATAGGGAACGCATTGCCCTTGGGTTTCACACTTGCTAACGGGTGTGCGCCAGAAGTGAATTTTATCGAAGTTCTCAATGCCATTGGTTTTGCAGCCTTCGGCACCAAGCAATGCGTTGCCGTTACAAGCTTCGGGAACGGCAGGAACCGATCCGAACCAGGCGGCAAGATCGCCTTGAACCTGGTTGCTGATGGAATGTTCCATCCACTTATAGGCACAGTTGGGGTTCGCGGCATCGACATGCATCATGGTGGTGTCGGCCCAACCGGTGGCACCTTCCTTGGGGATGACGCTGGCGATGGGTTTTTTAGCCGCTTGCAGAAGATTGACCTGGAACGGCCATGAACCCGAAGCGACAACCCCTTCGTTGGTGAAGTCATCCATTTGCACGAAGGCATCATGCCAGTAGCGGTTGACGATTTTCCGTTGGCCGCGCAACAGGTCGAGGGCGGCTGCGAACTGCTCTTCGTTCAGTTCGTAGGGGTCTTTGATGCCAAGAGCCGGATTTTTCGTCATCAGATACAAGGCTGCATCGGCAATGTGGATCGGGCCATCAAATGCTTGCACGCGGCCTTTGTTGGACTTGCCGTCGGCCAGTGT
>Ga0316204_10010813_pt1 | contig 11619 bp, 12 predicted proteins | sample 6monrhotite_MG_2_FD_205661 | JGI IMG/M metagenome (GOLD analysis project Ga0316204, IMG submission 205661) | Microbial mat bacterial communities from mineral coupon in-situ incubated in ocean water Damariscotta River, Maine, United States -... | ecosystem: Environmental > Aquatic > Marine >...
GGTGATGCAAGGCTTGGTCTGGAAGCCATTTTAAATAAATCAATGATCGATAAAAATCTAGAGTTTTGTATTAACCGCTTAAATCGCCCAACAGCAAGAATATTGGCGGGGCAGTTACTTGGTGAGTTTTCAGATATTGCAGCTATTGATATTTCAGATGGATTATTGTCTGACTTGAGGCATATTTGTACTAGCAGTGAAACCGGTGCTCTAATTAATCTTTCATCTCTGCCATTATCTAATGAGCTTAGAGATTATTATCAACAAAAACCTGACTGGCAAAAAGTGTTAAGTGCAGGTGATGATTATGAGCTTTGTTTTTGTTGTTCACAGAAACAGGTGAGTACTTTGTTAGAAAAATTTAAAAAACATGGTATACAGATAACTCAAATTGGCAAGATAACTGAGGTTAAAGGTATTCAATGCCTTTTAGAGGATGGTGGTAAGCTCGATATAACGCAAGACGGTTATAATCATTTTGCAACATAATGATATAAAATATGATAGGTGTTGTCTGCCGTATTTATAATCAGTGTATAACCAGTTACTTTGTCATTCCTGACATGAGCATCGGAAATGACGGATATTTAATTAACGGAGCAGCAGTGAAAAATAATATAAAAATCCCCGCTACATATTTAAAAAATCCGTTACATTTTCTTTCTCTGGGTTTTGGTTCCGGTTTGATGCCTAAAGCTCCGGGTACATTTGGTACTCTTGCGGCAATACCTGTCTATATTTTGATGAGTGAGTTAAACCTGGTTTTCTTTGTCGCGATAACCCTGTTAATAACATTGGTGGGTATTTATCTTGCGGGTTATACGAGTAAAGCGTTGGGTGTGCACGACCATTCAGGTATTGTTATTGATGAAATAGCCGGATATTTAATTACCATGATTGCGGTACCCTACGACTGGGTGTGGATTGTCACAGGTTTTATTTTCTTCAGAATATTTGATATTTTAAAGCCCTGGCCAATCAGCTGGTTAGATAAGCGTGTGAAAGGCGGTTTTGGTATAATGATTGATGACGTGTTAGCCGGTGCGTTTTCTCTGTTATGTATTCATCTTACAATTTATTTTGTAAGTTTATTTTCATAGTGTTTTATATGCAAGGCTGGTTTAGAATGAGATTTTATAAGCCCATACTATTACTGTTAATTTTAATGTGTTCTCAGCAACTACAAGCAGTTGAGCAACTGGAGATTCAGGCATTAATGCCAGGAATGGTTGTGCTGAAAATTGATGGAGAAAGGGTTACACTTAAAAAAAATCAGACATCTCCCCAGGGTGTTAAAATGATTTCAGCAACTACCAAATCAACTGTGCTTGAAATAGATGGTCAGCAAAAAACCTATAAGATGGGCACAACGATAAGTACCAGCTTTACGCAACGATCAAAAATTACCGAGCAAATAATGGTGGATAAAATTGGTATGTTCCGCACTCATGGAAGTATCAATGGTCACTCGGTTCAATTTCTGGTGGATACAGGTGCAACCAGTGTTGCGATGAGTGAAAATGATGCGCGTAAGTTAGGTATTGCGTATCGTCTTGATGGTCAGGAGACCAGAACATCAACTGCATCTGGCATAGCTAAAGCATGGCGAGTGAAATTAAAATCGGTACGTCTGGGGCAATTGCTTGAGCGTAATGTGCAGGGTGTTGTAGTTGAAGGTGATTATCCGCATATTATTCTTCTGGGAATGACTTTTTTAAACCGAATGAAGGTTGAAAAAGAAGGCAATAAAATGTCGATTACTAAAAAAAATTAGAAAACAGTATGCTAATACATCAGAAGCTAATGCGATTATAATATAGCTCAGAAATATAGCTCAGACCTGTGCCGTTTTGTCATGATTTTGTTTCAAAATCTGGCGGGTTTTAATATTCTGGTGTAAACCATTATAAATAATGTTTGCTGATGATATTACAGGAATAGCAACAACCATACCGATAAAACCAAACAGGTTTCCAAATATCAGAATACCAACAATTACAACCAGCGGGTGAAGGTTTACCGCGTTGGCGATAACGGATGGTATAACTATAATATTATCTATTAATTGCACAGTTAATATCACCATTATGGCGGCACCAACCAGCCATAAGTCTACGGGTAAATGCCCGAGTGCAAGCAGTACAGGAAGCACCATTGCCAGTAAAGGCCCTACATAAGGGATCAGGTTTAGCACACCCGCTATAAGCCCAAGCAGAAAAGGTGAGTCCAGCCCAACGGCATAAAATCCGATGGTTGCCATTACGCTCATAATAGCTGACTGAATCATTATTCCTCGTATGTACTCCTGAAGTTGGTGGGCAACTCTGTGATAAATCAGCCAGGCCTGTTCAAAAACGCTATTGGGTAACATGTCCAGTAAATGGTTTCTAAATGTTCGATAATCACGCACCAGAAAGAAAGTAAAAATCGGTACCAGCACAAGCAGTATGGAAAGATTGATGAGAATATTCGAGCCTTCAATAAGTGCTGATTTACCCCATTCGTTTGCCTTGTCAAAATAGTGTTGAGTTAAACCACTTGATTGAATATCCAGGCCAAGCGATCTGGCAATATGCTGACTAAGTTCGTTACCCATGGACATTATGCTGTTCCATACAACGGGTAATTGTGTTTGTAGAGATGACAGCTGTGAGGACAGGTGCGGGAGTAAAAGCGAGATGCTTATGGCGGCTATGGCGACAAGTATTAATAATACACTGAGTGATGAGGTATTACGTGATAAGCCATGACGTTCAAAGACCTCTGACATGGGTTCAAGTACAGCATAAAGTGCAAATGAAATAATGATGGGTATAAGTAATGGCGCGAGTAAAATTGCGAGTAATGCGATGACCACGCACATAAGTAAAAAAATAAAGAGTGTTTTGCTAAGTGGGTGCTGAGTGATTGTTGCTAGCATTAGTTATTCTGCAGAGACAGTAATATATTCGTATGACGAAGCCTGGCGGCTAAAACCGTTGCAATATTAAGCATAAACTGCGCGCCGTTTCTTGGTGAGCGTTTAACCCATTCATCCAGATCAGAGCGCAAAAAGAAAATAAGTTCTGAGTCTTCAGTTGCTATGGCATCTGCTGTGCGTGGCTCATCAATAATAAGCGCAACCTCGCCAAAAAAATCACCGGCAAACAGCTCGGCCAGTAATTTCTCGGCAGCTTTTATTTCTATGGCGCCACTGCGAATCAAAACAATACTGGCCCCTATGTCGCCACTGTTAAAAACCATTTCGCCTTTTTTATACTGACGAGGATGCATGGTTTTAACCAGTTCGCGACATTCTCGCTGAGATATTTTTTCAAACAGTGGAGTGGTCATCCACATTTCAGTCACTTCAGAAATGCGATCTTCTTTAGGGCGAAACAAATTGTGCCAGAGAGGGTGGTTTGAGCTCATGCTTTTTGAATTTTATTTTAGTTGTATTGAGTGTAGCAGTTTTGGTAGGGAATGTAGGTCGTAGGTCGTAGGTCGTAGGTCGTAGGTCGTAGGTCGTAGGTCGTAGGTCGTAGGTCGTAGGTCGTAGGTCGTAGGTCGTAGGTCGTAGGTCGTAGGTCGTAGGTCGTAAAAAACAGCTGCGCTGTTTTTTACGACTGATTATTCAATCATTACCTGGTTTTTGATTTTTCTTTTGACTTAAGATCTACGACGAGCGCCGAATGGCGCGATTAAATAACCGCCTGCCCATTAGCCTTAAGCATTCTACAAAGCTCAATTAACGGTAGCCCAATTAGCGTATTGGGGTCTTTGCCCTGCATACTCTCAAAAAGGCTGATACCCAGGGCTTCAGATTTAAAGCTGCCAGCACAATTGAAGGGCTTTTCACGCTTTAGATAATTGGTGATTTCAGTGTCAGTTAGTTCACGGAATTTAACCACGTATGGGTCGCAAATGGTTTCAGCTTGCTGTGTTTCGGTATTATAAAGACAGAGGCCAGTATAGAAAGTGATGGTCTGGCCTGATGCTGCTTTTAGTTGCTCAAATGCGGTCTCGAAATTGCCAGGTTTATGCAGAACCTTGTCTTTTAGTGCTGCGCTTTGGTCTGAGCCAATAATTAATGCCGTGGGGTACTTGTTTGCCAGTGCTTTGGCTTTTGCTTCAGCCAGTCGTTTCACCATGTCTTCTATAGACTCACCCTGTAGCGGTGTTTCATCGATATCCGGTGAGTCGGTGGTAAATTCCAGCTGGAGTTTATCAAGCAGGGCTTTACGAAAAGGCGAGCTGGAAGCAAGTACAAGTTTCATGTTTATTATCGTATTTAATATCGGCAATTCTAAAGGGGGTAATATTAACCTGACTGTCAGGAGTGACAAGTATTAATCCAGGGTTTTGATATAATACAGCACATTCTTTCTAGCTTGATCGGAAGTCATCTATGACCTTGACGGCCTGGCTTTAGGGTATAATCAGCAGGTTTTTAATATTTACCCCGTATTTCACTGACTGTTTACCGGAAATCCTTGAATATAAAGGAATTTCTTTTGACAGAGAGGCCGTTAGCGGATAGAATCGCGCGTTTATTATGAAGCAAACACTACCTGTTAATCTGAACTTCAGGCAAAAGGCTAAAACTGGCTTTGAAATTCAGGGAAAATTGCCAATAAAGCAGCTAAAACGTCTTAACGATGTTTTATTGTCTGACTTGGGGGATGTACAGGTTGAGCTTAAATTTGGCTTTGCAGGACATATCCCGTTTATTCAGGGGCATATTGCCACAGAGCTTCAATTAAAATGTCAGCGATGCATGCAGCCAATGGCGCATATTATCGATAATGATTTTAAATTGGGGCTGGTTCTGAATGAAGAGCAGATGGATAAGTTACCGGATGATTTCGAACCTTATCTGGTAGAAGACGATAGTAACCACCTTCACGATATGATCGAAGATGAGTTGTTATTATTAATGCCCCTGGTGGCAATGCATGATTTCGAGTGTTCTGAATATGTAAATGTTGAGGATACCGTGCAAGACGCAGCAGCAGGTTCATCAGATGAAAAGGAAAACCCTTTTTCAGTTTTGAAGGATCTACTTAAGTAAAGTAGTTTAAGTTATTGATATTAATATCAAATTTATGACTACACGTTATATTTGATTATTGGAGATTGCCATGGCAGTACAACAAAACCGTAAAACACGTTCAAGACGCGGCATGCGTCGTTCACATGATGCATTAACAGGTGCGACTACATCTGTTGATCAGACTACGGGTGAAATGCACCTGCGTCATCATGTAACACCAGACGGCTATTTTAAAGGCCGTAAAATTGTTGCGACTAAAAGCGAAAGCTAAATAGTGGTTTCCACACTCTGCTGTATTGCAGTGGAGTGTGGGCTCAGGCAAGCGCCTGATGTAATTTCCCTGCCTGATGTTATGGCTGGTAGTGAAGAGATGTCTTCACATATTTATTATAAAGATCTGGCGAGTAGCTCGCCTGAATCATGACCGCTAAAACCCGGGTTATGAATCTCAGCATTAAAAGCCACAGTAAGCCCCCCAATAAACACTAGAGACTATATGCCTGATACTCCGATAATTGCAATCGATGCCATGGGCGGTGATTTTGGTCCTGAAGTGACTGTAGCCGCAGCAGCTCGAATTTTAAAACAACGCCAGGACGTGAACCTTGTTCTGGTTGGTCTTGAAGACCAGATACAGGCTCAACTCGAAAAACTTAAGCTGCAGACCTCAGAGCGTTTAACAATTGCTCATGCATCTGAAGTGGTTGCTATGGATGAGGCACCAGCACAAGCTTTGCGCAAGAAAAAAGATTCATCTATGCGTGTTGCGATCAACCTCGTCTACGATGGTAAAGCCAATGCCGTAGTCAGTGCAGGTAATACCGGTGCTTTAATGGCAACTGCCAAGTTTGTACTTAAAACCCTGCCAGGTATCGATCGCCCGGCTATTATGACCACACTCCCCAGCATAAAAGGGCATACTCATATGCTTGATTTAGGTGCTAACGTGGACTCAAGTGCTGATCATCTGTTTCAGTTTGCCGTAATGGGTTCTGTAACAGCGACTGCCGTTGATAATCTGGAGAACCCCCGTGTTGGGCTGCTCAATGTCGGTTCCGAAGCCATGAAGGGAAATGCCCAGGTGAAAGCCGCTGAGCCCCTGTTGCATAACAGCAACCTGAATTATATTGGTTTTGTAGAAGGTGATGATATATACACCGGCGATGTTGATGTCGTGGTTTGTGATGGTTTCGTGGGTAATATCTCACTTAAAAGCACTGAAGGTGTGGCCAGGATGATTACTCATTTTATGCGTGAAGCATTTAACCGTAACTGGTTTACCCGCGTTATTGGGCTGATTGCTTTGCCTGTTCTGAAATCTTTCAAAAAGCGGGTAGACCACAGGCGTTACAACGGTGCCAGCCTGCTTGGCTTAAAAGACATCGTTATTAAAAGTCACGGTGGTGCAGATGAATATGCATTCAGTGTTGCTATTGGTGTTGCTATACTGGAAGTTGAAAAATGTGTTCCGCACCAGATTGATAGTCATCTGGAAGCCCTGTTAGAAACACAGGCAAACACTTAATTAATCCGTCTGTAAAACTAAAAGTAGAGTCAAAACATTGAAATACGCTCGAATTACCGGAACTGGAAGTTATTTACCTGAACGCATTATGACCAATGCGGATATTGAAAAAGTGGTTGATACCACTGATCAATGGATACAGGAACGTACAGGTATCAAACAGCGACATATTGCAGCTGATGACCAGACTACCTGTGATCTGGCGGAACAGGCATCTCTAAGGGCGATAGAAGCCTCGGGTATTAATAAAGAAGATATTGATCTTATTATTATTGCTACAACAACCCCTGATCAGGTATTTCCGAGTACAGCGTGTTTATTACAGAAAAAGCTTGATATCCATGGCTGTGCTGCCTTTGATGTGCAGGCGGTATGTACCGGTTTTGTGTATGCCCTGGGTATTGCCGATAACTTTATTAAGGCCGGCTCGGCAAAATGCGCCCTGGTTGTAGGCGCTGAAACACTTTCAAGAATACTCGACTGGAATGATCGTGGTACCTGTGTGCTGTTTGGTGATGGTGCGGGTGCGGTGATTGTTCAGGCCAGCGATAAACCAGGCATATTATCTTCTCATTTACACGCAGATGGTGCTTATGAGCACCTTCTCAGTGTGCCTAATGGTATTTCGAAGAATCAGGAGCGATTTAGAGCAGAGGGTGCTCATATCACCATGAAAGGCAATGAAGTCTTTAAAATGGCAGTTAACACGCTGGGACGAATCGTTGATGAGACCCTGGAAGCCAACCAGATGCAAAAGTCAGATATAGACTGGCTGGTACCGCACCAGGCTAATATTCGCATAATCAATGCGACGGGTAAAAAGCTTGGTTTAAATCCTGATCATGTAGTAGTTACCGTAGATAAACACGGCAATACCTCTGCTGCCTCAGTCCCCCTGGCACTTGATGCGGCGGTGCGTGATGGGCGCATTAAAGAAGGTGAAACCGTTATGCTTGAAGCCTTTGGCGGCGGATTTACCTGGGGTGCGGCACTGGTTAAATGGTAAGAGCTTAAGATCATGAAATTTGAGGGTCTGATTCCCGTTATTCAATGTCGACACATTGAACAGACCCTGGATTTTTACCAGCAATACCTTCGCTACATCATAATAAAAAAGACCGTTACTGAAAATGCTCTACAATGGGCTTACCTGAAGTCTGATAATACCTTTTTAATGTTACAGAAAAGTCGTGAACAGGAGGCAAAAAACACCTGCTCTGGCAATATTCTCTTACATTACTATACTTCAGATGTAACAGCTCAGCACCAGTTTATGACCGCCAAAGGAATTAAAGTTGGAGAAATTGAGAACACCGCTTATCATATAAGACAGTTCTTTGTTGAAGACCCGGAAGGGAATATTATTGCTATAGGGCAAAATACCGGAAAATAATAAATAAGCAGTGTATAAATACTGTGAATTCAATAAGCATAAATTTTAGAGAATAGTTTCCAAACTAGAGGTAAAGCATGAAAACTTTTACAAAAGCATTAGTTATTACATCTTTTTTATTTTCAATCAGCGCATGTACTGCTTTTACGGATATTACATCAAGTACAAGTTCTACACTTGATGCAGTAACACCTGATGTTACCTTAAACGAGTTTGTTAATAAGCGTTATGTTGCTATCCGTCACGACGCAGCAAACGGTGGTGGTGAAAATATTGATGCCCTGGCGCAATTAATGGGAAAAGAAGATACACGTGCTTTTGCTAAGCTGATGAAATTAAACTTTGATTCAATCTTTACAAATGTAGAGCAGCCAGCTGAAATTCTTGCACGTATTGAAGCAAGTTCGTTAACAAACAATGGCTAACTAGAATACTGATGTAAAAAACATCAGATTTTAGCGTGATAAAGGGAGAGGCTATTGTTTAATCAGCAATTGCAGTTTGATAATACGCAAGAGTCTAAACAAGAGCCAGACCAGGATGCGCTTCACGATGTGAATCGAGGGCTGGCGCTGCTGATTTTAATTGCAGTGTCAGTTGTCGGGTCAAGCTGGCTTTTTTCTATACCGGTTTATTTTGATTTAAAAATAGCCCTGCAAATTTCCCCTATACTAATTTCCTCAGTGTTACTTTTTACTGTAACACGCACTAATCTCAATATAATAAATTATATAGCTGCTCCAGTTGGTTTTCTTTGTGCCTTTGCCAGCTGGTCTTATGTGATATTACTTAATACATCTGTTAAACCTGAGCTAATTACCGATATTGCAGCTGCGCAGATGTATGGCATGTCTAATAGCATGTTCTTTCTCGGTTTGGCCCTGTTGGTGTTATGGTTGGGGAGGTACTTTAAATTTGCAATTTATCTGTCAGTTGCATCAATACTGGCTTTGCTGGTGCTACTAATAATTTTTTCAAAATTAAATATCAACACACTATTAGCCATCGCATTAATACTTGGCAGTAGTGCAGCCATTGCTGCATTGAGTTTTAAAGTGACACTAACGCAGTCTAAAAAGCTACCAGCGATTGTTGATAACTTCTTTGATGATGAAGAAGAAACGTTGTTACTTGCGGATACTCATCGAGAAGAAGTTGTTCCTGAGCTCGAAATAAACACCCTGCCATTAAACGAATCATCAGTAACTCATAATTGGGAATTAATATTAAAAGAGTTACATGGCGAGTTAAAAAATACCGCAGATGTTGATCAGTTGTTTAAGAGAATGCTGGTCTTTCTTCACGGTGCTATGGAATACAATGGTGCGGCTGTAGGAATGTTACAGCATAAATCGATTAAAAAAATAGCGCAGTACGGAGAAGATGAATATGTTCATTCGCGATCTCTTGGCTGGAATAATGAAAGAATCAGGGAAGTATTTTCATCGCAAGATCCAATATTAAGTCAACAGAATAACTTAAGTACCAGTCGCACAGATATGACAGAACCTGTACACAGGTTAGATATACCCGTGGTTTCAAACAATAAGGTAATTGGTCTTGTTACAGTTATTAGAGAAACTTTGCTTTTTGATACACATGATATAAAGCTTGCCTCGAGTATTGTTTTTCATAGTATGGTTGCGTTAAAAGTGGCGCGTTTACAGGAAGAAGTGAAAAGACTGTCTAGTAGCTCTCCTGCAGTGAAACTCACACTTTACAGCCGTGAGCAGTTTGTAGAAAAAGTCAAACCTGTGCTGGCAAAGCTAAACAAACCACGTGAATGCTCTATGTTTATTGTTGAAATAGATAATCACGACATGATCATTGATACTGTTGGCCGTGAGGCAGGGGCCTTGTTGCACAAGGCAGTATCAAAAACGATTATGTCTAAATTAACAGAGCGCGATCTATTTGGCAATTATGGGACTGATGGTTTTATTGTGTTGATGGATGAAACCGATATGACTCAGGGTAAAGCCAGAGCCGAAGAAATACGAGAAAAAGTCTCTAAGCTAAAACTTAAATATGAAGACAGTGTGATAGAAACCACCATCAGTATTGGTTTGACCATTGTATCAAATGCGGAAGATGATCTTGCTGGATTGATGCGTAAGGCGGATATGGGATTGTTTGTGGCTAAGGAGAATGGTTGTAATACGGTTAAGGTTAGTTTGTAGGTTTTTCTTTATCTCAGATTTATTTCTTTTAACATTTCTTATTTAAAAACATGTTCTCGTCATCCCCGAAGGCTTGTGTCGGGGATCCAGTGACCTTGTTTTTGGGTTTCTGCTCAAAAATCGATTATTTCTTATAAGGCGTTATTTAAGTATCTGTAAGTGTTTGTCTTTGTTTCATTTTAGTTTGGGCAGGCCTGTTTGCTTTCACTCAGTGCTGAACATTTATTGTTTTTTTAATTTTAGTGTTTCGCCTGCTGGCGCCTTACTTCTTTACCAACAGCAGCAAAGAAGTAAGCAAGAAAGTGCCGCCCCGACATCCAAGCTTTTATTTAAACAGCTAAATAAAAGTGCCTTCTTCAGTCCTGATTTTTGTGGCCGCCGCGGAACTCACGAATCAGAAAGCAGATTCGCTCAGACAGCCGCTGCGGAAAGCCCCACAAAAATCACGCCTTCATCAGCTTGGCTGATGGGGAACAAGATCAAAGTCAAAAGCGTAGAAGAAAAAGAAATAAGAAAAATGAAAAAAGAAAAAATCAAAAGCCAGAACCTTACAGTTTCCCATAAGCTTTTGACTTTGATCTTGCTTTTGACTTGCCTCCTCTGTCGCTTGCCGAAAATTGTATCCCTCAAGGGGCAAAATCACAGGGATGTGATTTTGAGGGATGATAAGCCAGGACGGCGCATCAGCCCGACCCGGTAAATGAGCTATAAACTAACAGGATATAAACTTAACTAGAAGCTCCTATTACAATTTTCGGGAACCCTCATCGCTTTTTATGAGGGCAAGTGACTTAGGACGGCGTTTTCTTGCTTACTTCTTTTTCGCTGTTGAAAAAGAAGTAAGGCGCCAGCAGGCGAAACTTGAAAACTAAAAGTGTAATAAACGTTCAACACTGAGTGAAAGCAAACAGGCCTGCGCAAACTAAAATGAAACAAAGACAAACACTTACAGATACTTAAATAACGCCTTATAAGAAATAATCGATTTCTGATCAGCAACCTAAAAACTAAAAGCAAAGTCGCTGGATCCCCGACACAAGCATTCGGGGATGACGACAGTTTTTATTTCCATAGAAATAGAGCAAGTAAGGCGCCAGCAGGCGAAACTAGAAAATTAAGTAACGGTGAACGTTCAGAACTTACAACTGAAAATCAGGGAAGTTTAACCTTGAAAACACACCCAACTACATATAATATTCCATATATATAAAATATGGTATATAAAATCCAATGACAATACAAGCCGATGAAATCTACACAGTCTTATCCCACCCAGTAAGACTAAGGGCCACCATGCTTATCAAACATTTCAAAGAACTCTGCGTCTGCGAGCTGATCCATGCTCTGGAACTGCAACAACCCGTAGTGTCCCGGCATCTGTCTCAACTAAAGGCCGCGGGTTTGCTGGAGTCACGTAAGAGTGGTCTTTGGGTGTATTACAGAATCAGTGATAATTTACCTGACTGGGTAAATAGAGTTCTAAATGAAA
>Ga0316204_10010814_pt1 | contig 11618 bp, 9 predicted proteins | sample 6monrhotite_MG_2_FD_205661 | JGI IMG/M metagenome (GOLD analysis project Ga0316204, IMG submission 205661) | Microbial mat bacterial communities from mineral coupon in-situ incubated in ocean water Damariscotta River, Maine, United States -... | ecosystem: Environmental > Aquatic > Marine >...
GGTCGTCATAAAGTGGTTCAAACCCGGCGGCTGTCAAAGCCTTGTACAAAGCATTGCACGCGGTATCAGCTTCGTCGTCCCCCTGCTTAAGGTTTACGATACCACAGTGGAAGGGCGTTACCCCTTCGGGCCAAATAATGCCCTTGTCGTCGTGGCTGGCCTCAATAATCGCGCCGAGCAGACGGGAAACCCCGATCCCGTGCGAACCCATGTGGACCGGCACTTGCTTGCCCTCGACGTTGACGACCTTGGCGCCCATCGCGTCAGAATACTTGGTGCCGAAGTAGAAGATTTGTCCGACTTCGATACCGCGCGCCACACGACGTCGATCTTCTGGGACGTCGTTAAACAAAACCTCATCATGGGTTTCATCCGTACGGGCATATTTCGACGTGAATTCTTCGAGAACGCCCTGACACTGCGCATGATCATCATAGTCGATCTCGCGGTCTCCAAAGCTGAGATCGGTGACTGCGCTGTCATAAAACACCTCGGATTCTCCGGTTTCCGCGAGAACGAGGAATTCATGCGTATCGTCCCCACCAATAGGTCCAGAGTCTGCGCGCATTGGAATAGCTTGCAGCCCCATGCGTTCATAGGTGCGCAAATAAGACACCAGATGGCGGTTATATGCGTGAAGTGCGTCTTCTTTCGTCAGATCAAAGTTGTAGCCGTCCTTCATATAGAATTCACGGCCACGCATCACACCAAAGCGGGGGCGAACCTCATCCCGGAATTTCCACTGGATTTGATAGAGCGTTAACGGCAAGTCTTTGTAGCTGTTGACGTGCGACCGAAAGATGTCGGTGACCATTTCTTCTGCGGTCGGCGTGAACAAAAGATCGCGCCCGTGGCGGTCTTGCATACGAAGCATTTCCTGACCGTAGTCGTCATAACGCCCAGACTCGCGCCAGAGATCCGCTGACTGCAGCGTCGGCATCTGAATGGCAATGTGACCCGCGCGGGCTTGTTCTTCATGTACAATGTTTTCGATTTTGCGCAGAACTTTGAACCCAAGTGGCAACCAAGAATAAATCCCCGACGCGGCTTGCTTGATCATGCCTGCACGCAGCATCAGCCGATGGCTGACGATCTGGGCATCGGCTGGGTTTTCTTTGAGAACAGGTAAGAAATATCGGGACAGGCGCATTTCGGCTCCTAAAGGTCAGGTTTGTTTCAATTCGTTTAGGCTGCGGGACGGGTCTTCACAAGGGGGCGTGTCACCCCGAAAACCGATCCAAAGCCATAAGTTTTTGATAGTTTGCATCGTCAAACGGCAAGACACGCTTGTTGTCGATGTCAAACAAGGTCCGTTCAACGGCCGTTAGGTTTCCAAGATAGACATGCAAACCCAGACACGGGTCATCCGAAATGCAGGTCACGCCGTGAATGGCGCTTGGGCCGATCGAAAGCACATCACCCGCGCTTAACGCAACGTCGGTGCTGCGTCGCAACCCTCCCGAGGGATCGGCTTCGAAGAAATCGTTCCGCTCTGAGCCTTGATAAACGCCTATCACAGCCGAAAGTTGGTGGTCATGCGCCGGTACTGAAACCCCCGGATCGAAGCTTGTCCGCCAGATCGACACCGTGTCGTCTTCAAACAGGATGATATCGCCGGAAGGGCTATCGCGGAACGCTGCGTCTATGGGCTGTATGTCTTTGAAAACCTGATCCATAAACACGCGTAAGTTTTTCGTGGCATCCTGTCCGGCGGCAATCGTTCGCGCATCTTGAACAAAGCTTTCAACTGAGAATTCCGCCATCGCACCCGTCCTTTTATGCCGTCAAAGACAACCTTTCCCGAAACCGGCAAGAATGCCAAGCCCCTTGAAAATCCGCTGGTTACACGCGATGAGTAGGTGAACCAACCGACATTGAGGCACCCATGGCATATCCAATAAACACTCAGGCAAAATACTGGGCAATCGTCGCCGTGGTGTTCCTATTCCTTCTCTGGGTGCTAGGCGACATCATGCTTCCGTATGTGATCGGCGCCGCCATAGCCTATTTCCTTGATCCCGTTGCGGATCGGCTTGAAAAGCTTGGGCTTTCGCGGGTTTTGGCGACAATCATCATCACATTCCTCGCTATTATGGTTTTCGTCTTCGCGATCCTGATGATTGTACCGATGCTGATTGAACAAGCTGTGTCGCTTTTTAACACCGCGCCTGCGTTGGCGACGGACTTGCAGGCGTTCTTAACCAAACAATTCCCATCCCTGATGGATTCAGAATCTGTTCTGAGAAGGTCTTTGGACTCGGTCGGTGAAAGCATCCAATCGCGCGGAGGGCAGTTCTTGAACTCGGCGCTGGCGTCGGTTTCGTCGCTTGTGAATGTTGCGCTTCTCTTTGTGATCGTCCCTGTGGTGTCGTTCTATCTGCTTCTCGACTGGGACCGTATTGTGGGCAAAATTGACGACATGCTGCCCCGCGACCACGTGTCGACCATTCGCTTTCTCGCGACCGATATCGACAAAACCCTTGCCGGTTTTGTCCGCGGCATGGGAACCGTCTGCCTTGTCCTAGGCACGTATTACGCGGTTGCCTTAATGCTGGTTGGCCTGCAATTCGGGCTGGTCGTCGGGTTCATTGCGGGTCTGATCACCTTTATCCCCTACATTGGCGCGCTCGTTGGCGGTGCTCTTGCGATTGGCTTGGGTCTGTTCCAGTTTTGGGGGGATTGGGTGTCGCTCGGTCTTGTTGCCGGCATCTTTGCCGTTGGCCAGATGATCGAAGGCAATGTGCTTACGCCCAAGCTTGTCGGAAGCTCGGTGGGTTTGCACCCTGTGTGGCTGCTGATCGCTCTGTCTGTGTTTGGATCGCTTTTTGGATTTATCGGAATGCTGGTCGCCGTTCCCGTTGCGGCCGTGATGGGTGTCGTTATTCGCTACGTCATGGGCCAGTATAAAACCGGACGGCTTTATAAAGGCCTGAGCGAACAAGACGACACCTAATGGCCACGCAGCTGCCTCTTGATCTTCCCACGCGCACGGCATTGGGACGGGAAGACTATTTCATTTCACGCTCCAACGCGGTTGCCTTGGCAAGCCTTGAAAGCTGGCGTGATTGGCCGAACCGGAAGATGGTGCTGACGGGGCACAAGGGGTCTGGCAAAACCCATTTGGCGCATGTTTGGGCTGCTTCAAGCAGGGCCGCGATTGTGCAGGCGACGGATCTTCAAGACGCCGACATCTCGAGACTCGCGTCTGGAAATCTTGTGGTTGAAGACGCGCATTGCGTGGTTGGCGATCCGATGCGTGAAGAAGCTCTGTTTCACACCCACAATATGGTTTTGGCCGAAGGCCACCATTTGCTTTTGACCGCGCCCCGCGCGCCATCACGTTGGGGGATTGTTCTGCCCGATCTGCGCAGTCGCCTAGAAGGAACCAGCCTTGCAGTGCTTGAGGAACCGGACGATGCGCTTCTGGCGGCGATGCTAACAAAACAGTTCGCCGACCGGCAATTGATGCCAACACCCGAAGCCATAACCTATCTTCTGCGCAATATGGACCGGTCCGCAGCCGAAGCTGTGCGTGTCGTCGCCCAAATGGACCGGCGCGCGCTTGCCCAAGGGCGCAAGATCACTCGCAAACTGGCGCTTGAAGTTTTACAGAGTCCCGATGCATTATAGCGCCTTGTCATACGTTTGACACGTAATTCTGATTGTTCGCCCCATGACCCAAGCCGACTTCCTAAAAAACGCCGCCCCTGAACCGACTGAAATGCCCGATTTGGACATCAACGGGCCTCAGCGGTTTTTCAATCGTGAAATGTCGTGGTTAGCGTTCAATTGGCGCGTTCTCGAGGAAGCTCAGAATGCTCGGGTTCCGCTTTTGGAACGTGTTCGGTTTTTGTCAATCTCATCGACCAATCTGGATGAATTCTACACTGTTCGGGTCGCAGGTCTTCGCGAACTGGCGCGTGCGGGGAACACAACCCCCGCGGCAGACGGGCTGTCGCCGCAAGGTCAGCTGAACATGATCAATTTGGACACCCGCCGATTGATGGAAAGCCAGCAAACAGCGCTTGGTGATCTCAGGTTGGAAATGGCCCATGCGGGCATCACGATCTTAAATCGCACGTCGCTTACGGCGGTTGATCTGGATTTTCTAGCAGACTATTTTCTTGAACAGGTTTTTCCCGTGCTTTCGCCCCTAGCGATTGATCCGGCCCACCCCTTCCCGTTCATCCCGAACGAAGGATTTTGCCTTGCGCTGCAGTTGGAACGCAAAAAGGGGGGGCGCGGTTTGCAAGCCTTACTGCCAATCCCTCAGCAATTGGAACGCTTTATTGCCCTGCCATCTGACACCGGCGTCAGTCGATTTTTACCTCTTGAAGAACTGCTTCTGGTGCACTTTGACAGCATGTTCCCGGGCTACCGGATTAACGGTCATTGTGCGTTTCGCGTGTTGCGCGACAGCGACCTGGAAGTCGAAGAAGAAGCCGAAGACCTTGTCCGCGAATTTGAAGTTGCTCTGAAACGCCGCCGACGCGGCGAAGTCATCCGAATGGAGCTTTCGGTTGACGCACCCAAAGGCCTAAAGCGTGTCATTCAACGCGAACTGCACGTCGGTGAACATGAAATCGTTGAAATTGAAGGCATGATCGGCATTGCCGACCTGCGCGAATTGGTCATGGACGAACGGCCTGACCTTCTGTGGCCGGCCTATACCCCCCGCGTGCCTGAACGGGTTCAGGATCATGACGGCAACATGTTTGCGGCGATCAGCCAAAAGGACATGTTGCTGCATCACCCCTATGAAACCTTCGACATGGTCATACGGTTTCTGCAACAAGCCGCGCGCGATCCAAATGTCGTGGCGATAAAGCAAACGCTCTATCGCACATCCCAACACTCGCCCATTGTCGAGGCATTGTGTGAGGCGGCAGAAGACGGCAAATCGGTCACAGCCCTTGTCGAACTGAAGGCCCGCTTTGACGAGGCCGCAAACATCCGCCAATCCCGCAGGCTAGAACGCGCAGGTGCCCATGTCGTGTACGGCTTTCTGGATTGGAAAACACACGCGAAAATTTCGACGGTTGTTCGCCGTGAAGGGTCAAAGTTGGTTACCTATACCCACTACGGAACCGGCAACTACCACCCTATTACAGCCAAGATTTATACCGATCTCAGCTTCTTTACGTGCGACGCCGCCTTGGGCCGTGATGCCACAAAGGTGTTTAACTATCTGTCCGGCTACGCGCTTCCTGAAAAGCTGGAAAATCTGTCAATCTCGCCTCATTCGCTAAAACCGAAGATGCTTGAAATGATCGAGAAGGAATCCGCGAACGCGCGCAAAGGCAAGCCTGCCGCGATCTGGGCAAAAATGAATTCGCTCATCGATTCCGATATGATCGATGCGCTTTATGCGGCAAGCCAAGCTGGCGTTAAAATAGACCTCGTGATCCGCGGGATTTGTGGGCTGCGTCCCGGCGTAAAGGGTCTTTCAGAGACCATTCGCGTCAAATCTATCGTGGGCCGTTTTCTGGAACATTCGCGGATCATCTGTTTTGGCAATGGCCACGATTTGCCGTCGCAAAGGGCGGCCGTGTTCATATCTTCGGCCGACTGGATGGGGCGAAACCTTAACCGACGTGTCGAAACGCTTGTCCAGATCAAGAATCCAACGGTTAAGGCCCAGATTGTTAGCCAAATTATGGCGGCCAACCTTGCTGACGTGGCGCAAAGCTGGATCATGCAACCCGATGGGCAGTTTGAGCGGACGTTGGTGCAGGACGGCGTGTTTGCGTTTAATTGCCATCGGTTTTTCACCGAGAACCCATCCCTGTCTGGCCGAGGCTCGGCTGGTGCTGGCGATGTGCCTAAACTTACGCACACCGACGAAAACTCACTTAATTAATTGACCGGTAACTTCTCTTGCCGCACTTTGGCATTAGACCGAGGACCTCGATGACAATCACCGAAGCACCCCTTCCCGAAGATGCGCCGATTGCGTCATTCGAAGATCCCCGCGCAATTGCCTTGTCCCGCGTCGGCGTGGTCGACGTTGGTTCAAACTCGGTCAGGATGGTGGTTTTTGACGGCGCGGCGCGCAGTCCTGCCTACTACTACAACGAAAAACTCATGTGCGGGCTTGGCGCAGGGGTGCGCGAAACCGGCTTTCTGAACCCTGAGGGTCGCGAACGCGCCTTGCGGGCTATCGTGCGATTTCAGTGCATTGCGCGCAGTTTAGGCATCGAGCCCCTGTCGGCGGTCGCAACGGCCGCCGTGCGCGAAGCCAGCGACGGCGAAGATTTCCGCCGCGAAGTGGAAGAATCAACGGGCTTGAACTTGCGGGTCATCGACGGCCCCGAAGAAGCAAGATTATCGGCGCAAGGCGTCTTGCTCGGCTGGCCGGGAAGCTATGGATTGGTTTGTGATATCGGCGGTTCAAGCATGGAATTGGCGACAATTGCGGACGGGAAGATCGGCACGTGTTTGACATCGCAGCTTGGCCCACTTCGCCTGATGGGGATCAAGGGCGGCAAGAAAGCGACGACCAAATACATTAAGGAGGTCGTGAATGACCTTAGCCGGGATCTGGGTCAGCAATCTGACAGATTGTTCTTGGTCGGCGGATCATGGCGCGCGATTGCCCGGATTGACATGCTGCGCCATGGATACCCGCTCCACGTTCTTCACGAATACCGCATGAGCGTGAAAAACCTACGTTCGACCATCGAATTCATCCGCGAAACACCTGTCGACGACCTACAAAGGCTCAGCGGAAACTCGGCCGCCCGCATGGCGTTGGTCCCTTTAGCTGCTGAGGTTTTATCGCGTCTTATCAAGACGTTTAAGCCGGTTGACATTGCCGTCTCAAGCTATGGCATTCGCGAAGGCTTGCTGTACGAAAAAATGCCCGACGCGCTGCGGGATATGGATCCGCTTATCGAATCTTGCCGCTTCTCTGAATCTAAAGACGCCAGATTGGTTGGATTTGGCGATGTTCTATACGACTTCGTCATGCCGTTCTTCAAAGGCAAACCCAAAAGCTGGCACCGTGTCATCCACGCAGCGTGTCTGTTGCACGATGTCAACTGGCGCGCGCATCCCGACTATCGTGCCGACGCCTGCTTTGACAACGTCACAAGGGCAAACCTAGGGGGCCTTAAGCATTCAGAACGCGTTTTTCTGGGCATTGCACTTTTGCATCGCTACAAGAACAAGCGCGAAGGAAGCCGCTTTGAAGATCTCTCTAAATTGCTGACTGACTCTGATCTTCACGATGCCGAGGTTCTCGGCAAGGCCATGCGTTTTGGCGCTATGATGTGGCTTCAATCGGACGATCAGCCGGGGAAATTCAAGTGGTATCCACGCAAGAAAATCCTCGAATTGTACTTGGCTGACAGCGCCCGCCCCTTGTTTGGTGAATCCGCCAACGCCCGCCTTCAATCCCTTGCAAGCGCACTTGACGCAGAAGTCATCGTAAAGCGCTGGAAAAACCCTTAAAGGTCGATTTCCAGTGAGACAGGGAAATGATCCGAAGCGGTTAGCAATGCTTGCCTTAGGGCCGGATCATCAAAGCATTCCGGTGTGTTGAACGGATGCCAAATTCGCCAAGCGGGTCGCTTGGCGATTAGGTCTTTGGACACCATTAGATAGTCCAACAACGCCTGAAGATAGCAGTTTTGATCAGCCAAAAAGAACCGCGCTGTCGTTGGCACGGCCCCAAGCTTGCGGCTTAGACCCTGCTCGGCGTGCGGATCGAACAGAACCATGTCATCAGAACCCGCTTGGTCTTTCAGCCCATGGCCCATGACAATCTCGACAGAGCTTCGCCCAAACAATCGCTCATATTGATCAAGGCCGGGTCCATCGTTGAGATCACCCGCAACGATCAACGGGGTTTTTTCTGCCAGCCGTTCTTCAATCCGACGCCGAAGCCATATCGCCTGCGCCAATTGCTTGCGCCGATTGGCAATCGATATCTGCATGGCCTCAGCATCGTTGCGGGCCCCATGTGGAGCCTTTGATTTCAAATGTGCCGCGATCAAGTGAAACTCAAAACCCGAAACCGTTTTCGCACTGATTTCAAGCGGCGGCTTCGAAAACACCACAAGATCTTTGGCCGCGTCGATATCGAGATCGATGTGAAATTCTTGGTCAAACCGTGGCACAAACGCTCCGCTTTCAGAGGCCGAATTTTCCCCGCCCGGATCGTGGGTTAGCGACAGTTTCGCAGGATCATAAAGCACGGCGATCTCTTGCTGCGTATCATTGCCAAAACCGATCAGCGCCCTGTTTGCCCTAAGCCCAAAATGATGCGCGAACCCCTCGAGTGCGCGAACTGAGCTACGTCTTTTGTTTTCATCCGGGGCTTCAACGACGACCACAAGGTCCGCGTTCAACCGTTGGAACACCAGACCGAGAGCCTCAATTTGATCGCTACGGGTAACGTCGTTGCGGCCAGACCAGCCTTGGTTGCGCAAAAGCCCGCCGGCATCGTCGAACAGTTCGGTAAACCATTCAACATTATAGGTGACCATCCGCATCAGCGACGCGCCCCTTGGATTTCCTCCCACGCGCGATTGATATCAACCATGCGTTTTTCGGCGATCTTGATGGCTTCCGCAGGAACGCCCCGCGCAATCATGAGATCAGGATGACTTTCCCGAACGGCATTGCGCCATGCGATCCGAATTTCATCAAGGGCTTGATCTGGCGACACATCAAGCACGCTGTAAGGGTCCAAATCCGCGTCCGGTACAAATCGCGCCCTCAAACGGCGAAATCTGTGTTCCTCAATCCCAAAGATGCCCGCAACGTTTGCGAGAAATTTGTCCTCATTCGGGTGATACATCCCGTCGGCCAAGGCAACATGATAGAGCCCTTCCATCAAGTCACATAGCATCGACGGCTGATCGCGGAACATGGCCGCAATCCGACGGGCATATTCCTCATATCCTGCAACATCCTGTCGTGCGAGATTGTAAACCCGCGCCGCAGATTGTTCGTCATCGCCCGATATTTCAAAGACCTCACGAAAGGCTGTCACTTCATCCTTGGTCACCAGCCCATCAGCCTTTGCGATCTTCGCACCAAGGGCAATCACGGCGATGGTGAACGCCACGCTCTTTTCCGGTGGTGTCCTAAGCGCTTCAAAAATGCTCGATAGGGTTTCCCCACGGCGCAGCGCCTCTACAACTTCTGATATACGGGTCCAAATCGACATGTCACCACGTTACCCCTTGGGATTGAAAGTGTCAGCGGTGATCACAACATTTTTTGCAAAAGAACAAGGTCCATCCACCGCTCGAATTTACGACCCACGGACGGCAAGCGCGCGATTTCGTCAAAGCCGAGCGCCTTGTGAAATCGAATTCCGTCTTGGTTTTCGCCGCTGACACCTGCGATCAATGAATGCACGTGGTTTGCACGGGCAACATCTTCAAGCCTTGCCATAAGCGCACGCCCAGTCCCTTTGCCCCAGGCGCGCTGCCGAATGTTGACCGAATGCTCTTTGGTAAAAGCATACCCCGGGCCGCTGCGAAACGGAAAATATGTGGCAAATCCCAGAATTTCTCCGTCAAGTTCTGCGACGATAAAAGCCGACCGGCGGGTCTCAATTTCCAGTGCCAAGTCGTCCGAGCTCTTTTCTCGGGTCGTGAATGTCCGCGCGGTATCGCGTATAATCGCGTTCCAAATCTCGGCGATTGCTACAGAATCTTCCCGTGTTGCGGATCGAATAATCATTTTAAGATCACCTCGCCCCGAGGCGTTTGAACAACGGCAATAATCTTTGGGGCTGCAGAAATCTCGATTTCAACCCGCTCGTCTTCGACCAAACCGGCCAGCATGGCGGTGAGATCAGAATGGTCTGGATGCCCCAAAACCAGCCGAGAAACCCTGCATCCGCTTGCCAACAACCGGTCAGACGCTTTCGGACCATCACCCCAGTTGAGCATCATTGGCACAAGTCCGTCAAAGGGCGTTTGACCTTCGTCGATCAGCGACATTTCCCACGTAAGATCCCCACGTGAAAGCAAAACTGGCGACCCGTTGCCACCGAATACTGCCTGCATGTCGCCCGACAGTTCATCACTTTGCGACACCCAGTTGGTCAGCCTTGGCGACCCTTTAAATGCATCCAACCCGAACCATCTATTGCGCTTGGGTTGCACAGCGTCAGGATCAATAGAAATGACTTCAAGATAGAGACCGTCTTCCATTCCCAGCAACATGTTATGCGTTCCCATCAATGCATGTGTGCCGCCCGATTGCATGCGAACACCCAAAGTGTCCTCAACAAATTCGCGCCCTTCTTTCAGGGTTTCTGCGACAACAACGATATGGTCCAAACTCAGCATGATACGAAAAACCTGTCAGGTAATCTCACCAACAACAAGGCCCCCAAAACACAATCGGGGCGCGGTGACTTCCCGCGCCCTTTATCTTGCCAAAAATACCTCGGGGGGGAGCGCGAGGGGGTCGAAACCCCCTCGCTTGTGCCTAGCCATCCACACGGATGAAGGCGTTTTTAGGGTCGTATGGGCTGTCTTGCTGAACTTCCGCGTCCCACAATTGATCCAGCATTTTGACTTTCATCTTCGTTCCAACAGTCGCATAATCGGGCTTCACGTAGCCCAATCCGATTTGTTTGCCAAAATGCACCGAATACCCACCGGATGTCAGGCGACCGATGCGCGTACCATCCTCGGCGTATAGAACCTCACGGCCCCACGGATCAGCGTCTTCCGGTCCATCGATAAGAACGGTCACGCAGGTTGAACGGATGCCCTTCGCCTCCATCTCGGTCTTGCCTTGAAACTCTTTGCTCAGATCGACGAAACGGGGCAAATCGGCCTCAAGCGGCGTCGCATCGCGTCCAAGTTCGTTACCAAAGGCGCGATAGGATTTTTCAAGTCGCAGCCAGTTCTGGGCACGGCCGCCAACCAGTTTCATGCCGTGCTTTTCGCCCGCTTTTTCAAGCAGATCAAACAGGTAGGTTTGCATTTCAATCGGGTGATGCAATTCCCAACCAAGTTCGCCCGTATAGGCCACACGGATCGCGTTGACAGGGCACATGCCCAGTTCGATTTGACGGGCTGACAACCATGGGAAGCGCTTGTTTGACAGAGCGGTCTCAGGATCGGCGTCCTTGATGATTTCTTTCAACACATCGCGCGATTTCGGACCTGCAATAGCGAACACACCCCACTGGGTCGTCACGTCTTGGATTTCTATATAGCCGAACTCGGACGCTTTATCCTCGGCGCATTTGCGCAGGTAATCGGCGTCATAGGCGGTCCATGCGCCGGCTGAGACCAGATAGTAGGTGTTTTCACCATTGCGTACGATGGTGTATTCTGTGCGCGTCGTGCCTGCCGATGTCAGCGCGTAGGTCAGGTTGATCCGGCCGATCTTGGGCAATTTGTTGCAGGTAAACCAATCCAGGAACGCCGTCGCGCCCGGGCCTTTGACGACGTGTTTCGTGAATGCTGTGGCGTCGATAAGACCAACTCCGTTGCGGATCGCCTCAGCTTCGGCTTTGGCGTATTGCCACCAGTCACCACGTCGAAAGCTGCGACTGTCGTGATCAAAACTGTCCGCCGCATCGAGCGGCCCAAAATAGTTCGGACGCTCAAACCCGTTGACGCAGCCAAACTGGGCACCTC
>Ga0316204_10010815_pt1 | contig 11618 bp, 12 predicted proteins | sample 6monrhotite_MG_2_FD_205661 | JGI IMG/M metagenome (GOLD analysis project Ga0316204, IMG submission 205661) | Microbial mat bacterial communities from mineral coupon in-situ incubated in ocean water Damariscotta River, Maine, United States -... | ecosystem: Environmental > Aquatic > Marine >...
TCCTATACCGGCATTGGCCAGCAGGCCGAGGTCAGGGTGTATGGCGAGGGTTATCTGGTCGACACGCTCAATGCCGATGACCGGCTGCTGATCGTCGATGATGTGTTCGACTCAGGCCGTTCAATCGACGCCCTGCTCAAGGTGTTGCGCGCCAAATGCCGCAATAACTTCCCTGCCGAGGCCAGGATCGCGACGGTCTATTTCAAGCCCGTTCGCAACAAGACCGAGCTGAAGCCCGACTATTACCTGCACGAAACCGATGACTGGCTGGTCTTCCCGCACGAGCTGTGCGGTCTGACACCGGACGAGATCGCGGCGAAGGGTGAAGCGGGCAAGGTCGCGCTGGGGGAATAGGGGACGGCCTCGCGACCCCACGCCTCCAGAACGAAGATACACCATTCCCCCGGACCTGTTCCGGGGTCTGCCGGAGCGCGGCTGCGCTAGCGCCTGCACTGAGTGGCAGGCCCCGGAATTCGCTGCGCTCCTCCGGGGGAAGATGGTGCGTGTAATTGAAGAAATGGCCCGCGGGGCCGGACCCGAGTCTGGAATGCGCCGGGGTCCAGGGTGGGATGGGCAAGAGAAGGCAGGAGAACGCACTGCCAGCTTCCCCGCCCCGCAAGCCGTCTCTACCTATTTCTCGCGATAGAGCGCACAAAGCTTATTGCCGTCCGGATCACGCACATAGGACAGGTGCATCGTGCCCGCACTGCCGCTGCGCGGGCCCGGCGCGTCCTCGACCGAGGTGCCGCCATGGGCGACCGCGACATCGTGGAAGGTTTTCACCTGCTCGGGACTGTCGCATTTGAAGCCGATGGTGGCGCCATTGGCAAAGCTGACCGGCTCGCCATTGATCGGCTCGGTGATGCCGAATGTATTGCCGTCATGGCGGTAGAAATAGCGCACATGCCCGGTCGCCGCGACATTGCGCATGGCTTCGCCCGCGCCCAGCACGCCGAGCGCCGCGTCATAGAATGTTTTTGACTTTTCGATGTCGCTGGCACCGACCATGATGTGATTGAACATGCAGATAATCCTCCCTGGATACGCCTCGTTTCGGGCCGGGATCAGTCCCAGTCAAGCCCGATATCGAAATTTGGCGCCGAATGCGTCAGTGCACCGACCGAGATGACATCGACGCCGGTTTCGGCAATACCGCGCACCGTGTCGAGATTGACGCCGCCGGAGGCTTCCAGCGTTATCTTGCCGCCAGCCTGGGCGACGGCGGAGCGCAGATCGGCGAGCGAGAAATTGTCGAGCAACAGGCTCTCCGCCCCGGCTTCGATGGCCTCGGCGAGTTGATCCATCCGGTCGATTTCGACCGCGATGCGGGTCATGTGGCCGGCATGCTGGCGGGCAGCGCGCACGGCGGCGCCGACCCCGCCGCAGACGGCGACGTGATTATCCTTGATCAGAACGGCGTCATCGAGACCATAGCGGTGCATCGCACCGCCGCCGGCCTGGACCGCCTGGAGCTCGAAGGCGCGCAGACCGGGCGTGGTCTTGCGGGTGTGGGCGATGCGGGCCCTGGTGCCGGCGACGGCCTCGACATAGCGGCGCGTAAATGAGGCGATACCGCTCATCCGGCCCATGAAATTGAGCGCGATGCGCTCCGCTGCCAAGAGGGCGCGAGCCTGGCCATTGACGGTGGCGATGATATCGCCGGGAGCGAGCGCATCGCCGTCCGCCATATGGCATTTGATCATCGCGTCGGGATCCATTTGCCAGATCGCCTCGACAGCCGGCTGCAGGCCGCACAACACGCCGCCATCGCGCGCCTTGAAATAGAATTTCGCCTCTTGCCCGGCCGGGATGCAGGCCAGCGAGGTGAGATCACCGCGGCCGCCCTGATCTTCGGCCAGAGCGCGGGTGACGGCATCCTTGACGATGAATTCGGGCAGGGGCGAGACGGGCATGACCAATCCTTTTGAAATTCAGGAGCCTATTCAGCTGGCAGGGTGTGCGCCAGAGCCTGGGGCTTTGGGCGCGCCAGATCGGCCAGCGACAAGCGTGTGTGGCGGGCGAGAGCATCGGCTTGTGGGAAATCGGTTCGGAAATGGCCGCCGCGGCTTTCGGTGCGGGCCAGGGCACCGGTGGTGATGAGGCGCGCCGCGATCAGGGCATCGGCGGCGCCATGGCGCGCCATCATGTCCTCGATCAGCGCCGACAGCTCGGCCAGCCCCGCACCCGAACGCTCGACGCCGCACAGCCGGCTCATCGCCTGGCGCAGCCGCGTGAGGGCGAGTGGCGGCAGCGCCGGAGGCAAGAATCCTCCCTCGCTCAAGGGGGAGGTGTCTCGCGCAGCGAGACGGAGGGGAGCCTCGGTCAAGACCTCGGCCACCCGCGCCGCGCTCACCAGCCCTTCGGCCAGCGAATTGGAGGCGAGACGATTGGCGCCATGCAGCCCGGTCGAGGCGCATTCGCCGATCGCCCACAGGCCCGGGACTGAAGTTTGTCCATCAATATCCGCCGCCACACCGCCCATGTGATAATGGGCCGTCGGAGCGACCGGGATGGGTTCGATGCGTGGATCGATACCGGCGCTCATGCAGGCGGAGAAAACGGCAGGGAAACGTATAGGGAAGGCATCACCAATGGCAGCCCTGCAGTCCAGTAATGCACCTCTAATGCCCAGGTGATGATGATGAACCGCACGGGCCACGACATCGCGCGGTGCCAGCTCGGCATCCCTATGAATCGACTTCATAAATCGGTGGCCAGAGCGGTCAATCAGGGTCGCGCCCTCGCCGCGCAGGGCCTCGGTGCACAGCGGCGCCGGATCGAGGCCGGCATTGAGAGCGGTGGGATGAAACTGAATGAATTCAGGATCCTGTATCACCGCGCCCAGCCGCGCCGCCATCGCCATCGCCTGGCCCTGGGCCCCGGCTGGAGTTGTTGTCAACGCAAACAACCCCCCGGCACCGCCCATGGCAAGGATGGTTTCGTCGGCCAGGACTTGATGGATTTCGCCATCGGGCGAGCGTGCCAGCGCCCCGGCGCAATCGCCCTTATCCCCGGGTATCAGGGCCGCCGCCGACCAGCCATCGCGGATCTCGACATGTCCGGCAGCGCGCACGGCCGCGATCAGCGTGTGCATGATCGCTGCCCCGGCGCCATCGCCGGTCACCCGGGCGACGCGGTGGCGCGAATGCGCGGCTTCGCGCGACAGCGACCAGGTCTCACCGTCGCGCTCGAAGGGCGCGCCGAGGGCTGCGAGCTCGCGCACTTGTTCGGCGGCGCCCGCGGCCAGCGCATGGGCGGCCTCGGCATCAACCAGACCGGCGCCGGCCTCAATCGTATCGCGGGCGTGCAGCGCCGGGCTGTCATCATGGGCCAAAGCCGCAGAGACACCGCCCTGGGCCCAGCCGGAGGCCGCACCTTCACCCAGCGGCGAACCCGTTAGCAACACGACCTGGCGCGGCGCCAGTTTCAGCGCCGCCCAGAGCCCGGCGATGCCGGCACCTATGATGAGGACAGGGCGGGTCATTCAGCGATGCTCCAGTCATCGTTTCTGCGGGTCAGCCGCAAACACATCACAGCATCAGTCAGCTCCCTGGCGTCGAACTCGAGGAGTGGCCAGTCATCGGCGCAGCCACCGGTCTGGCAGAAGCAGGCGATGGCATCATCCGCCTGAGGGGTTTCGTCGAAATACGGGTCGGCGTACTCGCCGCGTTCGGAAATAGCGAAGAGGCGGGATGTGAGTCCGCTCGGAATTTGGTGTCCGGATTGCTGCACGCCTCGCACCCAGGCGACCTGCGCGCTTGTCCAATCGTCCGGATCGGACGTGGCCTCGGCAATGCGGTCTGCGTTGCGCCCCAGCCAAGCCAGATAGTCCACCTCGCTGGAAGCCAGTTTGTTGACGGCGGTTTCGGCTACAGCACGAACGGCCTCGACGGCGTCCGGATCTGCCTCGGCCAGATCAGTCAGGTCGCCAAATGCAGCGCGATTGGTCTCGCCCCGCAAGCGTTCCGGACGCTCTGACTGGATCGCGACGACTCGTACATCGGCCAGCATCAAACCGTTCAATCGACCGTAATGGCAGGGCCCGCCCATATTTAGGAGAATAACACCGTCGGCCTCTGCGGCTTGGCTGTCGATGTCGGCCATGCGGCACAGGTCGTAATAAAGCCCAACCACTTCGACCGGGCGCTGCTGCAGCGAATGTCGATCCGATTCTGGCGCGGCGAAGGATTCGATCCAGATTCCGCCATAGCGATCTGCATAGGTCGCCAGGCCGCCCGGGTGGAGACGCCCGCGATAATGCCAGTAGTTGACCACACGGAACTGGCCTGCCGTGCGGACCCAGCGGCATTCATAGGCGGAAGTCTCATTCCAATCGGCAACACCCTCCGCATCCTCGGCGAGGGCCTCCGGGCTGACCGGAATTGCGGTCTCAGGTGTTGACCCGGGGCCGTCATTTGGCGGCATGCAGGTTCCGGAATTCGGCATTGTGAATATGACGTTTTCGTTCTGCGCCGGCGCAGAGGTCGGCACGAAGACGAGCGCGGCCAGCATAGCGATGAGGGAAGCAGCGCGGGTCATCGCCTAGACCGAAACAATCTCGACGTATTTCTCCGGCTTCGCCGGATCGAAATGCGCCGGGGTTTTCGGCGCTGGCAGATCGAGCATCGCCTGGACTGAAGCGCGGGCTCTCGCCGCAATTTCCGGCTCGACGATCACTTCATGCTGTTCCAGCCGCAGGGCGTCATAGATGTTTTCCAGCGTGATCCGCTTCATGTGCGGGCAGAGATTGCACGGGCGGATAAATTCGATCTCGGGCACATCGATGGCGACATTGTCGCTCATCGAGCATTCGGTGAGGAGGACGGCCTGTTTGGCGCCGCTCTTTTTGGCCCAGTCGGCCATCGCCGCGGTCGAGCCGGCGAAATCAGCGGCCTGGACGACCTCCAGCGGGCTTTCCGGATGGGTGATGATGACAATGCCCGGATGCGCGTCGCGCAGATCCTGGACGTCCTCGGCGGTGAATTTCTCATGCACTTCGCAGGAGCCCTTCCAGGTCAGGATGCGGATGTCGGTCTGGGCCGCGACATTCTTGGCCAGGTATTCATCGGGCAGCAGGATGACGGTGTCGGAGCCGAGGCTCTCGACCACCTGGACGGCGTTCGACGAGGTGCAGCAGATATCGCACTCGGCCTTCACTTCGGCCGAGGTGTTGACATAGGTGACGATCGGCACGCCGGGATAGGCGGCGCGGATGCGGCGGACATCCTCGCCGGTGATCGAGGCGGCCAGCGAACAGCCGGCGCGGGTATCGGGGATCAGCACCTTCTTGTTCGGCGCCATGATCTTGGCGGTCTCGGCCATGAAATGCACACCGGCCTGGACGATGATCTCGGCATCGCTGGTTGCGGCCATACGGGCCAGGGCCAAGCTGTCGCCCATCAGATCGCCGACGCAATGGAAGATGTCGGCGGTCATGTAATTATGCGCCAGGATGACGGCGTTCTTCTCTTTTTTCAGCTGGTTGATCGCATGGATAAGCGGCGCCTTGGCCGGCCATTCCAGCGGCGAGATGAAGGCGCTGACCTTTTCATACAGATGATCCGTCGCCGCCTTGACCTCTGCCGTATAGGGCAGGGCCGGCCGGCTATTGATAGCCGGGCTGAAACCGTCATGGCCGGTCTGCCGGTCGCGGTTTTGCGTGAAATCGAGAATTTCCATCATCACCCACTTTTGCTCGAATTGAGCATTTCCTAGGCCTGAAAAATGGCGATTTCGATGTCATGAAATCACCTTTTGCTCGAATTGAGCCTATCTATGGGAAAGTTATATGCTCAATCTGAGCACATGGCAAGGGGATACAGGCCGATCGGTGTTGGAGGGCCTAATCCGGCGTGGCGCCGAAAATCTCCTGCGTCGCCGTCTCCGTCGATACCGTGTCGACCGAATGCAGCGTCGAGACGCCCATCGTGGTCGCCGCCTGCGCGGTCACCGACGTCTGCTGCTGTGAGCTTGTCGCATTGTGCGCCGCATTGCCCAGCGCCTGGCTGGTCGCCTGATAGAGATTGCCCATCGAGAGCGCGGGCGCATCGCCGAGCACTTCGACATTGGCCTGGGTAACCGCGTCAGTGATCTGAGGGTTGACCGTAGTCTGGGTTTCGGAGTCGGCGATTTGCGGATTGACCATGTCCTGCGCCAGGACCGGTGCGCTGGCGCCCGCCAGAAACACGAAGCTGGACAAAATCAGATGTGACGCGCGCATGGCATTCTCCCGGTCGGTAAGGGGGGACCATATGATGGCAGGCTTGAGGGAGGATTAAGCGCGCTGCAAGGCCGGTCTGGCCGTATGGTCTAGAACGGCGTCTCGCTGCTGAACTGCATCGGCTCACCGCCATCCGGATGCCGGAATTCCAGCGCTTCAGCGTGCAGGCAGAGCCGGTCGCTGGCGGCGAGCGCCTCGCCCGGAGCATAGAGATTATCGCCCAGAATGGGATGACCGAGAAAGGCCATATGGACGCGCAATTGATGGGTTCGCCCGGTCAGGGGGGCGAGCCGGACGCGCGTGCGATCGGCGCCGGTTTCCAGCACTTGCCAGTCGGTGATCGCCGGGCGGCCATCGATCGGGTCGACATGCTGTTTGGGGCGGTTGGGCCAGTCGGACTTCATCGGCTGGTCGATGCGGCCGGACGCCGCCGCCAACTGCCCCCACACCAGCGCCATGTAGGATTTGCGCGTCAGGCGCTTTTCGAACTGCTTGCCGATATGGGCATGGGCCTTGGCGTTGAGCGCCAGAACGATGATGCCCGAGGTATCCTTGTCGAGCCGGTGGATCATCGTCGCGCCGGGATATTCTGCCAGCACCCGTGCCTCGAGGCAGTCGGCGAGTTCAGGCGTATTGCCAGCGACGGTCAGCAGGCCAGCCGGCTTGTCGAGCACCAGGATGTGGTCATCGGCATGCAAGATGGGCAGCGGCCCGGCCGGTGGCGGGTTGTAAATATAGGGGCGAGGCCTGGCAGGGGCAGTGACCATCCTCAGAGACGCGGTGTGGCCAGGCCCAGCGAGGGCAGGCCGGCCAGGGCTTCGCGGCGATAGCGGAACAGTTCGGCCGGGCGGCCGCCAGTCCTCGCTTCCATCTTGCCCGTGCCTTCGACGAAGCCGGTACGGTCGAGGGCGCGGCGAAAATTCTGTTTGTGCAGGCGGTAACCGACAATGCCTTCGACGACTTGTTGCAGCGCCGAGAGGGTGAAGAGTTCCGGCATGAGTTCAAACACGATCGGACGATATCTCACCTTGCCGCGCAGGCGGATAATGGCGGTGGCGAGGATGCGGCGATGGTCGGATGCCATCGCCTGGCCCAGCCTGGGGCCAGCTGGCGGCCGGTCGATCTGGCCATCGCGGGCGGCTTCATCGACCAGGCCAGCCTCGTAGAGCAGTTCGAATCGATCGAGCGCGTGTTGTTCATTCCAGTTGGCGCCATTGAGGCCGAAAGCCTGTTTTACCCGGTCATGGCGCGAAGCGCGGCCGCCCGGTGCCCCGGCCTCATCGGCCCAGGCCCGCAGGCGCGGCACGATATCGGCCTCGATCATTTCCGGCTTGCCGGCGCGCCAGTCTTCCCAGGGAAAGAAACTGTACCAGCCGCGCCATTGGCCACCGCCCTCGGGCGGCGGTGCGGCAACCGGGGTCAGACCGAGATAGCCGATCGAGATGATGCGGGAATTTTCCAGGCCCGACATCGCGGCCACCGGCGCTTCGCGGCCACGATCGCCAAATGTGTAGAGTTGCTCGACATAGCCGAGCTGGAACCGCGCTTGTTCGGCGACCCAGCGTCGCAGACCGATCTCGAAAGTGCGGTGTTCGGACGGGTTGAACGGGCCGAAGGGCAGGGCGACATCGCTATCCGCCTGCGGCACGATCAGCACTTGTGGCTGTTCAGTGTCGGCCGCAAGGATCACCGCATTGAGGCCGACAACGATGGATTGTCCGGCCACGGGCATTAGCTGGTCTCAAACTCTGCGAGCACGGTCGCGAAGCGGTCGAGAAACAGTTGCTGGGCCTGTTTGACGGGCAGGGGTCGGATCTCGATCTCCATGTCGGCGGGCGGACGGCCGAAGAATTTCACGGATTCGGCATGGCTGAAACCGGCAATTTGCGTCGCTTCGAAATAGGCGCAATAGACATCGGCGCGCTTGACCTTGAGCTTGACCGCCTTGGGCAGTTTCGGCGGCAGGCCATAGCGCAGGTGCACCGCCGCTTCCAGCCGGTCCTCGAAATCGCGATAATTGACGCCCAACGCCGCCTTGAACGGGCTGATCATGTCGCCGATCACATATTCCGGGCTGTCATGCAGCAGCGCCGCCAGGCGCCATTTGTGCGGTGTGCCGGGATAAAGCTGATCGAGGATTTCCAGCACGACCACCGAATGCTCGGCGACCGAAAAGGCATGATCGCCCAATGTCTGGCCATTCCAGCGGGCAACGCGCGCGAGGCCGTGGGCGATATCCTCGATCTCGACATCGAAGGGAGAGGGTTCGAGCAGGTTGAGCCGGCGGCCGGAGATCATGCGCTGCCAGGCGCGTGGCGCTTCTTTTGTTTTCTTGGCGGCAGGCGGCATGGCAGCGGTCTCATCTCTCGGCGGGCTGCGGAAATAGCAGACCGGTCAGGCCTTCACCACCGCGGGCTGAATTTACTCCACAGTTGTCTGTGCCGCGATGTCGCAGGGAGTATGCGTTGTGTGAGGCTGTCCGGCTTCATACATAATGACCATACTATTCATCATCACGATCATCACTACGGGAGAAAACGATGTCGCTTACACGTGTTGTCATGCGCCTTGGACGCAATCCGGACGCCGGTTTCCCCGATGGCGATGATCGTCACGGCTATGTCGTGATCGCTCCCCTCGACAAGGACGGCAAGCTCGATATCGCGTTGTGGCGTGCCAAGAAGGACGCGTGCACCGTCGACCGGTTTTCCCCCGATGCGACCGAGACCGCCGATGGCTGGTTGTCACACCGCGGTTCGCGCTGGTTTTTCCGCTATGACGAAGAGGAGGAGGGGCCGGACGAACCGCTCTACCGCCTCGGCGATCATTCGATGCGGATCGGCGATTATCTCACCATTCACGAAGCCGATGGCGATGATCTGACTTACAAGATTACCGAAACCACGCCGCTCTAGTCAGCGGCAACAAAAGCAATGCGGTCGGCCCCTGGGCTGACCGCGATGCGGTTGACATCGACAAGCCCCAAATCGTCCAGATTGGCGATCTCGATCCAGGCGGGCGAGAGCGCCGGCGTGGCGGCATCGGCCGAAACCGTGCCGTAATAGAGCGCGCCGTCGGCCGCTGCAAAGAAGCCGTCGAGGGCAAACATCCCCGATGCCGGACTGAGGATGCGGGCGAAGTCCTGACCATTGCCGGGCAGGTCGAAACCGTCGCGCAGTGCGCCGGTCGCGAAATCCAGCCGGTGCACGGCAAAGCCGCCATCGGCCCGTTCCAGTGTCACATAGGCAGCACTGCCAGTCCGGTCTCGCGCCAGGGAGCGGCCGGGATTGTCGGCCACGTGCATCGCCGTCTCCGGCTCTGCCATGCGATCGATCAGCTGCAGCGTATTGGGCTCGCCCAGTGCAAAGGTCACAACCTGGTGCATATCGCCGCTGAACAGATAATAGCCGACCGGCGCCAGGTCCTCGGCGGCATGGCGGTCTGAATTATCGGCATTGGCCAGATAGGCATTGCCGGCATAACCGCCCGGCGGCTGGAAGATATAGGACAGCGCGGCTTCACCCGGCGGCACGCGCGGCGAGTATTCGCTCTCGTCCGGCGTCAGGGTGACAGGCGCGGTGTCGCCGCTGGCCAGGTCGAGACGCCAGATATCGGTTTCGCCGGTCTCGTCGCCGGCCGTGTATAGCAGGCCGGTTCCGTCCGGTGTGAAGAAGGGCTGATTATCATAGCCGGGGCGGATCACGCCGCCGGCGGGGGCACCGATCACCGGCCGGCCATCGACCCAGTCGAGCGCGAAAATGCGGATATCCGTTCCGGGCAGGCCGCCGTCTTCGGCGGCCGGGGCCGCTGGAGCCGCTTCGATTTCGGCCGCCGGAATTGCTGGCGCATCGGGTTCCGCCGGTGCGTCTGACCCGTTTGGTGAGCAGGCAGCAAGCCCTGTGGCAGCTGCAAGGGCGAGGTATTGACGCATCAGCGTTTCCTTATTGCCGCTGCGCCGACGCCGTAACCGGCCCCATAGGCGCACATGATTCCGGTGTCGCCGGCTTGCATGTCTTCGGAATTCATCTGGAAATTCATCACCACGCTGGAGGAGGACGTATTGCCGTATTCCTCAAGGATGGAAGGCGCATTTTCCGGGGTGCGGTCTCGGCCGAGAATGCGTTTGGCGATCAGATCGACCATGCGGATATTGGCCTGGTGCAGCCAGGCGCGGCGGATCGTCTCCGGCTCCAGCTCCAGCTGTGCCATCAGCTCGCGCGCCACGACCGGCGCGAAGGAAACGACGTCCTTGAACACCTTGTGGCCGTCCTGGTCGAGGCCGGGCGTGTAGTCAGGGTCGACGGTGCGTTCGGCGATATTGATGAAGCCGTAATCGGACCGCAAATGATTGGAGAATTTGTTCTGGGTATGCGTGCCCAGCACGTCCCAGCCGCCCGGTGTGCCGTCATCGGCCTCGACCAGAATGGCGCTGGCGGCATCGCCGAAGATGAAATGCACATCGCGGCGCGAGTGGACATTGATACAGGTCATGATTTCCGGCGAGCACACCAGTATGCGCTTGGCCTGGCCGGAGCGAATCATCGCATTGGCGATATTGAGCCCGTAGAGCGCCGAGGCGCAGGCCATGGTGAGGTCGAAGGACCAGCCGCTGGCGCCGATCAGATTCTGGATCTCGCAGGACAGGCCGGGGAAATTGCGCTGCTGGGCCGAGGAGGCGACGATGAGGCCGTCAATCTCGGACCCGTCGCGTCCGGCTCTTTCCAGCGCTGGTCTGACCGCGCGCATGGCGAATTCGGCCTGGGCGGAGATGTCTTCGAAAGCCCGCGGCGGAATGCGCGGCGTGAGGTGGTCAATGTCGAGAATGCCGGATTTTTCCAGCACATGCCGGCGTTCAATACCCGAGGCATTGGTGATGAATTCGGCGCTGGAGAGCGGCACGGCTGCGGTCTCGCCGGCGGCAATCGCCTCCGAATGCTCCTCATTGAAGCGCGTCGCATAGGCGTTATAGCTCGCGACCAGCTCGGCATTGGTGATCACATCGGGCGGGGCCCAGAATCCGGTGGAGCGAATAATGCTGGTCTGCACGGTCTCGACCTCATCCCTGCTATCCATCGTGCCAGCCTAATACATGGACGCGCCTAATCAATGCGGCGCTGCATCACGGCAGAAACATGCTTGATTGCCACTCGATCGAGCAAGCCTGCACCATTATGCAGCGCAATTTAGCCAATCACAGGAGATTTTCTCCCGAAACTCGACAGCCCCGCCTCCGTTTGCCTAGCAATGGTGCACCGCAACATTCTGGAGACGTCCGATGGAAGACGCTGGCATCGACACAGGCAATATCGCATGGATCCTGACGGCAACGGCGCTCGTGCTAATGATGACGCTTCCCGGGCTGGCCCTGTTCTATGGCGGCATGGGCGGCGCAAGAATG
>Ga0316204_10010816_pt1 | contig 11618 bp, 2 predicted proteins | sample 6monrhotite_MG_2_FD_205661 | JGI IMG/M metagenome (GOLD analysis project Ga0316204, IMG submission 205661) | Microbial mat bacterial communities from mineral coupon in-situ incubated in ocean water Damariscotta River, Maine, United States -... | ecosystem: Environmental > Aquatic > Marine >...
GTTAGCGACTACCTGCCTGTAGTGAACCTGGTTGTGTGGGTGACCTGCCTCAGAGCTGGCAGGTAGTCGCTAACGATGTGAAATTAGATGGCAATGGCTTTGTCCTGGGAGATGCGCTCAACCAACCAACTGACCAGATAGTAGTCTTTGGAGCTAAGGCCAATGATAGATTTTCCTGGTCAAGACCTGATGATCTGAGACTCCAGCAAACTCTGAAACTGGCGGTTCCGGGTTATGTTATACCGGTTGGAATCAGGGTAAGTGATTACCTGCTTGCACATCTGAATGAGACGCCTGTAGATAAAAATCTGACCTCATATCCACTGGGCAGTGATGCCTTTGTCGATGGCAACTACCATCCTGTCGGTTTGTCCATCGGCCCGGAGACTTATCGTAATCCACAGGGTATACCTGAGAAGGGTGACGGTCAGGATCTATATACTAGTGATAATAAATTAACGATATATAACGGCGAAGACGCGCCGTTCGATCTCATATCATCGCCCGGTATTAAATATGTTTTACGGAATGCGGGTCTTACTGGCGTGTTCAATGTTGCAACCAGCAGTCTTGGTGCGGGCAGCAGCCCACAGTTTTACGGCTACCCTCTCAATCTTTCTCGATTTGCAGTAAGGGCTACAGACAATAAACTCGATACTTATACCTGGATAGACGGCACGCTGGCACTAAACAATGAGGCTGGTGGACCGGGTGGACTGGAACTCTGGTTCAGTAACCTGGAAATCAACTGTGCTGCCCGGTTGGGAAATGTCGACCTGTTATATGAGGCCTGTGACGGCACTGATAATAATGCTAACAGCATTACCGATGAGAACTGTTCACCGCAGCTGTTTGCCTGGAAAGCAGAAACCGATATCTTTGCCGCCGGTTTTAGCGGTGCAGACGATACCCAGGCCTGTGCCACTGGGGGCCAGAACTTCACGCTTGACCATCAACTGTTTTTCGAAGCGCTGAATAAACCGGTCGCTTTCCAGACGCAGTGGGATCCTGATGGTTTCCTTATTGGCCAGAGCAGTGGTGAGCTATCGGTCTACCGTTTTGATAAAAGTGATGAAGGCAAGGGCTTCCCGATCAAGACCAGCAACGCGAAGCTGGGTGTCGGAAAACTGGGTGGCAACGGTGATGATTATGGCTGGCTGGAATTAACTCAAACTCGCCTTGGGGTGCCATTCTGGAATGCCTTTGAAGCCGATGTGCGGGTGGCCAATCAGCAGCAATTTGCTGAACTGGTCGCTGAACCAACCGTTGTTTTACCCAAGGGTCAAATTACGCAACAACAGGATGCCACAAACACGGAAACCAATAAGCAGTTATTGCAAAGAACAATTGATATAGGCAAGGGCATTGGCCCAGAGGCTGAAGCGGTTAATATTAATGCTCAATACAACTGGGGTAACACCGGGTTTAGTTTTAACCTACCGGTTTATTATCAGCCTTATCAGCTGGATTCAGGCAATAACGATGTCGATGCACAGGGACGCCAGTCACGATTTATTGGCCGCACTTTGTCCAAAGACCTGTTCGTCATGGATGCCAATGCAGGTATCAATTTTGTCGAACCAAAACGTACCAAACTCAGCTTTGGTGCCAGCGCAGATTTCGAACGGCTGGGCAGTCTCAGTTTCCAGGTGGATCTAACCGATCCCGACAGTGCAGGGGCTGTAGATGATCTGCTCATATCACTAAAAGTCATCAATGATCCATTGCTTGAACCGGCATTAACGGAGTTTCTTGACAGTATCAATGTGATTAACCGGTTTGCTAACAGAGGGCTGGATGAAGTTGTTCAGCAAGGTCTGGAACTGGCGGTCAAGGAAACCGGGCAGGCGGTAGCACCGGTAACGCCAAATAATCAGGACCCTTTTGTTACTGCAAGTGAAGCACTGGCAATGGTACGCAGCGGGCCGCAGCAGGCTATTACTATGCTGGCAGATGAAATAAGAAAGCCATTATATAACAACCTGTTTGCGTTGGAGCAGCAACTGCGTAATGAAATCAGTGATCTCGAAAGCGCTGTTAACAACCCTTTATTAACAACGCAACAGGTTTTATCGCAGGTCGACAAAGTCATCGACACAGTGGATAAGGTTGCAGAGCAGGCAGCTGCTGTCGATGCAAATATTGATAACACGATAGTGCGTGCGCAGTCTTTGTTGTCACAGGCTCAAAGCAAGCTAAATGATCTCAAAACTGCCAGCGAGACTATCGATCAGGTCTTGTTGCAGAGTGTTTCGTTTGTTGAATCCAGCTGCAGTTCCGGCTTTGTTCCAGATGCTGCGTCGAATGGTTACCTGGATAAAGTGGCGATACGTTTTGCTGAAGTACGCAAGCTGACAGGTATCATTAGAAACAGCAACGGTATGTTTGTTGTAGCAGAGTCACTTGCTACAGACGGCGAACAGAAACGGCGTCTAAATACTTCCAAACGACGGATTCAGGAAGCGGCTACCGAGTTACTGCAGTTCGTCGCTGCGGCAGAAAGTGCGGTACTCGATACGGTTTGTTCAGCGTCCGATATCGACGATGTCACGAGTAAAGCATTAGTCATAACCAACAGGATCCGCATTGAAGCAGAGCAAGCAAGTTTTGCACTGGGTGAAGCCATTGTTCAGATTAACAAGATTTCTACGTTGCATGAAAAAATGTCAGTAACCATTATAAATCCCGTCATCCAGTTATCATCGGCGCTGGATCTGGCGCGTAGACTGGTAGTGGATAATGAAATTACAGTAGCTGAGATGTTTATAAAAGCAGATTGCATCCTGCTTGAATCACTCAGTAATAACCAACAAACATGTCCTGCACCACCTGTTACACCCTACGTTGTCAATGACCTCATTGACGAGGTCTTCGTAACAGCGAAAATCAGTGTTAATGACATTATCAGCGATGCAGAAGATAAATTAATAGCGTCCCTTGATAGCCTGCTTCCCGGTGCTTTCATGACACCGCAGCAGATACGAGAGATGCTGGTTGCTGAAATCATGAACAGCACACCTATCAAGGACATGCGCACTCAGATGGACAAGCATTTTTCTGAGATCAGCTATGCGGTCAATGGCATCGCATTACAATACCTGGATCAGCTGAACCTGGTGATACAAAATGCGCTTGCCAGTGTAACGGGTCCGGTGAATGATGCGCTGTCTGCAGCATCATCCGTCGTACGTGAGATGCCATTACAGGCTGCTGGCATTGACGGTTATGCCACCATTGCAGGCAATGAACTAGAACGGGCACATATCGGAGCCAACTGGACCATGCGAGGAGCAGATGACGACAGTGCTACTGCTTTCCGTGCAGCGCTGGATGCCGAGAGCTGGTCTGCCAGGAATATTGGCAGTGGCAATGATAGTAACCCGAATGATGACCTGACAACACCTACTGCCTGTGCAGTGGCCGATACCAGCAGCTTACTCGATGTAAAAATTTCGGCTTATGGGCTGCCAATTAAGATACTGGCAGCAGATATCGAGCTGGAAAAACTCTATCTTGGATTTACCCTGGAACAGAATACCGGCAACCTCCCGCCATTGATTCCGGTTGGTATATTCGGTGGTATCAATACCATGGGGCAGATCGGGTTTACTGATGCCATCGTTATCGATCCTGCATTCGCCGCTGGGCTGGGTTTGCAGCAGAGCTACGTTGGCGCATCAGCAGCTGCAAAGTTCAGCAGTCTGGAAGCAGATGTTGCCTTTATGGTTGGTCGAGTGTGTCCTGGTAATACTGTTTTAACTGACCTTGATCCTGAAGTCGCCAAGTTTCTACCATCGATGCCGCCATCCGGATTTACCGGTGCTTATTTGCGTGGTGGTGCAACCATTCCCCTTATACCTGGTGGCTGTGCCCTGAATGTTGGTGTCAGCGCTGACTTCGGTTCATGGCTGTTTATCGGCCAACCTACCACACTGGGTGGCCTGGTCGGCGGTGGTGCGATTGGTGAGGTGGCCTGTATCGCCTCGATCAGAGGAAAAGTCAGGGTGGCAGGCTCTGTTAATACGGATGGCGATCTTAAACTTGGTGGCGAGGCATGGGGCGTCGCCGGAGTCGGGTTTGATTGTGATCCTGGTACCTGGACCAGCGTGCGGCGAAGCAGGGGGGATGACTGGTGTGGCACCGGTGATGTTCAGATCGAAGCCGGCTTTGAAAATGGCGACTGGGACCTTTCAGCACCGAGGGTGGATTCTATATTCTAATGTTTACTTTTTTGAAAAAATTCCTGCTGGTTACGGTTTTACTTACACCTAGCTTACCTGTGTCTGTTAATGCCGCAGACAGCCAGTTTTATTTCCTCGCGCGTCAGGCTCCATCGGGTTCGATTACTACAGCGGGCCAGGCTCAACAGGTAGTCTACCTTCGCTGGGATCCGGTAGAAGGCAAGCTACCAGCGGATGTTCTCGGCTTTCGCCTGTTGCGTAATGGTACGCCGGTAAGCAGTTACGATTTGCCTGCTAATGCTGTGATGTCTGCCAGCGAGATAAATAACCTGTATCTGGGTACAGCGCAGCAGCGCCGTAAGCTGGAGCTGATCACCCGGCTAAATGAATTGGCGGCATCCAATGGTGAGACGTTCTCTGTTGCAGATTTTGCCAGCTATCTTCACGGTTTGCTCGATCCGGCAAATGCTGGCACATATAATCCATTATGGGCTTTCCTGGGTTCACGTACTGATTTTAATATTGCCCGTGCTCGTTATCGTGGCTGGATAGATGTGACACCAGGCAGCGGCACCGTTGAATATGAGCTGCTGGCGGTGAATGCATCTGGTGATACCGCCAGGCTTGGTTTCACCCGTGTCGAACTGGGTGTACCTGATACGCTATTAGGTGCCAGCAATTTCAAGCAGCTGCTGAGTTCAGATACACGCTGTGATCTGCCGGAGAATGCCAAAGATCATTATACGGTTGCATTAAACTGGAATTCGCCGGGTGAGGCGGAGAACAGCTTAATCATTTCCGACCGTATCGCAGCACAGTTGTATATCAGTGGCTTTGACCTGTATCGCAGCAGTGAAAACCTTGCCGATGACGTTAGCCAGGAGCCGCTTCTTGATATCGCTACACTCGCTGCGGCAGCTTCATCTGACGGTCGCGGTAATCCGCTGATCAGCGGACTGGAAAAAGTGAACCTGTCGATTGTTATCGATCCGGGTAGAACAACGGATGAGCCCAAGTGGCTCGAAGCCCGGGACTTGCTGAAAAATGCCGGCCTGAAACCCGGTGACCGTCGTGCTTATTACCTGGTACCAAGAGATTTTACCGGCAACTATGGTCCGACTGTGTCAACTATCGTCGAGGTGCCGTTAATGACAAGACCGCCAGCACCCTGGAATATCAGAACCTTCGCTGACGAGACCAGCTCTGCTCTGGGCCGTGGCTTCCCTGATGCTTTGACCCTGAGCTGGGACAAGATCAACCTGGATAATTATCTGCGTATGTTTCAGGATACCCGCAAATACTGCAATCTGGTAGACGCCCAGCAAACAGGTATTCTTGAATTTGTTGGCATAGATCAGGATTGTGACAGTGATGTACGCAGCAGTGTCCGTCTCGATGTGGTTGGCTACCGTATTTACCGCTTCACTGATTTCGACGTGGCTGGTCGTTTTAAAGACAGTGATGGTGATGGCTTTGCGGATGCAGATGAACGTGTTTTGGGTTTGCAATGTGACGCGACACAATTTCCATCACTAAGTGAAGCGAACAACTATCTTGCGCCGGGTGTGGATATCCAGTTGCTGACTGAGGCACCACTGTCACCAACGGATCCGGAAATCATCCGTTTACGGGACCAGGCACCGGCAGGCAGTAAAGACACGGTTTACTGGTATCGTATCGCATCGGTTGCGGGTACACCTGATGGCCGTTTAAGTTTTCTCAGTGCCCCTCAGCGTGGCCTATTTCCAAATCGAAATCCACCGTTTCCGCCGAATGTAAATGTGCAAAAACCGGGCAAGGTACCTGGCGGTTGTGAGATTCGCTCGGAAAGTACCGGTAGCTGGAGCTTTGAAGAAGGACTGACCGTTCCTGGTGAAAAACCAGCTGCCTTTAACATGAGCTGCAATGGCCAGAGTGTTACCTATTTAGGCAAAACGTCAATAACCTCTGCTTCATTTTGTGATGCATTAACTGGTGAATCTGCCTGTAGCAAAGCTTCTGTTGAAATTAGTTTTGTAGACCAATCTCTGGACAGTAGCTGTAGAGATATTACACTGCCGCCTGATGTTTCATTATGTGAAACAGGCAGTATCGAGATAGTGCCCACCTATACCGACACTACACTGCCTGCACTGCCGGGTGACCTGGTTGCAGGTGGCGTCACTGCAGAGATATGTCCAACACAAAGCAATACCTGCGTTGCTTTATACGAAAGTATTGACGGCACAGCAACCCGTGTGGCTAATCGATGCGATGGCAGCTGTATCAGTTATCAGCCAGGTGAAGGTTCGTTCTGCGGTTATGCCGTAGCCAGTGATGAAAATAATAATCTTTCAACAGCTGTGCATATTCCCTGTACGATTGCACCTTCGTTACCAAAAGCACCAACCGCACCACAGATTTTAAGTTTGACAGTGGAAGATTCACTGGCGCAATTCAGTTACCGACTGCCAGCACAGCAAACGGCTATCACCATGGCTCAGCTGGATCATGAGCCTGGTGATGGTGAGACGAATCGTAAAAATGAAGCTATTCCTGCAATCGATGCAGAACCGGGGCAGATCCTCAATCACACCATGCCGGTGGATCAACTGCAGGTTTCTAAAGATCGTTTCTGCTTAAGTCTGAAAGCGGTGGCCAGAAGGGTGGGGAATGCACCTTCACTGACTTCGCCCTGGAGTAAGCAGCGCTGTTATACCCGTCTTGCCGGGGGTGAAGAAGACTTACCTGTGTATATGCCGTGGCCTACTGTTAACGCGCCGGTACAAGGTGAAATTATACAGGGTGGTCTACTGACAACTTTTCGTAAAGTACCTTCCTTTCTCGCTATGCGTATCGTGAAAAAAGGCGGTCTGCTCGACGGTTGTGAACGGATTCTGCCGGGCCAGATACCAGGTAATACAGCGCCGCCGTCAACGCCGCCAGAAGAGACGAATCAGTTTGATGATCTTGAGTGCACGGACGCGGGCTTGGCGGAAGTAAAAACGGTGTTGGCACCCTATATGAATTTTACCCTGTATCGGCAGAGCCGTATCATGGGTGGCACGGCTGGCGACTGGGTGCAGGTTTCACCTTTGATAGAGTTTGCGCACTTTGATGCTATTGACCCGCCACGTGAGGCAGAAAAAGGTACCAAGTTTATCAAGTGGCGTCTGAACGATCCGTTTGTGAAATTCCTGTTTAATGGTTCGGGCGATAAAGATGATGACTTAACCTTATTTTTCCTTGATCGTTACCCTTTCATTAGTGTTGCCGACCTGGCAGCAACGCAGTTATATGAATTCCGTTATCAGGCCGTCTATTTCGACCGTTCACATAAGCCAGTGCGCTGGCGTCAGTCTGACTGGTTCAGGGAGGAGGAATAATGTTTATCTATAACAAGTTTAAACATCTTCTACTCTGGCTGCTGTTAACAACATTGCTGCCTGCGGTTCACGCCAGTGCACTGTTTGATGGCACGACCGCCGATGCCTGGCTGGTTGAAACGCAGACAGGTCGAGTCGTTGGTTATGATATCGGGCGCTGGCTCGAACAATTTGAAACCTCAGATTTTCCCGGTATTGTTTTAGATGCAAACAATGCTGTACTGGTTAATCATATCCGCAATAGCTCGGTACCGATGACGTCAGATCAACCGGCAGTTTCGCTTGCCGGTATAGGTGATAGTGCGATCACTGTCATTGCAGCTGGTCAGGGTGGTTACACCGATCTCGTGTTAGCGCCAGACACGGGTATTTACGATGAGACCATCGCCGTTACTATTGATGTCAGTACGGCATTACTGGCGCAGGGCGCGCACACATTAAACTGGACGGTCGGTGCACAGCCACAGCAGAGTGTCGAGCTGGATATTCAAGATATTGGAGCTGCCCAGAACGGTTATTACACACAAACCTTCTTCCTGGTTGCTGATGGTTCTTATCCTGTCACTGTGGAACTGCGTACAGCCGGTGGTGCCCTGATCGCAACGGCAGGTGCTACTTATGATATAGCCGCAGGTGGCCCTAAACTGCGTCGTGATACAGATGGTGACAGTCTGCCGGATATCGTAGAGCTGGATATCGGCCTCAACCCACTGGAAGATGACTGGAACGTCGACCTTGACGGTGATGGCTGGTCAGAACTGGATGAGTGGTTGAGACGATTCTGTCTGGATCCGAATACCCGCCAGCCTATGGCTGGCAACGTGTGTCTTGATGCTGACGGTTTACCTGTTGATACGGATAAGGATAACTGGTCTGATTTTGATGAGATATTGCGTGGTACAAACCCAGATGACCCTCAACCTTATGCCAGCACATCTGGTGGCTCTGATCCTGATTTTACATCCAACCCTGGTGTCGGAGTTAATGCGGCAGGTTTTTGTGTTGATGATGAGCGATTTTATTTCGATATACAGCTCACCACCAGTAAAACTGACCCTGATCCCATAGTCGATATTGCTTTTTCAATTGCTGCCGACGGTTCTGTGTTTGTACGGCCGGTTGAAGTCATCAGCGTCAATTTTCAGCCGGTTACCGGTGAGATTACTCGACAGGACCCAATCGCAGTGTCTTACCCTGACTTCAGTACTGGTGAGCCGCCGGTATTTGATCGGTTTACCGATGGTCCTATAACAGATTTCAATCTCGAGCTGGTCGGTCCCAGTCGATGGCGAATGACGGGCAGTGCCTTACACGGCCCCGACCGTTTTATTACGGGTGACCAGGTTGAGACCGTTGCATTTCGTGAATTCGGCCCAACCACAAATTACTTCGGTGGTGCCTATGACATCGAGGCTTGCGCGGATAATGCTACGTCAGGCGCCTCCCAGGATTTCCTCGCATCCCAGCGATTTAAAGACTTTCCCTCAGTATCACGACTTTATGAGGTCGAATACCAGATCGATAGCGGTACCTTAAATGTGCCGCCACCTGCTGTATTAAATCCAGATCAGCAAAGCCTGGGTGCAAAACAGGCAGACTACAGCAGCATCGTGATGCAGAGTTTTACTGCTGTCGAAGATAATATTGCCGGTGTTGATGTGGTCGTCGCAGCGGATGCAGCAGGTGGCAGTGATGACATCATCCTGAATATATGGGGCGGAACACCGCGTGGGGAATTATTACATAGTCAGACCCTGGCCAATGTGAAGATCGATACCGAATCTGATACCAGTATCCCGTTCCGTTTTGAAGCGCTAGCTCTGCAACCGGGCAATGTTTATTACCTCGAATTCAGAAAAGACACGGCAAAACTGGCATCGACCGGACAGGATAGTTATGTCACAGGTGAAGTACTGGAAGCTGATGGTGTCATCGTTGCAGATCAGGCTGATTTAATCTTTACTACCTACACTGATAACGCATTTGCCAATGGCGTTGGCGGCTCTCGTGATGGCATGTTATGGCGAAACGTAGTCGCTGCCAGTGTTAATGGAAAAAATCTATATGACGCGAATAAATTACTTACACTGGACGAGATAAAACTTGCCGGCCTTACGCCGGGTGAGATCGTGCCTCGTTTGCGTCTCGATACGGTAGCGACCGCCTTGGAAAACAATACGCTGCCAGCCATGCGTCTGCCTGCCAGTGGTAGTGTGGTCGTCAATGCTGAGCATCAGTACGATGCAGCCGTCGATAGCCGTTTTGAACCACCGCTGGGTTACAGCCGCATGTACAAGCAGTGGTTGCCACGTGTAGCTGATGTCTCACCACAAACCATGTTCGAAGAGACCGGTGAAGGCAGTTGGAATACGGCTGAAGAATGGCGCAATGCATTTGTTGCCTATCTGCTGACGCGGCTTACCCTGGTGAACAGCCCTCAGCTTGATGTAGATACTTCGTTGGCGATCAATGCCATCGAAGCAGTATTAGGTGAAGAATCTGTATTGCAGGGTTTATCTAAACAGCAGCTGTTTGCATCGATGGCACAACAGGGAAGCTCTCAGTTTGTCAAAAGCTGGGAGCAGAGCCTGCGACGTTTTGACGTCGATTACACACTTGACCAGTCGATCATTGATCTGGCTGCGGCACTTACATCAGGCCAGGTTCTGGCAGCTCAGGGTGACTGGCTACGATCAACTTTCTATGCAGCAATACCGGGAACCCGTTCTGATCAGTATATTAGCCGTCAACTGCACAGCAGCATCGATGAAAGCTGTTTCGTGCGAGATGACCTATTAGCTGGGCTTCAGGACGATACGGTATTGTGGAATGAATTTTTTGATGCATGTCCCGATTATTTTAACGAGACAGAACGGGATCAGCATCTTGCAGACGATCAATTACGCCGTTATCAACTGAGATTAAGCCTTTTACCTGGCGCAGCTGCTGAATTAGCGGCTGATGTTTCTTTGCTAACGCCTGTTACAGATACAGATAGTGACAGCATCGAAAATCAACCGGAAATAGAGCAACCAGTTGAACATCTAACACTGCCCTGGCTTGAAGACAGTGATGGAGACCAGGTACCTGACGGGCTCGATCCCTGCGGCAATGATCCGTTGAATGAATGCAGTTCCAACCCGGTGCTGCCAGTTGTTATCGCAGATGCCGATATACTGGTAGCAGAGCCATCTAGTGGTAGTGATTTTGCCATCGTTGGCATACGGATTGATCGCATCTATGATGAGGTTGTAACCGTCGACTATGAAGTGATAGTAGACACCGGAAATACCGCAACAGCCGGTGTGGATTTCACCAGTGTCAGCGGCAGTGTTGACATTGCGCCCGGCCAGCTGACAGCACTGATTGAAATCCCCATCCTTTTTGATACCGATGATGAAGGTAAAGAAACATTCAGTCTGCGGATTACCAGCGTAGATAATGCCAGCATAGGCGATGATGGCATCGTCTTGATAACGCTGAATGATCGGGCACCGGATATCGTACTGGCGCAAACAAATTTTATTGTTGATGAACGCGATCCAGTGCAGTTCGATGCATCACTGAGCTCTGATGCCTCCGGTGAAACATTGAACTACCGTTGGCAACAGGTCGATTCAGGTGGCGTACCGGTTAGTTTAACGGACATGACAACATCACAACCCTCGTTCGTTGCACCGATCGCATTAAATCCTCTGGCTCTTGAATTTGAAGTGTCTGTTACCAACCAGTCATTGTTAACCAGTACGGCACGGATAACGGTTCTGGTTAACCCGGTCTCAGAGTCGCCTGTGGTTACTGACGTGCCAAGCTACCAGGTTTTCAGTGGCTCGACACTCGAACTAACCGATGAAGCCTTACTTGCATTTGTTACTGACCCTGATAATGATCCACTGAGTATCACCTCGATAATTAACCCCCCTGGTTTCGGTACGCTGACAGATACCGGTAACGGTTTTAGCTATAACCCTGATGATGGTGTTTCTTCATTGGCTGCTGATCAGGTAAGTCCTGGAAATATATCTGGTGGTTACGGTAGCCCCGTTGTTCAAACATTTAAGCCACAGCAGAC
>Ga0316204_10010817_pt1 | contig 11618 bp, 12 predicted proteins | sample 6monrhotite_MG_2_FD_205661 | JGI IMG/M metagenome (GOLD analysis project Ga0316204, IMG submission 205661) | Microbial mat bacterial communities from mineral coupon in-situ incubated in ocean water Damariscotta River, Maine, United States -... | ecosystem: Environmental > Aquatic > Marine >...
GAGATAGGCTAATGTCTAAGCGACCGCTGTGATCGCGGCTCCAGCCACCCCTCAGGCGCGGGCCGCCGGCGAGGCGCACGCTCAAATCACCGGCTATGCGCTGCGCAGATTGCTCGCTCAAACTCAGTTGCCAGCTCTGCGCGGGCAGGTGCTGATCGCCGATCCAAGTTCGCGACCGACCTTGGCGCAGTTTCACGCTGCCGTCGTCGCCCAGCGATACCTGCGCTCGGAGTTGTTCAACGCGGACCTCGCCTAAAGTCGCTGAGCGCAGTTGCAAAGACCATTCCGATCCGGCTGCCAAGCTAGAGACAGGCAGCAACAGCAAAGCCATACTGGCCAGCGTGTGCCTGCGTCGCAGCTGACACGGAGAGGATTTTGCAGCGATCACGGTTCTCCAAGGTTAGTGGGGCCATCCGATGTGCACGCAATAGCGCACCCATGGCGAAACCATACTCAGTATCATCACTGATTACCGTACGCAGAGTGAATCGCGATGGGTCTGCGCGTGTTAGTGGTTGAAGATGACGTAGTCAATCGTCGCTACATCGGTGAATGGCTGCTCAGTCAGGGACACGAATGCGTCCTTAGCGGGGGGATGGCCGAGGCCCAAACGGCCTTGGCGGAGCGATCCTATGATGCGGTTTTCGCCGATATCGGTCTGCCTGACGGTGATGGCAGAGACCTACAGCAGCAAATCGGGCCACACTGCCAGCTGCTACTGATGAGCGGCGATGCTCCGGGAGCGGGCAACCAGTGGATCCACAAACCGCTGTCGACCTCCGCACTGAGTAGGGCCCTGGCGGGCGTTGCGCCACAAGCCTGCTTAGCCGACCCCGCTCCTTGTGCAAACCTACCTGACCTCGACGACCTCGCCGCCGCCAAGGCACTGGGGGCGGGCCTGGGCGTGCTCAGTGGGTTGCGCACGCTGCTTAGACGGGAACTACAGCGCGATGGTTTGCGCTTGCCAGAGCTGCTCGCCAGCAACCAATTGGCCGCGGCACTGGATCTGCTCCATCGACTCAAAGCCTCTGCCGCCCTATGCGGCCTGCCGCGTGTACACAGCGCCAGCCACAAACTATACGAAGAGCTAAAGCTGGACGACCCCAGCAGCGCCGCATTAAGCGCGTGGGAAGCAGCCGTTGCGCGGGCGCTCGAGCTCATCGCCGAGGAATAACGGAGGGCTTTGGCTGTACGGCTACCGGCCATACGCCGGTGCTCAACGCTCCGCGCTAGCCTGACTTAAGGCCTGCGACCACTGCCAGGTGCTCAGCGGCCGGCCGGCCAGCAGATCTAAGAAGATGGCACGCAACAGTTTGCGCTGTTCGTTGCAGATGGCGCTACTGGGTTGCTCAGACTCAATCGCCCCTAGTGCCAGCAAGGCAGCGCCTGAGTAGCCCTGTTCGGTGCCGATCTCCCGCACGCCGCGATCCAGATCAACCAGATAGCGGCCAGCAGCCTCAATCGGCCTACCGTCTGCGGACTGCTCCAGGTTCAGACCGTATCCGAGTTGATCGAGTAACTGCTTCTCGAACCGGCGCAACAGCCAGTCTGTCCGCGGCTCAGCGGACAGACTGCTAATCAGCATGGCGTAGTGATCAAACAGCTCCGGATTGGGATCTCCGCGAGCGAGCAGACGAGCAAGTAATTCGTTGACGTACATCCCGGCCAACGCAACCGAGCCGCGCAACATCATGGGCGCGCCCTCAACTTCCCATCGGGTAAGCGTCATGACGTCGCCACGTCCGCTCAGCTCGGCCTGCAGCCGATTAAATGGTGCCAGCGACGCGGATCGCTCACTGCTGCCGCCCCGCACTTGGCGCGCTATTGCCGGCAGCCGGCCGTGTTCCCGAGTCCACAGCTCAACCAGCAGGCTGCGCTCACCGTAAGCGCGGCGATGTAGCAGAAAGGTAATTTGCTGACTCAGACGCAACAGCCCCCTACCTGCCCGCGCAATGCGAGCTCTGGCTCAGGTGTTGAGGCCAAGTTCGCGCAGCGCAGACTCATCTTCGACCCAGTCTGGGCGTACCTTAACCCACAGTTCCAGATGTACCGGCCCGTCAAACAGCGACTCCATCGCCATTCTGGCCGACGTCCCGACGCTTTTCAGACGCTCGCCACCGCGACCGATGACGATGCCCTTGTGGCCGTCCCGACCGACCCAGATAGTGGCGGCGATTCGACGCAGCTTCCCGTCCATCTCGAATTTCTCGGTAATCACCGCCGTAGCGTAGGGAATTTCATCGCGCAACTGACGCATCAGTTGCTCGCGCACCAGTTCGCCCGCTAGAAAGCGTTCCGAACGATCCGTTAGCGTATCGGCATCGTAAAGCGGTTCACGTTCCGGCAGCTGTTTGCCTATTCCGCCTAACCAGTCCCTAATACCGCTGTTTCGCTGAGCTGAAACCAAGTGAACCTGTTCAAAATCAGCTAGTTCAGAGACTGTCTTGAGAAATGGCAACAATCTCTCTCGCTGCTTGTGCAGGTCGATCTTGTTCACCACCAAACTAACCGGACGCCCACTGGCTTGCGCCTGCTTGAGCACAAAGCGATCGTCGTCAGTCAGCTTCAGCGCCTCGATCACCAGGCAAACCATGTCAACTTCGTCGAGAGTGGACTGCACCCCTCGGTGCATGTGCCGATCCATCGCGTGACTGGGTCGACTGAGCAGCCCTGGCGTATCGACGAAAGCTATCTGCCAGTTGTCTTCGGTCACGACGCCGAGCACCCGTTGCCGAGTGGTTTGCGGCCGAGGTGAGACGACGGCGATATGCGCGCCGACTGCCGCATTGAGCAACGTCGACTTGCCCACATTAGGACGGCCGACTAGGGCCACGTGCCCGGCACGAAAGGGCTTTGCTTCGGTCATTGCCTGAGAGCCTTCAGTAGAGCCGATGCTGCGGCTTGTTCAGCGGCACGCCGACTGCTCCCGCTGCCTTCGCAGCACAGCGGCGGATCGGTGATCGTGCAGGTAGCGATAAACGTCTTTTGATGATCTTGTCCAATGGTGTCGATGAGTTCATACATCGGCAGTCCTAGCCCCTTGGACTGCAGCCACTCCTGAACCTGGGTTTTCGCGTCCTTGACTGGCATTTTCGGGTTCTTGCTTAGCCGCTCGCCCATCAGCTTTACTACCAGGGCGTATGCCACCTCCCAGCCGTAGTCCAGATGCACCGCGGCAACAACGGCCTCGAGCGCGTCGGCTAAGATCGAATCCCGGCGATGGCCACCCGTCTTCAATTCCCCCGGGCCCAACCGTAGAGCTTCGCCAAGTTCAATCTCACGGGCAATTTCTGCCAGCGTCAGCTCTTGGATCAACTGCGCTCGACGGCGCGTTAACTCACCCTCGCGCGATCGCGGAAATCGCGCATATAGCTCGATCGTAACGATACAGTTGAGCACCGAATCGCCGAGAAATTCGAGTCGCTCATTATGCTGTTTCGCTGCGCTGCGATGGGTCAGTGACTGACGCAGGTGAGGCCCGTCTGGGTCGATACCAAGACGGGCTGCCAGCTTGTTCAAGGCCGTTTCGGACGCCTCTGATGAAATTGCACTCACATTGAGCCGTCCCGTGTCTGATTAGCCTTGGTGCAGTTGTTACTCAGGCTACGGCGCCTGCACCGCAACCCAGACTGATCAGCCCCCAGAATTCCGCAAGTCTACGGTGTTATCGAATTTGGCGACTACGTCGAGGTTGAAAATCAGCGGCTCACGCACCTCATAGGCAACCCGCATCTTGAAACCATTCTTGCGAGTCAGCGAAAAGTGGGAGCGCTTCACGCTCTTGTTGTAGTTGATGTAGAGACTGCGAGAGAACAGGTCCCAGATTCGATCTGGCGTCATCTTGGCCACGCCAGGCTTGGCCTGGACCGTCTTCATCGCGCGCACTACACCGTAATACTCACTGTAGATCGGAAACAGTTTCATCCCGATGAAAGCGAAGAATCCAACCACTATCAGCACGATGATGAAGCTGATGAGGGTTAATCCCGATTGCCGAGCTATGCGCATAGATTTACTCCACTTTGGTGCCGATCCGACTCCACGACACAAATCCGGAAAGTTTCCAGTCCCAGTGCATCCATACGAAGAATGCCTTGCCGACTAGATTGCCTTCGGGAACCATACCCCAGGAGCGGCTGTCCTCGCTATTGTCACGATTATCGCCCATGACAAAATAGTGGCCCTCCGGCACGGCCCAGGTCCCTTCGGGGCTTCGCCGCAGGCCCATTTGCAACAATTGATGCTCAACGCCGTCGAGGTTTTCCTGCAGCAATTCTGCGCCGGTCGATTCTGCGTTGCTGCCCTGGCCCACGTAGCGGCCAATTTGGCTAAGGGTCATTTGCTGCTCATTAACGTAGAGCATTTTGCCTTGATAGGTGACGGTATCGCCCGGCAACCCGATCAATCGTTTCACGTAGTTAACACCGTTTTCGCCTGGCTTGCGGAAAACCACGACGTCACCGCGCTCGGGGTCACCGATCTCGAGCACCTTCACGTTGGCCACGGGCAGGCGCAGCCCGTAGGTGAACTTATTGACGAGAATGAAGTCGCCGATCAGCAGACTGGGAACCATCGAACTGGAGGGGATCGTGAACGGCTCAACCAAAAAGGAGCGGATCATCAAGATAACGAACAGCACCGGGAAGAATGACTTGGAATACTCCACCACTGCAGGCTCTCGGTATTCGTCGGCACCTTCCAACTCAGCTGCTCGCTTGCGGTTGGCCGCAAACAACAGGTGATCGAGCAGCCACACCGCACCCGATACCGCCGAAAGCACCACCAAGATCAGTGCGAAATCAATGTTCATTACGTCCCTTTGTTGAATACTTACAACCGCATTGAGCGTTATCGGCTAGCGAGCGACAGTGCCGTTGCTCGCGCACGCAGCTATCGCTATTTGTCGTCCATCTGCAGCACTGCCAAAAAGGCTTCCTGGGGTATCTCGACTCGGCCGATCTGCTTCATCCGCTTCTTACCGGCCTTCTGTTTTTCCAGCAACTTGCGCTTGCGCGAGACGTCGCCACCGTAGCACTTAGCCAGAACATTCTTACGCAATGCCTTAACCGTCGACCGTGCGATTATCTGCGAACCGAGGGCCGCTTGTATGGCCACATCGAACATCTGCCGCGGAATCAATTCACGCATGCGCTCCACCAGTTCGCGGCCGCGACGATCGGCCTGACTCCGATGCACGATCAGCGACAGAGCGTCCACCGACTCGCCGTTGATCAACACGTCCAGGCGCGCAAATGGACCCGCATCAAAGCGCACCAAGTGATACTCAAACGAGGCATAGCCGCGGCTGGCTGACTTCAGGCGATCAAAGAAATCGAGCACCACCTCGCTCATCGGCAATTCGTAATGAATCTGCACTTGCGAACCTAGAAACTGCATCGACTTTTGGTGTCCACGCTTTTCTTCGCAGAGCTTGATGACTGGCCCGATGTAGTCGGGAGGCACCAGGATCGTCGCTTCAATGATCGGTTCACGAATCTCTTTGACCAGATTGCTCACCGGCAGTTTGGCAGGGTTATCCAATTCCATCACTGTGTCGTCGGTCTTTAGCACTTCATAGATGACCGTCGGTGCGGTAGTCACCAAGTCCAAGTTGTACTCGCGCTCTAGTCGCTCCTGGATGATTTCCATATGCAGCATGCCAAGAAAACCGCAACGGAAACCAAAGCCCATGGCCTCCGAGCTCTCAGGCTCGAAATACAGTGACGCATCATTGAGCTTGAGTCGGTCCAACGCCTCGCGCAGATCCACGAAGTCTTCGGCAGCGATTGGGAACAGACCGGCAAACACGCGCGGCTTTACCTGTTGAAAACCTGGCAGCGGCTGGGTTGCAGGCTTTTGCGCATTGGTCAGAGTGTCGCCGACCGGAGCGCCATGAACCTCTTTGATCGCTGCGCAAATAAACCCGACCTGGCCTTCCTCCAGTGCCTTGCGAACCTCGCGCTTAGGCGAAAACACGCCGACCTGCTCGACCTGCCAGGTCCGACCGGTCGACATAACCAGGATCTTGTCACCTTTGCGCATTGATCCCTCGACCACGCGCACCAGCGAAACCACGCCCAGATAGTTATCAAACCAGGAATCGATGATCAGCGCCCTTAGCGTCTCCGACTGCGGCTGAGCCGGACCCGGGATACGCTTCACGATAGCCTCGAGCACGTCCTCCACGCCCTTACCCGTCTTGGCGCTGATTTCGACGGCGTCTACCGCATCAATGCCGATAATTTCTTCAATCTCTGTGCGTACTTTGTCTGGATCGGCTTGCGGCAGATCGATCTTGTTCAAGATCGGCACGACCTCCAGCCCCTGTTCCACCGCCGTGTAGCAGTTCGCTACGCTTTGTGCCTCGACGCCCTGGGCGGCATCAACCACCAACAAAGCACCCTCACACGCAGCCAGCGAGCGCGACACCTCGTATGAGAAATCGACGTGTCCGGGCGTATCGATGAAATTCAGCTCATAGACCTCACCATCGTTCGCTTTGTAGTTAAGCGAGACGCTTTGCGCCTTGATGGTTATACCGCGTTCACGCTCGATCGGATTGGAATCCAGCACCTGGGCTTCCATCTCGCGAGCAGCCAATCCGCCGCACATTTGAATCAAGCGGTCGGCTAGGGTCGACTTGCCATGGTCGACGTGAGCAATGATGGAAAAGTTACGAATACGCTTCATGCGCTAAGGTGGTCTACGCAAACCGTCAATTACAGCATGGATACGGCACAACATCCAGCGGAGCTGGAGAATCGGGCCGAACTAGACCGTCGCTTAGCTATGGAGTCGGATCAGCATTAGGCAAAAAAGCCTCCAGGGCGGACACTGGCGCGTCGCCCAGTACGGTCCAGCGCATCCCACCGAAGCTACGCGAGATCCCCTGAGTGGCGCCACGTTGCCACTGCTCCGCAACGGCGTTCTCAGTATCAGCCTCTGCGAATACGGAAATCGCGGACAGCCCATCACTAAACACCCAGTGGCGATGTGCAGAACCGCCAACCATGGCCTTGAGCGCGTACCCAGGGGCCACGGTGCCGGGCCAACTACCTGCCTCCGGCAGACTAGGCGCATCCGGAGCCGCCGCATTGGCCATTCCGGATAGCTGCAGGTCGGCAAAAATCATCTGTTCCAAGACCTGACCGCTGGCAGAAATCGCGCTGCGCAAGGCGAGCCCGGTTTCGTTATCAATCCACGCATGGCGCACGTAGCGAAAGCTATCGGCTGGTTCGAATCGGACCTGGCGCACCGGACGCCCAGCCACGCGGTCACTGTTGCCCAACACGATTTCGTAACTGCCCCGGATCTGTGCCAGATCCAATCGCTGCAGGCTGCCGACCGCCAACGGACTCTCCAGATACTCTGGAGGCCCGTTAGCACGTTCACGCTGCACCACGCCACGCGCAGTAATCAACGTTTGCGGCTTTCCCGTCAGGGTCACAAAAGTCTGCTGCAGCCGCCCTTCTTGCAGCGACTGACTGATTCGAATGACCGATAGCTCCGGCCCCGCTGTAAAGACTACCGTGCCGTTGTAGACGAAGCCGGCTGATCGGGTATTGACCTGCTTCAGCCAATTTTCGCCTGCCTCGTTAGCTTGCGCAGAGCCCGCAACCAAGCTCAACCCCAGCAGCAGTAGCGCGGCGTGCCTCATCGAATTAGCGAGCACCGTTCGCCGCAGCCTCTGCTTCGGTCGCACTGGGCAACGCTACCGTCGGTTCAGCCAGGAACACCGCCGCGCTCGACACGCCCAAGGGCGCCAACTGCGCTCCTAGACTATGTCTAACCATGTACGCATCCCGACCTCGAAACGGCACATAGGACACTGGCGTGGCACCTGACTGAATGGAAACCGGCTGCACCGGTGACAAGCCCATGGCTGGCCCAGAGGCCACCGGGGTCATCGCCGGAGGCGCCTGCAGCGCCCCATTTTGCACCAGCGGACTATCCACTCGATCACTTGGCGGCGCCACAAAAAGCGTCAGCGCTGCCCAGGCAACCGAAGCGGCAATCGCCAGCCCCAACGCCCCACCCATCCAACGGCGAGCACCGCTGTGTGTTGCTGCGGGTGTAGACACTGGCGAGGGCTCAGCGGCAATCATCTCAGCCACTGCATCGGCAAACCCACTGGGTGCTGGTGCCACTTGTCGACGAGCCAGCAGATCGCCAGCCAATGACCACCTGGACCAGCGCTGCGCCAAGTCTGCATCGTTCTGCGCCCGCTTTAGCATAAACCGCAAAGCCTGTGGATCTTCTTCACCATCCAGGGCTGCAGACCAGCCCTGATCGGGATGATCGTCCTTCATGCTCATGGCATTAACTCCTTCAAATTTCGATCGACCGCGTCGCGTCCGCGAAAAATCCGTGATCTCACTGTTCCAATCGGACATTCCATGACCTGCGCGATCTCTTCGTAGCTCAGCCCGTCCATCTCACGTAGTGTCAGCGCCAAGCGAATTTCCTCGGGTAGGGCTTCGACCGTGCTAATCACGGATCGTTCCATCTCTTGTCGCACTAATTCGTGCTCTGGAGTCGCATGCTCCTGCATCCGTTCAGCACCGCTCCAATGTTCGTTCTCCACGGTGTCCACATCAGTCGTCGAGGGCCGCCTGCCGTTCGATACCAAATGATTCTTTGAGGTATTAACTGCAATACGGTAGATCCAAGTATAAAAACTGCTATCACCGCGAAACGCGCCGATCGAGCGATAGGCTCGGAGGAATACCTCTTGAGCCACATCCTGGGCTTCCGCCCAATCATTGATCATGCGTCCGATCAAGCCCAAGATTCGATGCTGGTACTTGCGTACTAACAGGTCGAAGGCCTTGGTATCGCCTTTCTGCACGCGCTCTACGAGCGCCTTGTCATCGTCTAAATCAGCCATCCTGGCTTCCATCTACCCCATCCATTTAGCGCCCCCTATCCATCGCTTACGCGCCTTCCTTGGTGGGCGCGATGTAAAAGACAGCTGAATCTGAGAAAAGTTCAACAAGCGGTGAAACCCCATCGCAAGAACTCGCCGTGTCTACGCAGGCGGCAAGCGGGAACCGAACTAATCAATTGACCGGGCTACTCGCCGCTGAGCAGCCGGGCGCGCTCGGACAGCAAGTTTTGGAAGGTTGCCGCCGGCAACGGCCGGCAGAACAAGAACCCCTGCATTTCCTCGCAATTGTTGTCGCGCAGGAAGCGCAGGTGATCTTCAATCTCTACACCCTCCGCAATCACCTGGCAGTGCATGTTGTGAGCCATATCGATAGTGGCTCTGACGATCGCTTCGTCAGTGGGATCGATGCCGATGTTGCGGACAAAGGTTTGGTCGATCTTGATTCGATCGGCGGGGAAATGCTTGAGGTAGTCCAGCGAGGACTGTCCTGTGCCAAAGTCATCGATAGAAATATTGCAACCCAACTCGCGCAATTCGCTTAGCACTTCAATTAGATTCGGTATCGTCTTGATATTAATACTTTCGGTGACTTCCAGATCCAGCGTTTGAGCATCCAAACCAGAGTCGTTAAGCGCACTCTTGACCACATCCACCAAGTTCGGCTGTTTAATCTGCAGCGCGCTTAAGTTGACGCTAATGCGCAGCGGCAGGCCGAATTCTTTTTGCCAGCGAACCGTATCGAAACAGGCTGCGCGCAGCACCCACTCGCCAATCGGAATGATCAAACCGGTTTCTTCTGCCAGCGGAATAAAGAACCCCGGACTGATCAAACCCAGTTCAGGATGCTCCCAGCGCACCAGCGCTTCCATCCCCACGATATCTTCAGTGGCCGTGTCCACCTGCGGCTGGTAGTAGACCCTGAGCTCATTGTTGCGCTCGGCCTGGCGTAGTTTGGACTCCAGTTGCAAACGCTGCTGGTGCGATTCCTCAGGCAGCGCAACAAAGGTGCGGTAGGTATTCCTACCCATGCCCTTGGCGCTGTACATGGCCACGTCGGCGCACTTGATCAGGCCATCGGCTTCGGTACTGTCTTCAGGGAAGAAGGCGATGCCGATGCTGGCCGTAATTTGCATCTCGGCGCCGTCGCTAAGTGTCAGCGGTGACTCCAGCACTCGAGTGATCTTTTCGGCCACTCGCAGTACATCGTCTCGCTGCACGATGTGGCGCAGAATCAGCGTAAACTCATCTCCAGCGTAGCGTGAGACGGTGTCGCTGGCCCGCACACTGGCCCGGAGCCGCTTAGAAACGGCAATTAGTATCTGATCGCCCACCGCGTGCCCGAGGCTATCGTTGATCGTCTTAAAGCGATCCAGATCAACGAAAAGCACCGCAAAAAGCTCGCCGTTGCGCTGAGCCTCAGCAATGGCCGAATGCAGCCGATCGTTAAACAACAATCGATTGGGTAACCGAGTGAGAGAGTCGTGGAGTCCGCGAAAACGACTGTCGATTCGGTAGTGATGTACCAACGAAGCCAGCGAGTAACGCTCGGCGAGATTCCGGCACACTTCAACTGCACCATCCCAATCGGCCAAAGGCTGTCGCGACCCCGCCAGGAGCGCGCCCACGGCCTTGCCGTCATCGTTCACCAGCGGCAGGCCAATCATCGCGCGTATGCGATAACGTGAAAGCCAAACGTCACGCACGGCTTCCCATCCGCCATCGGCAACGACCAGGGTCTTGCCACCGAGCACGTCGTAATAGGCTTGGTGATTCCACAAATCATCGCCGCTGCTGCCCAACGCCAACTGCTCCAGGCGCACCAGCAACTGCGGTTCTGCCTCGCGCCCGCCGCGCTCACGCAGAATCTCAAAAAACTCAATGTGATGATGCTTCGCCAGCGCCGTCAGGGCGTCCCCGTTGAGCGCGTCATCGCCATCAAGGCAGTTGACCGCATTGAGCAAGCGCAAGTCCTGGTGGCCCGCGGCAACGCCACTGGGAGCTGATGGCGCATCGGCGGTCTGGGACTCGCTATTGTGAATCATCAAGCTAAGGCGGTAACTCACTTCAACTGGATCAATCGGTGAGCGCAGCCAGTCATCGACTCCGTCGACTTCCACCCCCCAACCGTAAATCTCCGCGCGGCCGCCGCCACTGAGCAAGCCGAGCACGCCATGTAGCCCATCAGGTCGTTGCCGCAGACGCATAGCGAGCTGCTTGGCCTGCTCGCCTTCACCGGCGAATTCGATGATCGCTACGGTAGGTTCCGCACCATGATCTAGGAGCGCATTGGCTTGTTCGAAGTCGCGTGCTGTCAGTATGGTTTCGTAGGGGCCGCCGTCGAGCACATCGAACAAATCGCGACGGTCTTCGCGCGAGATCGAGACGATGAGAATGGAACTGGCGACGTCAGACACGGCTATACCACCCACCGGCCATCGCGCAGCCGCAATCGGGGCACGTCGCGCTCGCTAATCGTCAGATGGCTGGCCAGGCTGGAGATTCCGGAGGGCAACCGAATCTCCGGTGCCATTAACACCACCCGGCGATCCGGGTTACCGACCGAGCGCGCTATTTGGCGCAACTGTGGCCCGACTTGCGTACAAAACTGAGGCGAGGCATCCGGAAAAATATAGATCCCAAAGTGGTTGCTCTGCAACACATAGCGAACCGCATCCAGTGGGCGCTGACTACCGGCAACGAAAATTCCGTCTTCGCGCAAGCTACCCAATAC
>Ga0316204_10010818_pt1 | contig 11616 bp, 13 predicted proteins | sample 6monrhotite_MG_2_FD_205661 | JGI IMG/M metagenome (GOLD analysis project Ga0316204, IMG submission 205661) | Microbial mat bacterial communities from mineral coupon in-situ incubated in ocean water Damariscotta River, Maine, United States -... | ecosystem: Environmental > Aquatic > Marine >...
ATGGATATTAGTTGGGTTGCCGTTATTTTTGGAGCTTCTTCAGCCTTGGCGCTTATCACTATCTTTTTATTCAAGAACCGAAAAAATCAATTTGTTTTTAACAGATTGAATATAATATTAAATCTTTTTTTACTGGGATTTTTCGTTTACCGATCACTAAACTTATCCGGAGAGACCTTGGTCTCTGAGAAGGGTATTGGGATGCTGATTCCTGTATTTTCTATCGTTTTTTTAGTCCTGGCTAACAGGTCCATAAAAAAGGATGAAGATCTTGTAAAATCTGTTGATCGCTTACGTTAAACCTAACATCTTAGTAGTATTAGTGCGCAAGACCCAGGGGTAGTTCCCTGGGTTTTTTGTATATATTTTGGCGCTTCCTCCTTCGCCCTCATTAAATTCGGGCTGCGGATGACCGGGCTTTTCGCTGTATCTTTTTTGCTTTTCTCCCGATTGTGCTCAAGATGATTGCAAAAAAGGATGCCGCTACTATCCCTAGCGCTTTCCCAATTCTATTACCTCCAGATTCTTTATCTCTTCGTTGTCTATATCAAATCTGAGCATAGTCCTGACTTGATGAAAACCGTTCTTTCCGCAAGAACCAGGATTCATGTGTAAAAGATTTAGTTTTTTGTCCCACATTACCTTAAGAATATGGGAATGGCCTGAGATAAATAGTTTTGGCGGATGCTGTTTGATTTCTTCTCTGATTCTCCTATCATACCTGTTGGGATAGCCCCCAATATGGGTAATCCAAACGGGTACCTGCTCGCATGTAAACCGGTTGTCTAATGGAAATTCCTTTTGTATTTTATGATCATCAATATTTCCATAGACCGCGCGAACAGGTTTTATTTCAGCTAGTGCATCGGTAACTTCAAAGGAACCAATATCACCCGCATGCCAAATTTCATCGGCCTGTTTGGCATACTTAAGGATAGTATCATCAATATAACCGTGGGTATCGGATAGAAGTAAGATGTGGGTCATTTCAGTAAGAATTTAAAACCGCGTACAAGTGTCAAATAGCTCTGTTTCGCGTTTATAAAGCTATTGTTCAGATTAAGGCAACCCGGAAGCTCCATAATACTAATAGTTAACTTCATTATCTTTGCCTTTTACAAAAATAGATAATAGCTTGAGATATTTTGTCGCTTTTTCATACTTCGGACAGGCCTATCACGGATGGCAGCGACAGCCAAACGCTTCTACTGTTCAGCAGATACTAGAAGAATCATTAAGTACATTACTGAAATCGCCCATAAACCTTGTTGGTGCAGGCAGGACAGATGCCGGAGTCCATGCAAAAAATATGTATGCACATTTTGATTTTCAGGAAATCAATAGTCTGACAGACCTTACTTACAGATTAAATGCCTTTTTGCCGGAGGATATTGCTATCCAAAAGATTAGTGTAGTCCCGGGGGATGCACATGCTCGTTTTGATGCTGTGCAACGAACTTATGAGTATTGGATAGTACAAGAAAAGAATCCATTTTATAAGGATGCTGCACATTATGTAAAACACAGATTGGATATTCCGGCAATGAATAAGGCAGCCGCCCTTTTGTTGGATTATGATGACTTTGAGTGCTTTTCTAAATCAAATACGGATGTTAAAACGTATCTGTGCAAAATTAAATCTGCGACCTGGAATTTAACAGGGGAAAAGCTTGTTTTTACAATTACAGCAGACCGGTTTCTAAGGAATATGGTGCGCGCCATAGTTGGAACCTTTCTGGATGTTGGTCTTGGAAAAATAGCTCCGGAAGATGTTAAGACTATTATAAAAAGCAAGGATCGACGCACCGCTGGTGCCTCCGTCCCGGCAAAAGGCTTATATTTGACGAAAGTTTCATACCCTTCAACCATTCTGGATTTTAATGGAGAAAGACACCGGAAAAGCATTTGATTTTAGACTCTTCAAACGAGTTATAGCCCATACTAAACCCTATAGACTTACATTTTATGGAGTGGCCCTGGCCGCAATTTTTATTTCGAGTTTTGCGGTATTAACCCCCCTTATAGTCGGTGAAATTATCGATGGTGCTGTTAAACAGGGTGATTCTGAAAAGCTTTTATTTCTTATCCTGGCAATGGCTGCCGTACTTTTCGGACAGGTGCTCAGTCAGCTTAGTTTTAATTATTATGCAAATTGGCTTGGCGAATCGGTTATTAGAGATATCCGGATTAACCTTTTTAAAAAAATGATTGGGTTCAAAATGAAGTATTTTGATAATTCTTCAATTGGATTGCTCGTTACTCGTGCTGTAGCTGATTTGCAGCGTATTGGTGAGATTTTTAGTCAGGGATTTTTTGTTATCGTATCGGATCTTCTTAAAATGATCGTTGTGGCCATAGTTATGTTGATCATCAATTGGAAATTGGCGCTGATCGTGTTTGCAGTTCTTCCTTTAATTTTATATGCTACCAGACTATTCCAACGCGCAATGAAGAAAGCTTTTATAGATGTAAGGGCTGAGGTTTCCAACCTGAATTCCTTTGTACAGGAGCGTTTAACAGGCATGAAAATTGTTCAGCTGTTTACCAGAGAAAAAATTGAAAGTGATAAGTTTCGGGAAATTAATGAAAAACATATGAATGCCTGGCTAAAAACAGTTTGGTATAATTCTTTCTTCTTCCCTATTGCAGATATCGTATCATCTATTACGGTAGGATTAATAGTTTGGTATGGAGGCCTTCAAAACGTCACCAATATTCAATTAGATGAATACGGGACAATTTTTGCCTTTATCCTATTATCCGGCATGTTATTTCAACCCTTAAGACAGATTGCTGATAAATTCAATACACTTCAAATGGGGATGGTAGCAGCAAACAGGGTTTTTAAAATTTTGGATACAAGCAGTCATATTGAAGATATTGGGACTATTGAAAAAGATCATGTACTCGGAAATATTAAATTTTCAAATGTTCATTTCGGCTACCTTGAAGATGAAGAAGTACTGCACGGGATTTCCTTTGACGTTCAGGTGGGTCAGACCGTGGCCATAGTTGGTGCTACAGGTGCCGGAAAATCAACAATTATCAATCTCTTAAATCGTTTTTATGAGATTAATTCAGGTGAGATCCTGGTAGATAATGTAAATATTACGAATTACAGGTTGGCTTCACTACGCAGGAACATAGCTGTTGTATTGCAGGATGTCTTTCTTTTTGCAGATACCATAGCCAACAATATTTCCCTCAGGGATAAAACGATTTCTTTGGAGAGTATTGAGGAGGCTGCAAAGCAAATAGGTGTTCATGAGTTCATCAGCAGTTTACCCGGTGGATACCAATACAATGTAAAAGAAAGGGGAACCATGCTTTCCAGCGGGCAGAGGCAGCTAATTGCTTTCTTGCGGGCTTATGTAAGTAATCCCAGTATCCTGGTCCTGGATGAAGCTACGTCCTCCGTAGATACATATTCTGAACAGCTGATCCAAAAGGCGACAGAAAAGATTACCGACGGCAGGACTTCAATTATTATTGCACACCGTCTCGCCACTGTGAAAAAAGCGGATAAAATCCTGGTAATGGATGCGGGCAAAATTGTGGAGAGTGGGACACACAAGGAGTTACTTAAAAAAGGAGGCTATTACAATAAGCTCTATGAGGCGCAGTTTATGGCTGAGGAAGTAGCCTAGGTAATTAATTTCTCCTAATTCTTTACAGGTTTAAAATCTTCTATTGTAATTGTTCCAGTTGCGAAAAGTATAACATAAAAAGCTAAAATTAATCCAAAATACCCAATCATTCCTAAAGCCAGGAATAAACAAGTTCTAAGTATAAATTGGCCTGGTGAGTATTTATTAAGCCTCTGTATTACATAGACTGAGTAAGCTATCATTAGTGGAAGCATAATTATTGACATCCCCATATAATGCTGAGGGGCAAAGAATAATACAATTAGGCCAATAGGGAATGATACGATACTAAATTGGGCTAAAGTATAGAGAAAAGCTACCAGGTATTCGGAGAATACATATCCTCGCTTATTAAAAGTTAGCCAACCGGCAATTGCAAAGATTGGGATAAATAAAATAAATACTAAGGACGAAAAATCATTTATAATGGGCATTATTTTATCATACAGTTTAGGATTTAGCCCTTGATTAAAGACATCCATGTCCATCTTTATCACAAAAACTTTTTGCATCAGAAAGATAAGCAGACCGGAAAGGGTTAGCGCAATCCCTAAATAACTTATCGGGTTTAGGTATTTTTTTCTAATTCCCGAAATATAGCCATCAATTACCAGCTCGGGTTTTGTAAACAAATTTATAAAGGTTCTAAGAAAAGTATTATCTAAATCAAAATAGCGCTCGGTAAAATCATGCGACAGGTTTTTAAAAGTCAACCTGTTGCGTATTATTCTGGCCCCGCAATCAGGACAGTAGTTAAAATCTTCGTTTAGAATGGTACTGCAGTTTTTGCAATCCATAGTTAGAGTAAATCTAATTTAATCCTGTTAGCCAATTCAGATAAGTCCTTATACGGTACAAATTCGCCATTGTTTATATAAGAGATCAATCCGGTTTCTTCACTAAGCACTAAGGCAAGCGCGTCTGTACGTTCCGTGATTCCAACCGCTGCCCGGTGTCTCAAACCAAAACGCAAAGGAATATTACGCTCATTGGATAAAGGTAATATGACTCTGGTAGCTGTAATATAATTATTCTCTATTATGGCTGCCCCATCATGTAATGGACTATTCTTATAAAAGATACTTTCCAAGATGGGTTGATTAACTTCCACATTCATAGCATCTCCGGAAGATTTTACAAAATCAAGAGAATTACTTCGCTTCATAACCAAAATGGCCCCCGTCCTGCTTCTGCTCATTTTGTCGCAAGCCTTGAGAACTGCATCAACATCCAGTTTGGAAGCAATACCTTCCTGTCTTAAAAATTTAAATCGTTTTACGAAATTCCGTTTATTGGCAAAATTGGTAGAACCAATCATAAGCAGGAATTTCCGTATTTCCTGCTGGAAAACAACAATTAATGCAATTAAACCAACCGACATAAAACCACCAACCACACTACTGATCATTTTCATATCCAGTAATTGGGTCAATTTCCAAAATCCCCAAACGATAACAATTCCAATAAAGATATTGATAGCGACAGTGCCTCGTACCAATTTGTAGATATAATATAGAAGTATAGCCACAAGGAGGATGTCTATGATGTCCGTGATTCTAAAATCCAGAAAGTTAAAAAAGTCCAATCCTTGTCGTTTTTGTAAAATTAGAAAAAATAGGGGAACAAAAAATTAATCTTCAGTTTGCTTTAAAGCTTCCAATAATTCAATGCACTCCACTGCTTCTTTAACGTCATGAACTCTCAAAATATTGGCCCCTTTGGTTAATGCATAGGTGTTTAGGGCAGTGGTACCATTCAGCGCCTGATCTGGATTAGTACCTAAGGTCTTATAGATCATGGACTTTCTGCTTAAACCAACAAGAATTGGAAGTTCAAAAGTTTTAAAGAGATTCAGATGTTGTAACAAAGAAAAGTTCTGAAAAGTATTCTTGGCAAACCCAAAGCCCGGATCCAGGATTATGTCATTAATACCGTAAGATTTGGCAGCCGCTACTTTTTCTGAAAAATAATAGAGGATTTCTTCCAACAGATTGCTGTAATTGCTTTGTTGTGACATGTTCTGTGGATTTCCTTTCATGTGCATCATTACATATGGGACTTTAAATTCCGATATGGTTTGCATCATTTTATCATCCATATTTCCGGCAGAGATATCATTGATCATTGCAGCTCCATTTTCAAGGCAACGCCGGGCTACAATACTTCTGAAGGTATCTATAGACAAATAGATATCCGGAAAATTAGTAATCAGCAGATTTACAACGGGCAAAATCCTTTTCAATTCTTCTTCTTCAGAAATATTAGTTGCACCCGGTTTTGAACTATAGGCTCCCACGTCCACAAAAGTGGCTCCTGCGTCCAGTAATTTTTCTACCTGTTTTAAAATAGAGACTTCATCCTTGTATTTACCTCCATCATAAAAAGAATCGGGGGTAATATTTAAAACCCCCATAACTTTAGGCTTTTTTAAATCAATCAATGTGCCCTTGCAATTTATTGTCATAGGATTTTTTTAAACCATTTGGAGTGCAAATTATTTTGAAGACCAAGATTAATCTACGAACTTTGATGTTTCCATTATTTTGGGTGAAATTTACGCAAATTAGAACAATTTACATGCAGCAAACCTCGGAACAATACGATGGCATAATAACTACTTGCAGGGACTTATTTTCAAAGAAGATGAAAGATTATGGAAGTGCCTGGCGAATATTAAGGCTCCCTTCTTTAACAGATCAAATTTATATTAAGGCTCAGCGAATTAGAAGTTTACAGGAAAACGAGGTCCGAAAAGTAGACGAAGGTGAAAAATCTGAATTTATAGGGATTATCAATTACTCCATAATGGCACTCATACAATTGGAAAAGGGAGTTGCACAGGAACCCGATTTGCCTCCGGCAGAAGCCATTAGTTTATACAACAAGCATGTGGGGATTACCAAATCGCTTATGGAAAATAAGAATCATGACTATGGGGAAGCCTGGCGCGATATGCGGGTAAGTTCATTGACTGATCTTATTATTCAAAAATTATTAAGAGTTAAACAAATTGAGGATAATAAAGGAAAAACTTTGGTTAGTGAAGGAATTGAAGCGAACTATCAGGATATCATCAATTATTCTGTCTTTGCCCTGATTCATATGAACGAAGCTAATAATCAAAAAAAGCAATAAACAGTATGAAACACCTGGTTGGCTTTTCACGAGTTTTTGTTGGAATACTATTTATTATCAGCGGTTTTATTAAGCTTAATGATCCGGTTGGCTTTTCGTTCAAACTGGAAGAATATTTTAGTCAGGGAGTACTCGATTTACCCTTTTTAATGCCTTATGCTCTGGCAATATCAATTTTTGTAGTCATTTTTGAAGTGGTATTAGGCGTATTCCTCCTTATAGGTTATCGCAAGAGTTTTACACTCTGGAGTCTTTTACTCATGATTGTGTTTTTTACTTTTCTTACCTTTTATTCTGCTTATTTCAATAAGGTAACAGATTGCGGTTGTTTTGGAGACGCAATTAAATTGACCCCATGGGAATCATTCTCAAAAGATGTGGTCCTGCTGGTTCTTATCCTAATTTTATACTTTGGCAGGCAACATATCAAGCCACTTTTTAGTCAGGGGGTCAGACAAATAATAGCTTTGGTAGCTGTAGTTATATGTATTATTTATGGAAACTATGTGCTTAACCATTTGCCTGTAATCGACTTCAGGCCCTATGAGATTGGGGCCAATATAGAAGATGGCATGGAATTTCCCGAAGACGCTCCCAACGCCATATTTGAATATGCATGGAAATTCAATGTAAACGGAGGGGAACAAGTATTGGTTACGCAAGGAGAATACCCTGAGGTTGATGGTGAATTTATAGGTGTAGAGACCAAAGAAATACAGAAGGGGTATGAGCCTCCAATACATGATTTTACAATAGAGCAACAAGGCGAAGATTTTACGGCTTTGTTAATGCAGGAACCTAAATTACTTATAGTAGTCGCCTATGATTTGGCCAAAAGCGAATATGAAGCCTTTGAAAAAATAAAAATAGTTTCCGATAAAGCTGATGGACTGGGGTATAAAGTTATAGGAATGTCTGCCTCGAATGAGGATTGGACACGAAAAATAATAGAAGAATATCAACTGGGATTTGAATTTTATTTTACCGATGAGACAACCCTGAAGACCATTGTTCGGTCTAACCCCGGACTTTTAATCCTGGAACGGGGCACTATTACTCAAAAGGTACACTTTAATGATATTGAAGATTTGGAGCTTGAATAATTTATGGAGTCCTCACCATGCAGTAATCGGTAATGAATAACTAGAAACAAACAACACTTATTGTAAACATAAAAAAACTAGAAATGAGAAGTAAAATAGTAGCCGGGAATTGGAAAATGAACAAGAACTTAAGTGAAACCAAGGCTTTGTTGAGTGAATTATTAGAAAAATTACCGAAGACAGAGGCAAAGGTTATTGTGGCCCCTACATATGTTAATCTGGAAAGTGCGGCCCGTATTTTGCAATCATCAGACATAAAAGTCGCTGCCCAGAATATGCATTTTGCCAAAAGTGGGGCTTATACCGGTGAAATTTCTGCGGATATGCTTCTAAACATCAATGTGGATACCGTAATTATCGGGCATTCAGAGCGCAGGGCATATTTTGGAGAAACAGATGATCTTCTGGCCAAAAAAGTGGAAGCTGCATTGGCAAATAACATGCAGGTAATATTTTGCTTTGGAGAAGAATTGGAAGAGCGAAAGTCGGGCAATCATTTCAATGTCGTAGAATCCCAGCTAAAAAACGGTCTTTTTAACTTACCAGCTGAGGCGTGGCAACATATAGTTCTTGCCTATGAACCTGTCTGGGCCATAGGTACAGGAGAAACTGCCTCTCCCGAACAGGCTCAGGAAATGCACGCCTTTATCCGTAAGACGATTACAGAAGCCTATGATACTTCAATAGCGAATGAAGTATCCATTTTGTATGGAGGAAGTGTAAAACCTTCTAATGCCCAGGAGATTTTCTCAAAACCCGATGTGGATGGGGGATTAATAGGCGGGGCAGCTTTGGTAGCAGATGACTTCATTGCCATTATTAAGGCCATCTGAACTTTTATGCAAGAACTCTTTCTGGAATACCGATTTTCGATAAATCCATTACAACCTGCTGTGGATATCTTAATAGCTGAACTGGCCGAACTGGGTTTTGACAGTTTTTTGGAAACCCGGGATGGTTTGCTCGCTTATGTCAAAAAGGAGTTATGGAACCCCGCGGACTTGCGAAATGTACACATCCTTGCCAATGAAAATTTTGATATTGATTATGAAGTATCTGAAATAGTACAGGAAAACTGGAATGAACAATGGGAAAAGAATTTTGAACCTATTATTATAGATAATCAATGTGTTGTAAGAGCCCCATTTCATCAAAAGCAGGATGTTGCCTATGATATAGTTATAACTCCTAAGATGAGTTTTGGTACCGGGCACCATGAAACTACGCATATGATGCTTGAAATGGTTTTGGGATTAGATTTCAAGGATAAGTCTGTATTGGATATGGGCTGTGGTACCGGTGTTTTGGCCATTCTGGCCGCAATGAAAGGAGCCCGGTCTGTGGATGCAATTGATATAGATAACTGGAGTTATCTGAATGCTATGGAAAATGTTTCTGGTAATGGCTGTGAACAGATTAAGGTGTTTGAAGGTGATGTTAGTTTATTGACAAACCAAAGCTATGATATCATCTTAGCGAATATAAACCGCAATATTTTGCTGTCAGATATCTCAGTTTATGCAGGGCATCTGAAAAAAGATGGGGTATTACTTTTAAGTGGTTTTTATAAAGAAGATATTGCTCTTATTTCAAAGGAATGTGCCGCCCACGGACTTTCATTTCAAGAAAATCTGGAAAAAAATAACTGGGTTGCCTCAAAATATGTATTTTAGTTCATACAAAAACCTATCTGTATGAGTACTAAGGAAAAAGTCTCCGAAGAACTACTTTTGGATGAGGAGACGTTAAAACAAAATGAAATAGTATTGTTCAATGATGAAGTAAATACCTTTGAGCATGTTATTCATACGTTAATTAATGTTTGTGAACATACCGCAGAGCAGGCAGAACAATGTTCATTAATAGTTCATTACAAAGGCAAATGCACGGTCAAAACAGGGGAATATAAGGAATTAGAACCCCGTTGCAGTAAATTATTGCAAGCAGGATTGAGTGCTGAGATTGTTTAAGTTTTTAATGTTCTGTATGTTTAATAAGAGAGATAATATTCTTTTCTTACCTTTAAAAGAATAGTTCCTCTTTATACGCTTGGTTTGAGAATTTCCTTCATGACAGATAAGGATGTAATCAGAATCAAAGACATTTGCACAATACATTTTCTTTATAAAAATTTTACTTTATTTCCTGGAATATCCTGTATACGGTCGATAAACTCATATGCGATTTAGAGAGTCATTTCTTTATAGCAGACGATACACGTAAGTGCTAAAAATAGTTTTATTTAATTTTAATTTGTGATAATAGGGCTGGGCCGTTCTTCCTTCCCTTTTTTTTATTACTTTGAGAGCTGAAAATTTTTATAAAGGTTCGAAGTCACTTATCATGATTTAAAAGAACCTTTTAGATTTTAAAACTAAATGTCTGGTAAAATGAGTAAACTTAGCGTTAAGCCCTTTTTAAAAGGAAGGTTTGGATTTTTCATTGGTTTGTTGTTCTTAATTAGTTGTTCTCCTGATAAGAAGAAGGATGCAGAAGAATCAAAACCTGAATCAGAACCAGGAATAGTTTTAGTTAAAACACCTAAAGCCGAAGTTTATACTACAGCCCATAAAACCGATCTAAAACTTTCAAAGTCTTCAGGTTTAAATTTTGGGGACTTTAAACAGCCTTTGGAAACTGAAATTGACGTACTCGTTGATCCTACCAAACAATTTCAAACGTTTATGGGAATTGGTGCGGCTTTAACCGATGCTGCCGCTGAAACTTTTTACAAGCTCTCCGAAGAAAATCAGGAAAGATTTTTAGAAGCTTACTACAGTAAGGAAAACGGTATAGGGTATTCTTTGGGAAGAACCATAATCCATAGCTGTGATTTCTCTAGTGGTAGCTATACCTATATAGAAGAAGGAGATGCGGAATTAAAAACATTCAATATTGATCACGATCGCCAATACCGACTGCCATTTACCAAAAAAGCGATCGCAGCAGCAGGTGGGGAATTACTCATGTATGCCAGTCCCTGGAGTCCGCCTGCGTTTATGAAAACGAATAACAATATGTTGCAGGGCGGCAAGCTCAAACCTGAATTTTATCAGTCCTGGGCCAACTATTATGTGAAATTTATTGAGGCCTATGAAGCAGAGGGAATCCCATTATGGGGGCTTACCATTCAAAATGAACCCATGGCTGTTCAACGCTGGGAATCGTGTATCTATACTGCCGAGGAAGAACGCGATTTTTTAAAAAATTATTTGGGACCTACCCTGGAAAAAGCGGGTATGGGAGATAAAAATATAATTGTTTGGGATCACAACCGCGATCTGTTATTTCAAAGGGCCAGCGTAATTTTAAATGACCCTGAAGCCGCAAAATATGTTTGGGGTACGGGATTTCACTGGTATGAAGACTGGAAAGACGGCATTCCTATGTTTAACAATGTTAAAAATGTAAATGAAACTTTTCCTGATAAGAATTTAATTTTTACAGAAGGCTGTAACGAAGGTTATGATATTGCCAAAATTGAGGAAGAACGACTTGCAGAACGCTATGGAAGGTCTATGATAAATGATTTTAACAATGGAACGGTGGCATGGACCGACTGGAATATTCTACTGGATGAAACAGGTGGCCCCAACCATGTGGGGAATTTATGTTTTGCTCCGGCACATGGAGACACCAAAACAGGAGAACTTACATTAACGTATTCCTACTATTACATAGGGCATTTTTCTAAATTTATTCGCCCCGGCGCAAAAAGGATCAGTAGCGTT
>Ga0316204_10010819_pt1 | contig 11615 bp, 14 predicted proteins | sample 6monrhotite_MG_2_FD_205661 | JGI IMG/M metagenome (GOLD analysis project Ga0316204, IMG submission 205661) | Microbial mat bacterial communities from mineral coupon in-situ incubated in ocean water Damariscotta River, Maine, United States -... | ecosystem: Environmental > Aquatic > Marine >...
CTACGAACGCACATTTGACTAAAGAAACATTCTTCAGTAATTTTCTAGAGAAATAACTTTCGCTATTTTGTAGGACGAAATTATACCATTTATATCTTACATTATATTTAAGATTAGCTAATATTTTTATATTACTGCATTTTAGAGATTTTAAGTGAGAATTCCACCTCACCTTTGGAGAGAGCAAGTTCCCTCGCAATGGCTTCTTCATCCATGCCTTGCTTATACAAGGAGATGATCTTTTGATCATCCAGTCCAGTAAGACTCTTAGGCATAGAGATCGACTTCATCCCCTCTTCAACGTGTGCCAGACGTGTCTCCATCTGCTTTTTAAAATGCGTGAACGAAGTCTGTATCTCATTTAGGCTAAAGGCGATCGGTTCTGCCATAGAAGTCAGGTCTTTTTCCATCTTCTTTTCCAGATCATCCGTATTCGTCTTAGGCATGCCTTCCAAAAGAGCCAGCTCAAGCTTTTCGACTTTTCGTTCCAGAGTGAAGAGCTGTTTGTTGAAATTATCCATCGTATTGGCCAAAAAACGAATTTGACGAGAGTTCTCACCATCACGAATATAGCTGTAGATCATCACGATAAAGAGGATTACGCCAAAAGCGACCAAGATTATTTCTGTGTTCATTCATTACCCTTTAGCTCACGGATCATAACCCTCTCACGCGCTGTCACATAAGCACCCCACTCTTTTTCATCTCTCTCATGTATCTTCTCAAGTTTGGCCAAAGAAGCGTCAACTGCTGTAAAAAAGACGCCGATCTCGCGCTGGGGGTAAGTAGGCATCGTAATGCGTCCGTAATAGCGTTTTGAGACTTCAAGGTCTTCGTTTTCCAGTCTAAAATACCCAAAACCGATGCCTTCTATCTTACCTGAGGAACTCAAACCTATACGACTCGGCTTCTCATTTTTGATCAGACGTTCAAGATTATCCACTTTTCTGTGCAGCTCAACGAGAAGCTTAAGTGCTATAGGATCACTATCACTTGTCTCTCCCTTGGCCTTAGCCAGTTTTAGCCATTGGCCTATAGCATCATCATCTGCCTCACTAAGTGTATGGTATTCACGCTCGTACAAATCATTGTCAGCGACATCATACACAATGGAGATAGGTGCTTTTACCAGACGGGGAGTATGCATCAGAGACTTGCCTTTTCAATAATGATTAAAATTATAAATATAATACCTAAATATCCATTAATGGTAAAAAAAGCTCTGTCGATCTTCGTAAAATCTTTGTTAACCAGATAGTGTTCATACGCCAGCATAAGTGCTGAGAAGATGACCGCCAGATAAGCAAAAAGACCCAGGTCTGCTTCTGTGACGAACAAAGACCAAAACACGATGGTAAGCAGATGAAAAAGCTGGGCGATCCTAAATGTGTTTTTCGCTCCAAAGCGTGAAGGGATGGAGTGCAGCCCTTCATCCTGATCAAACTCGATATCCTGTAGCGAGTAGAGAAGATCAAACCCTGCCACCCAAAACAGCACACCCACACTCAGATAGACAGACCACAATGGGATAGCCGCTTCTACCGCAACGACACCCGCAATCGGAGCCAGACCCAAAGAGATACCCAGGATGATATGCGCCAAAGCAGAGAAACGCTTAAAATAGGAGTACGAACCCAAAACAGCCAAGATAGGCACAGAGAGATAAAAAGCCAAGGTGTTTATAAAGTACGCCACTGCGACAAACCCTGCCGCATTTACCAGAGTAAAAAGAAGAATAGCAGACGCAGAGATACGGCCGTCTACACTCGGCCGGCCCGCCGTACGCGGGTTCTTAATATCGATATGTCTATCGGCGTAACGGTTAAGCCCCATGGCAAAGTTACGCGCCGTGACTGCTGCCAATGCCCCCATAAACAGAAGATACCAGCCGAACCAACCATCCGCCGAGACGATCATGGCAATAAAGATAAAAGGAAGCGAAAAGATAGAGTGCTGAAACATGACCAGCTCATTAAAGTTTTTAAGTGACGTCAAAAATCTATGCAAACAGTTGTTCCTATTTTTTAGAAATAGTAGCCAACTTAGACTTTAAAAAACGTCAATTACCGCTGCAGTCTAAAAGACTTCGCCTTAGGTCTTTCTTCTATGACCTCAACGACCTCCCTGCCTTCTGCTCTTTCAAAAGTATTGAGCAGATGCTCATAGGTCTCATCTATCGTATACGGAAGAAGTTCACTCTCAAAGACACTTAACTTTTCGATCGAGTGCACAAAGATGTCTTTGCACTCAGTCGTCAGTAACTGTGCCATCTTTAACAAGTCTGCTATCCGTCTAAGTGTTCGCTTGTTCACGCTGACCTTATCACCAAAGACAACCGAGTTCGATGCTCCGTTCAGTTGAAGATAGTAAAGATAGAAGTAGTAGCTTAACGCTTGTGCAAAATCTTTTTTGCACCTGTCATACTCTGCCATATAGTAGATCAAAGAGCTATACAGACGAAACCGTCCGGAGACCAAGGCCTTGGCTACATGCTGCTTGATCAAGAAGAAATGTGCATCATACAGAGTAAACCTCCCTCCATCTCTCTCTTCGAGCTTTAAACGGATCTTTTCAAGTTCTTCAGCATCAACACTCTCCATCAGTTCAGCTTTTTTGATGTTTTCCCACTGCAAGTTGATCAATTCCCTGTTCTCTTCGCGCACAAGAACCGTCAACCCGTCTTGCGGGCGTTTCGTCTTAAAAAATGCTTTCGAACATCCCAAACACTTTTTCATCTCTACCGGCAGAGATGTATACTCACGTCTGCAATGCGGACACTGTTGGTTCGCATTCCCCAGCTTTACATATGCCTTCTCGAACCTTTCTACAAGCTTTTTATACTCAGCAGAATCTGTTGCTGCTATGTTCTTGCTCTTTAGAAACATCTTTGCCTGCTCTTCTCTGTCTGCATCTTTCATGTTTAACTGGGCAAGCTGTTCGACCGAGATAAAAAGGTTGATAGCAGGAAGGCTTGCTTCTGCGAACTCTTCCTCAGGGACTGCGACGATCTCTTCACTCAAAGTCTCTGTCTTGGGTTTTGTGATCTTTAATAGTTTTATCATTGTCTTTCCTCTGTTGGACACATCATCGCATAAAAAAACTAATCATCGAGAAATAAAAGCATATATATTATGAATGCGAATACTATCCAAAGCATCGTGCAAAAACTGTTTCAATATGTTAGGTATTATCTTATGGACAAGTCAGAAAAGTTCAGAAGACAGTGTCTACTCGTAGATCCGCATTCGAGAATAACGGGTGTCGTAATAATGCACCTCTTTATTTAAGAACTCAAGAAAATCTTTGCGGATATTTTCGTTATTTAGGGCTTGGAGATGGTCCGCATCTTTTACGAGCCAAAACCCCCTCGGTCGTGATGCCGCGTCAAAAAGCTGCCAGGAGTTATTTGGCGAAATGGTCTTGTCCAATGAACCGTGCAGAAACAGAAGCGGACGTTTTATCTGCTGCACTCTGTCCATCGCATCATAAGTATGGCTCATACTCAAGTACGGTATCCATTGAAAGGGCCAGGTCAACCATACCTGGTCCATCTTGTCACTGGCAATATCAGAAAACCCTCTAAAGGTCGAGTCGATGATGACCGCTTTGATCTTCGAGTTATCTCTTTGGAAAAGTGCGTTTAACAGCAGAGTCCCGCCCAAGGACTGTCCACAGACAAAATAATCCTTCTTATAGTGCTCCTGCACATAATCCAAAGCAGCTTTCGTATCCTCAATGCTTCCTTCCAGATCACTTTCCCCTTCTGACTTTCCGTATCCGCGATAGTCAAAGATAAAAAGCTCATACCCCTCCTCGATAAGCCAGACCCATGAGGCAAAATGCGAAGAGAGATTTTGGGCATTCCCGTGTGCGATAAAGATCAGGCCTGCGGATGCTGAATCCGGATAGATATGCCAGGCGTGCAGACGCGTCTTGTCCTGTGAATCAAAATAGACCTCATCATAATCAAGGCCATAGAACTCTGGAGTACGGTACGTCACCTTATCGGGATAAAAAAACATAGAAGTACAGCCTTGAAAGACAAGCGCTGTAAATAAAAGAAGAAATAGAGTACGCATCTCTAGCTTGTGGCTGCTACACCAAGTGCTGTTAAAAAGAGTCCCATCATCGAGAAAAATGCCGCCCACATCATGATATGGATGACAACAGCTATCCAAACAGCCCACTCATTATAGCCTCCGACAAGGCGCATCGTCTCGATGCGTTTATCTTCGTCCTGGATCTGGGCTTCGACTTCAAGCCGTTTCTCTTTATAGGTCTTGTAGACAAAATAAGGAGCGTACCCACCGGTCAAGATCCACAAGATAAGACCTCCGAAAGGAATAAACCCGATGACCAGTGTCAATAAGAACAAGATCCCCGCTGCCATATATGACTTTCTATACAGAAGGTAGAATACCGAGCCGAAAAAAGCCCACCATGACCATTGCCACCGCATCATATCGATGCCGTTGATGTTGAACTTCTTGAAGGCATTGACATACCAGTCCGTCACCTCCGGCTTGCCGATGTAAGCTTCGATCATCCTGTAGTCATAATCACCGACTTCTTCGTACTTATTTTGCATTAATACCCTTGATAATTGGCTGTATCAGCTGTTGCCCCTGCTGCAATCGCCATCATAATCCCAATAAAGACGAGGACATTAAGTACAACTGCCAGGACAACGACCCACTGGTTGTATCCGCCCAACGCCTGCATCATTTCTATACGTCGGTTCTCATCGCCTTCTGCCGCTTCGATCTGAAGCTTCTTAGCCCGGTAGGTCTTATAGACAAAATAAGGGGAATAGCCACCTGAAAGCACCCATATGATCAGACCTGCAAATGGGATAAATGCCGATGCGATCGAGATCAAGAATAATCCACCTGCCGCGGCATAAGCTTTGCGGTAGATCAGAAACCAGATACCGCCGAAGAAAGCCCACCATGACCAGTTCCATCGCATCGCATCAACACCGTTCACATCATATTTGGCAAAGGCATTAGCATACCAAAGCCCTTTTTCAGGCTTATCCGGTTTTCCTACAAAGGCTTCGAGCATCTTTGCCTCGTACTCACTGTTCTCTCCGCTTCCAACACTCTGCTCTTCACGTGTGCGTGAGCGTTCTTTGAATGCTTCGACTTCATTTTGATCTTCTATCATCACTTAACCCTTACTTTTTTGTTATTTTTCCAATGTCTAGAGTATATAACCTAAAACCTTAAATAACATTTTTTGACACATGTTTTTACATTAGACTATTCTAGATGTATCCGATATTTCTTCGTCTGTATTGCTATGCTACAATACGCACATGAAAGAACTCGCGCTTATCGGACCAACTGCCTCAGGAAAAAGCGACCTAGCACTTAGACTTGCTTTGGAAAACAATGCCTATATCCTTTCGCTTGATTCACTCTCGCTGTACAAAGAGATCGATATTGCCTCAGCCAAACCTTCCAAAGAAGAGTTGGCACTTGTCAAACATCATGGCATCGATCTTATCACTCCCGATAAGGAGTTTTCCGTCGGGACCTATACCGACATCTACAGAACCTTAAAAAAGAGCTGTGAAGAGCAGGATAAGAACCTTATCATCGTCGGAGGAAGCAGTTTTTATCTTCGTACACTTCTTCAAGGGCTTTCTCCAATACCGCACTACTCCGTCGAGACGGTGCAAACGGTGCAAGAGCTGTTAAAAGACCTTCCTTCAGCCTACGAACTTCTGCAAAAAGTCGATCCTCTGTACATGACAGGGATTGAGCCAAGCGACCGGTACCGTATCGAGAAGATGCTTCTGATCTATATCGAGACCAAACTTCCGCCAACAGACTATTTTGAGAAGTTCCCACCGAAGCCCATCATTGATAAACTGCCTGTCTATGAGATAGATGTAAACAGAGAATATCTCAAAGAGCGCATCAAACTACGAACACAAAAGATGATAGGTATGGGACTGATCGATGAAGTCTGTGACTTGGAATACAGATACACCCGACTGCCCAATGCCCTAAAAGCCATAGGTATCATCGAAGTATTTGACTACCTCGACGGGAGAGTTTCCAAAGATGAGATGAAAGAGCAGATCATCACCCACACTGCCCAGCTTGCCAAACGCCAGCAGACCTTTAACCGCACGCAGTTTCCAAGCCGAAAGCTGCTTAGCATAGAAGAGATATATAACGACGCTGGTAAACTGCTGAGTTAAAGTACATTCTTCCATAGCAGCTGCGCTATGGTCACGATGAGAAGAATTCCGATAATATTAAAGATTATCCCGTAGGTCGCCATTGTCTTGACATTGACGACTCCTGTACTCATTGCAATAGCATTGGGCGGTGTTGCAATAGGCAGCATAAAAGCATACGAAGCACATACCGTTGCGACCATCATAAACAGTCTTGCATCCAGTCCCGTTTCAATAGCCACTGCATAAAGTATAGGCAGCATGATAGATATCAAGGCTGTGTTGCTCGTCACCTCTGTCGTAAACGTCACCATGGCCGCTACTATAAGCATAAAGATGAGCATCGGAAGATTGGCCATGCTTATAAGGTGCGTAGCGATCTCTTTTGCCATGCCCGTCTGTGTAAAGGCTTCCGCTATAGCAAAACCCGCACCAAAAAGGAACATGATACGATAAGGGATATTGTCCTTGTCTTCCATCCAATCCAGTATGCTAAACGGGGGAGCGAACAAAAGCAGCCCGGCACCTAGCAAAATGCCTGCCTCGTTTAGACCCAAGCCATTATAGTAAGGCTTGATAGGGGAGTTGACAAAAAGTATCAAGATCACGCCAGAGAGGACAAATATCACTTTCTTCTGCTCTAAACTCAAAGCAGGTATTGAAAGATCAGACTCAACATTAACATCTTTTAGACCCAGACCCAGGATATACCCCACGATTATGAACATCACAAAAACCAAAGGGGCAACCATCCACATCCACTGCACAAAGGAGATCGCAGGCAGACCCATATCATGCAACAGACCCATCAGGATAAGATTGGGAGGTGTTCCAATGGGCGTGAGTATACCGCCTACACTTGCTCCGTAGGCGATACCCAGTGCAAAACGCAACTTGAGTCTGCTATCCTCCGTTAAAAACAGTGCGATAGGAAGCAGTAGCAAGGTCGTCGTCGTGTTAGAAAGCACGGAACTCAGCAGACCCGAAGTAACGACCAGTGCAAAGATGATCCCTGCCGCACTGCTTGGAAAAAGGTCCAGCATCTTGTTGGCTATCCACTTGTGAAGTCCTGTCTTCTCTACGGCTATCGCAAGTAAAAACCCGCCGAAGAAGAGATAGATGATAGGGTTTGCATAATTAGCAGCGGCTTCCTTAGTCGAAAGGATCTCAACCGAAGGAAAAAGAACGATAGGCAAAAGAGAGACAACCGCAAGTGGCAGGCCTTCATTCGTCCACAGCGTTACCATAAGGACAATAAAAGCGACTAAGAATGACTGTTGTAGTGTAAAGAAAACGATCATACTGCCAAAGGCCACCACCGCAAGCAGTAAAGCTAATCCTATCTTTTTGCTCTGCTGTAAGACTTCATCCTGCATGCTTTACCTTTTTGTCATAACTCCTACTATTGTGCCGACACTTGCGTTAGAAGAAGCTAAAAATGCCAATACCTTTAAACGTGTTAAAGAGAATCCCTTGCACTTATCGTTGATGTTGATAGGATCTTGGATATGGCGCGTACAGTTTTAAATGTCACGTCGGAATATATGTGACTAAGATAGTAGATCAGATCAATAAAACGCAGAAGAAAAAAGACTAAAAGAGAAGGTCTAGCTCTCTTTTTTGGCTAAAAGTTCTCGTACGACTTCTCTGTCATCAAATGGGAACTTTTGATCATATATGATCTGATACGTCTCATCACCCTTGCCCAAGATCAGCAAGACTTCATCTTTTGTCTGATCTTTCAAGGCTTGTGCTATCGCTTCTTTTCGGTTGGGATTGATATAAAGCTTATGTTTCTCGCTCACCCCTTCAACGATGTCTGCAATGATCGCATCAGGGTCTTCATGGCGAGGATTGTCACTGGTCACATAGACCTTCTTAGCATAACTCGAAGCGATCCTTCCCATCATCGGACGCTTACTCTTATCACGGTCACCGCCGGCACCGAAGACGACAAGTAACTCTTTTTCTTTCAGAGAGTTGAGTATCTGCTGCATCCCGTCAGGCGTGTGGGCAAAATCGACGATGACTAATGGGTTTTCACTGACGCTTTCCATTCGTCCGCTGACTCCGGCAAAATTTTCTGTTACTTCCGCTATCTCGGGTATTGTATGGTCTGTCAACAGATGAACAGCCGCAACTGCTGCCGTCATATTGTACAGATTAAAAAAACCGTACAACTCAGTGGAAAAAGTTTCTGTGTTTTGGAAGTTCTGCATCACGGCCGATATACCATCATTCATCGAGTACGCGATGATCCGATATGTCGCAGGATTTTCTATACCGTAGGAATTGGCATTTTTATAGTTAAACTCTGCACGGGTCTCGTCTTTGTTGATAAGCTTAAGACTTTCATCTGCAAAGAAGCTGTTCTTCACAGCAATATACTCTTCCAGGCTATTATGATAGTCAAGATGATCCTGAGTGATGTTTGTCAAGATCTTCAAGGCAAAAGGAATACCTTCAATACGCTTTTGAACAATCGCATGGGAACTGACTTCCATAACAAAGTATTCGCATCCTGCAGAAGCTGCCTGATAGATGTGTTTATAGGTGTTTAGTACCGAGGGGGTCGTAAGACCCTTTCCTTCGGCTAACTCATCATTGAGGTAGAAACCGCGTGTTCCCTGCATAGCGACCTTATGACCAAGATCAAGCAAGATAGAGTATATAGCAGCCGCTGTCGTTGTCTTACCGTTTGTCCCGGTAATACCGATGATCTTGATATGGTTGACCCCAAACAAAGGAGCGATGTCCTTTGCTTCTATGATAGAATGTGCCCCATTTTTCTTGGCATCTTCAAGGTATCTTTCATTTTGTGTCGTAAGGACAAAGGCGGTTGAACTGTCGCACTCTTGTGAGTTTTCACTCACAAACTCGTAAGGGGTATCGGGAAGTTTAATTTTCAAATTTCAGCTTTTTATTGTAGCTCATCCAAGAGCTTTCGTAGTTTTACATCATTTGGATAGGTCTTTAGTGCCGTCTCTAAATACGTAAGGCCCATCTCTTTAAAATCATTATGAAGCAGAAGGTCCAAAAAGTCAATAAAGTCATCTTTAGCCGTGATCATCACACGCGTTGAGAACATAATATTTTCAAAAGTACTTTTAAAGTCACCACTCTCATCAACAAGTTTTCTAAAATCTTTGTACAAGATACCGTCTTCGCTCTCAAGTTTTTCATTTAGCGGTTCCTCGAAAAGTTCGCTAAGTGTTTCCATCGTACCATCCATGCTCTCTATGATCTCATTCATGATCTCATCGGCATCTTCTTTGTCTTCTTTTCGCAAGACAGCATAATAATCAAACAGTGCTGAAGCTGCTTCCTCTCCGCTCATTGCCATTTCAGCAAGTATCGCGCCATTGTAAGCTTCCTTATTATCAGGATCTGCCTTAAGCACTAAGGCATAGGCTAAAAGTGCTTTTGCATACTCTTGTTTTGAAAAATTATCATTTGCTGCTTGAAGGGTTTTGTGCTGGTTAAAATTGCTCATATTTTCTCCTTCTTCGGTATTTCCAGATCAATATTCAATGTGAAATACCATCAACCTATTTTAGTTTTATAGTTCGTCTATCTTAGTTTCCATACCAAGTGGTACATTGACTACGGTTAACTCCGGGTGGATATCCATACGAAGCTGGCGCTCAACGCCGTATTTCAAGGTACTGCCGCTGCTTGCACAGCCTACGCATGCTCCTGAAAGCTGAACATAGACTGAACCGTTCTTGACAGCGACCAACGTAATGTCTCCACCGTCCAAAGCAATTGAAGGGCGCACCTTATCAATGACATTTGTTACTGGGCTTATAAGTTCTTCATCTGTAAAAGGGATCATAGTTATCCTTAGTAAATTGTAATGATAAAATAGTCAAATTCCACTTAATAAGCCATAAATCACGTAAGCAGTTACGAAAGCTCAGAAAGCTTTCATTTAAAAAAAACTTAGTATTTTTACAGTTACACGTCAAGCAACGCGTTGACATATTTGACCTTTCGCATGCCAACGAGGATATAATCTATATCGGCATTGTCGATCAAATCATGAAGTGCTGTCTTCTCTATACTCTCACGGATCTCATGGCCCTCGTATTCCAGCATTCTTTTCGTCTGTTTAGAGCACTCATACCGCACCATCTCTTCATATACGATAAAGAAGTCCATCAGAAGCTTCGTAAGGTTCTCACGCGTGTAGTCATCTTCTATATGCATCAGTTCCTGTCGTATATGTGGAATGATCTTACCCATCAAAAAGTCTTGATATTCTCCTATCCAGCCGAATCGGTGCTTGTAGTTATCCAGCTCTCCGATAAGATTAAATATCGATTCGTTATTCATCTCTTCCAAAAAGCCGAGAAGCTCATTTAGTTCGCCAAAATATCCTCCCGGCTCTTTAGTAGTTGCCAGACGAAACATCAAGTTGTCTTTTGTGGCATTCAAAGGACGGTTTGCAAGGACTCTTAGGCCGTTACTCTTTGCCCATGCAGCGCATTCAAGACCGTCCCTTTCAAGAAGGTTGATCGGCATCTGCACCGTTGTAAAATGATGCTGGGTATTACCGACTTCATAAGCAGCCTTTGTTGCTAAGGCGATCAAGTCATAATAAGGCAGAAAGAAGGCTTGTGAAGGCAACAAAGAGAATGAATTTGAGCTGATCCCGTAAGAAGCTATACGACCCTCCTTAACCTCTCTCTCCAGCTGCATAAACGCATCCAGAATACGATCGAGCATAATCATCTGGGCCTCAGCTCTATTGCTCTCGTCTTTGATCTCAGCCATCAGGTAATACTCCGGATTGTGAAGCAGATAACAGTCTAGACGTGATAGCTTCAGTCTCTCCAGTGATTTCGTCATTTCGGCCTTGATAAACCCCGGATGAATTGAGTGATAACAAGTCTCACTGTACTTGACGACATCCAGTACTTCCAGCATCTCTTCACCGGACTTTTTCATCTCATCTAACAATGAACCCTGTATATATCCGCACTTTGAGACGATCTCAAGGTCATCAGGTTTATGGCCGCCGTAAAGCTCTTCAAGGACTTTGGCGATAAGACGCTCAGCATCCCCGTTCATATAGTTTGTCGAAGTATCAATAAGTCTAATACCCTCTTTGAGTGCCAGAGTTAATGCTGCTTCATGTTCAGGATCATCCAAACCTGTTCTATATGTTCCAAATGCTAATTTACTGTTCATAATGTATACCTGTATTATTTTGTAAAAATTAATTATTTAAAAGTTTTTGTGAGAGTTGATAAAAGCATAGTTAATCTATACGTGTGCTTTCTGCTGAAGAAAACCTAGTGTTAACGTAGTGAAATGGGCCTGTACTAAAGAAACTTTTTATTACATAAAACCGCTTCAGCTAGTTTTTGCTCATTTTACGTTTTAGAGGCTAGGCCTCTAGTGGTTATTGAGGGTGTTTAGT
>Ga0316204_10010820_pt1 | contig 11614 bp, 7 predicted proteins | sample 6monrhotite_MG_2_FD_205661 | JGI IMG/M metagenome (GOLD analysis project Ga0316204, IMG submission 205661) | Microbial mat bacterial communities from mineral coupon in-situ incubated in ocean water Damariscotta River, Maine, United States -... | ecosystem: Environmental > Aquatic > Marine >...
GGTCCTCGGCAGCGTGAGCTGCCTCGCGCTCGCGGTACGCGGGCGGAAAGACCGCCTCGCACGCGTGAAGCTGTACCTCCTTGTCCTGCCCCTGCTCCTGGTTCTGCTGGGTGCCCTCACTCTGCTCGTGAAGAAGGCCGAGCGGCGCGCCAGCCGCGCCGACGCGGTCGTGTACGTCGAACGGGACTTCGGAGAGATCTCGGCGACGCCCCTGTTCGGGCAGCTCGCCGGCGTCGTGCACCACCTTCGGGCGGACGGTGGACCAGTGCCCGACCTCACTCTCCTCGAAGCGGCGGTCCATGCGCGCCTGGACCGCGCCGCGACGGCGGCGGAGCTGCCGAACCCGCTGGGGTACTGGCCGATCGACGAGCTGGGGCTGATTCGCGAGGAGGACCTCGCGCACTACCGCGACGAGTACAAGGAGGTCCAGCTCACGAAGTCAGACCTGCCGCTCGTGAACTGCGAGCACGATTACTTGCCGTGCGTGGCGCGGCTGCGCATCGACGGCCTCGACGACGGGGAGCGGGATCACATCGCGGTACGGATCGCTCAGGGCGCTTCTGAAGAGGTGGGCTACGGCGATCTCGAGGAGCTCTGGTGCCGCGTGCGCCTCCTCGAGGAGCTCGAGCGCCCCGGGTTGATCGAGCAGCTCGCGCCGGCCGTCCGCCGCGCCCTGCTGGACTCGTGGACGGCCGGGCCCGGCTTCGAGCAGGGTTCCTTCGCGCCCGCGCCTTCGCTCGTGACCCGCGACGACGTTGGGCGGCCGGTGGAGGAGCGCCTCTCCTTCGTCTGGTTGGGAGCGACCGACTGGGGTCTGCGACTCATCGGACGCTTCGGCGCCCCGCCCGAGATCGACCTCGGCCAGCTCGCCGCCTACCTCGACGAGCAAGCGGTGCACCACGGAGGCAGCCTGGACGAGCGCCACGCGCTGGCGGCCGCCGCGCGCTCGCACGTGCGCGTGCTGCGCGGTGAGGAGGCGGAGAACGAGGGCCGCTACTGGCGCATGCTGCTCGAGCTGCGCGCGACGGTCGCCGTGGCGCTGCTGGTCGCCCTGTGCCTGCTCGTGACGCTGCGCGCGCCGAGGGGCGCCCCTGTCCTGGCGGGGCCGACTCGGGGGTGAGCCTCACGTTCCGTGTTGTGCACCTGCGCAGGACGGGATCGGATGGATCCCCGATGGCCTCGATGGAAGACGGCGCCCGGAGCCCATCGCTGGACTCCGGGCGCCGTTCCGGTCGTGGGGCAGGTGCGCGTAGCTACTGCGAGGCCGCGCCCCCCTCCATCGTGTTCTCGAGCCCCATCACGCCGAACGCCGTCCCGTAGGCCTTGGTGTTCTTGGCGATCCAGAAGTCCCAGATGGCGCCGTCGTCCTGCTGGGCGATCAGGATGCCCCACTGGATGAACGGGTCGAAGCGCTCGCGCTTCTCCTTCGGGAGCAGCGCGGCGGTCTGCGACGCGTAGTAGTGCGCGAAGAGGTAGAAGTACGCCGCGTTGGCGTAGTAGGCCTCGTGCGGGATCGGCTTGTTGCGCGCGACCCGCAGAAACTTGTGGTGCTTGACGAACTGCTCGAGGCCCCACTCGATGTCCTCGAGGGAGACGTCCTTGCCCGCGCGGTAGAGCGCGAGGTTGCCGACCTGGATGCGGCCGAGGGAGCCCTTGACCTGGTTGATCGACTCCATGGTGAGGTGCCGCGGCGACGGGGCGAGCCCGTAGTCGTAGGCGCCGTTCGGCAGGCGCGTGTACTCGAGGGCGCGGACTGCCGTGTCGAGCAGCTTGTCCTCGTACTCGAGCCCCGCGGCCTTGGCCTCGAGCAGCGAGAGCACGCCGACCGCGGTCATGAACGAGGTGCACCATTCGGGCTGCCAGGCCTCGCGCGAGTTCGCGTAGTAGCCCCAGCCGCCGCGCGGCGACTGGTACTTCTTCAGGTTCGTGAGCAGCTGCTGGCCCGCCTCACGCAGCGCCGGCGTCTTCTCGTGATCCTTGTAGCGCGGGTGCTGCAGGGCGCGCGAGACGGCGTCGAGTCCGTAGATGATCGCCCAGTTGTTGTCGACGTCCCAGTCGGCGGGGCGCCGCGGATCCGAGTTCTCGATCAGGAAGTCGAGCGCGCGGTCGACGGCCTCCTCGTGCTTGTCGAGCTGGCCGTTCTCGAGCACGGTGCGCATGGAGAGGCCGGTCGTCCCGATCTGCCACATGCGGTAGGTCGCGGGGTTCGCGAAGCCGCTGGTGAAGGTCGCGTTGACCGTGCCGCCCCACGACCCGTCCTCGTTCTGGGTGTCGAGCAGGTACTGCAGGCCCGCCTCGACGCCGAGGGAGACGTCCTCGGTCGCGGGGGTGGAGAACTGCTCGGCCTTCTTGCGCTCGGGCGCAGCCTCCTGGCCCGCGTCCTGCGCGCCGCTCGGCGCCGCCAGGGTGGCGGCGGCGCACAGCGCAGCGAGGGCGTACCTCACGAGGCGTCCCCTTCACGCGCCTCGTCGAGCTTGCGCTCGGCGCGCTCGACGGCGACCTCGGCTTCGCTCACCGCGAGCTCCTTGCGCATCATCGCGACGGCGTTGGAGCGCTCGGCGGCCTCGACGGCTTCGCGGGCTTGCACCACGGCCATCTCGAGCTTGGCTTGCTTCGAGGGGAGCTCGAAGGACTTCAGCGCCTGCATCTCACGCTCGGCGATCGCGATGCGTCCCATGGCGCGCTTCGCGCGACGGCGACCGCGCGAGATGACGTACTCGCGGGTCATCTCCTCGAGGTCCTGCTCGGCGTACATGATCTCGAGCTGCGCGAGCTCGTCCTCCGCGTCCTTGGCGCTGTCCTTGGCGCCCTGCAACGAGAGCTGCTCGCCCTCGAGCCGATTCGTCATCTCGACGTCGAGGTAGTTCGCCAGCTCGGCCTCGGCCAGCTGCAGCTTGGTGCTGGCGTGCGCGACCGATTGCTCCTGCTGGATCTGGGCGCTCTGCATCTCGAGGCGCGCGATCTCGAGCTTGGTCTGCGCGACCCTGAGGTCGTGCTCCATCTTCGCCAGCTCGGCGGGGTCGGGGGCCTCGGCCTCCTCGGCGGCCTGGACGGCCGCGGCGGCGCCATCCGTGTCGGCGCGATCGTGCGAGTCGCCCTTATCGGTCGAGCTGCAGCTCGTGAACGCGAGCAGAAGGGGGAGGGTCAGGGCGGTGATGTGCTTCGGGCGCATGAGTGCGGTCTCCTTGTGGGATCGGGGATGCGGACGGACGCATCCTAGCGCTGGCAGCTGGGCAGCGGCCAGGGTCCTACAGGAGCCGAACAGGGCGCGCGCCGGATCGATGCCCAGACTCGGTCCTGGGGTCGATCGTCGGGCGTCGAGGGCGGCTCGCGCCCGGTGGAGCGCGAGCCGCTGCGGTGTCCTGCGCTCAGCGCTCGGCGCCGCGTACGCGGACGCTGAGGTAGCCCTCATCGATCAAGGTGTCGAGCACGGTCACCACCTCGGCCTGCACCACGCCGCCAGCGGGCGCCAGCACGACGTCGGCCGCGTCGGATTCGGTCGCGTAGCGGGCGAGTTCGGCACGGAGCTGCCCGAGATCGAGCCCGCGCCGCGGACCGAGCGAGTAGCTCACCTGGCGGTCGTCGGACCAGACGTAGCGGCCGCCGCCGGCCGCGTCCCACGGCGCCCGGCCATCCGGCGAGAGGCGCTCGCCTTCGCGGACGATGTGGATGCCGACGTCGAGAGCTTCTGGAGTCTCGGCCGGATCGACCTGCATCCCTACGTCCTTCGGCAGATAGGCGCCGAGCTGCCCTTCGAGCGTTTTGAAGCGCAGCGTGCAGAGGAAGAAGATCAGGATCAGGAAGGTGACGTCGATCATCGGCGTCAGATCGGCCTTCGGCGTGAGGAGGTGTTCCGGAGAGGTTCGCTTCATGGGCGGCTCCGTGGGCTGGTGTTGCGGGGAGTTGGGGGGTGGGGGGATCCGCTCGGAGCCGCGAGCGGGCGATCGTGGGGACGTCACGCACCGCTCAGGCGTCCGAAGGGCCTACCCCAGGCCCCGCGGGCGACTACGAATCGGTCACCACGCGCTACGCTGGCGCGCCCGCACACCCGAGTCCCACGCCTCTTCGATCGCCATGAACCGCCTCCGCCTCGCTCTGCCCGTCACCTTCGCTTCTCTCCTCGGCATCGGGTGGGCCGTCGCTCCTGCGAGCACGCAGGACGTCGAGGTCGTGCCGCAGCACGTGAGCGGCCCCGTGCACATGATCGAAGGAAAGGGCGGCAACATCGGGGCCTCCATCGGCCCGGACGGCGTGCTGATGGTCGACGATCAGTTCGCCGACGTGGCGCCCCTGATCCAGGAGACGCTCACGGCGCTCGCGAAGGAGGCGGGGCTCGAGTCCGGCGCGCCGCGCTACCTGATCAACACGCATCACCACGGGGACCACACCGGCGGCAACCCTGTGTTCGGGCCCGGCGCGACGATCTTCGCCCACGAGAACGTGCGCGGCCGCCTGCTGACGCCCAGCCGCGGTGACGCGATGGTCGCCGAGGGCCTGCCCGTCGTGACCTACCCCGACGGCCTCTCGATCCACTTCAACGGCGAGGAGATCCGGCTCGTGCACCTGCCGAACGGCCACACCGACGGCGACACGATGGTGCACTTCACGGGGTCCAACGTCGTGCACACGGGCGACCAGTGCTTCAACGGCCGCTTCCCGTTCATCGACATGGACAGCGGCGGCAGCGTGAAGGGCTACGTGCGGAACCTGGAGCGCATGCTCGAGCTGACCGACGCCGACACGCAGTTCATCCCCGGGCACGGCCCGCTCGGCACACGCGCGGACATCGAGGCGCTGAAGTCGAGCCTCGAGTCCTGCTTGCTCCTCGTCGCGGGGGCGCTCTCCGACGGCAAGACCGAGGACCAGATGCGCGTCGAGAACCTGCTCGGCGAGTTCGAGCACCTCGACTGGCGCTTCATCGACCGCGACGCCATGATCGTGATGATCCTCCGCGAGCTGACTGCGCAATCGGGCTCGGACGAGTAGCGGAGGTCGACGAATCGAGGAGGTTCGCATCATGGAGTGTTCTCTGCAGTTCTTCGGGGCCGCCCGCCAGGTGACGGGCAGCCGCCACCTCCTGACCGTTGGAACGAAGCGCGTCCTCCTGGACTGCGGCATGGTGCAGGGCCCGCGGCAGACCGCGAACAAGCTCAACACGAACCTGCAGTTCGACGCCGAGTCGATCGACGCGGTGGTGCTCTCCCACGGCCACGTCGACCACTCGGGCTCGATCCCGCGGCTCGTCAAGCTCGGCTACCGCGGCCCGATCTACTGCACGCACGCAACCCGCGACCTGCTCGGGATCCTGCTGCCCGACTCGGCGCACATCCAGGACTCCGACGCGCGCTACCTGCGCAAGCGCGGCAAGTACTTCCTGCCGCCGTACGAGATGAAGGACGTCGAGGCGAGCCTCGAGCTCATCCAGAGCGTCGGCTACGACGAGTCCTTCGAGGTGACGGACGGGGTGCGTTCGACCTTCCTCGAGGCGGGGCACATCATCGGCTCGGCGCAGGTGATCGTGGACGTCAACGGAGGTGAGAGGGGGTTGCGTATCGGCTTCACCGGCGACCTCGGGCGCTGCGGCCTTCCGATCCTGCGTGACCCGGCGCCGCTGCCCGAGTGCGACGTCGTGATCACCGAGTCGACCTACGGCAACCGCCTGCATCCCGATCGCGACGCGGTCGTGAAGGAGCTGCGCGAGACCCTGCTGGGGCTGGCGGATCGCGGCGGCCGCATCCTGATCCCGTCCTTCTCCGTGGGGCGCACCCAGGAGGTGCTCTGGTTCCTCGGCCAGCTGATCCGCGACGGCGACATCCCGCCGCAGGAGATCTTCATCGACTCGCCGCTCTCCAACAAGGCGACGCAGATCGTCAACAAGCACAAGGACCTCTACGACGAAGAGGCGCGGGCCCTGATCGACGCCGGCCACAACCCGTTCTACTTCCCGGGGGTGCGGGCCGTCACCGAGGTCGAGGAGAGCAAGGCGCTGAACGACCGGAAGACCGGGATCATCATCTCGGCCTCCGGCATGTGCGAGGGCGGGAGGATCCTGCACCACCTCGAGCAGTCCCTCGCGCGGCCCGAGGACCTGATCCTGATCGTCGGCTTCCAGGCCCAGGGGACCCTGGGGCGGCGGCTGCTGGAGGGCTACGACGCTGTGCGGATCTTCGGCGAGCTGCACGACGTGCGCTGCAGCGTGCGGCACATCAACGGCCTCTCCGCGCACGCCGACCGAACCGGGCTGCTCGAGCACCTCGAAGGCAACCTGGGCTCCTGTGAGCAGCTCTTCGTCGTTCACGGAGAGGAGGACGCCACCGCCCAGCTCGCCGCGCGCCTGCGCCGCAAGGGCTTCGAGAACGTCGAGGTGCCGGTCTACCGCCAGCGCTTCGAGCTCCGCATCTGACCCCGACGCCCGAGCGAAGGCCCCGCCATGAAGAAAGCGACTTGGAACGGCGCGGTGATCGCGCAGAGCGACAAGACCGTCGTCGTCGACGGCAACCACTACTTCCCCGCGGACAGCCTCGACGCGCAGTTCTTCAAGGACAGCCCGACGACGACCGTCTGCGGCTGGAAGGGCACGGCGAACTACAAGACCGTGGTCGTCGAGGGCAAGGAGAACGCGGACGCGGCCTGGTTCTACGCAGCGCCCAAGGACGCCGCGAAGGAGATCGCGGGCCACTACGCCTTCTGGAAGGGCGTGACGGTCCAGTAGGCCGCAGCCGCAGCCGCAGGCGCTCGGGCGGCCGAGGGCGGCTCCCCAGAGCCCCCTTCAGTCCTGCTCGAACTCGACGACGCGCGGCTCGGCGCCCTCCGCCACGGGCGTGAGGCCGGGCAGGTCCCGCCAGTCGGCCGGGTCGCCGCTGCCGACGCGCAGGGTGTGCGGCCCTTCGTCGAAGACCGGTGCCGCGAACGTCGCGCCCTCGAGGCGCCGCGTGTAGACGACCTCACCCGAAGCCTCGTGCACGAGCTGCACCACGGGCTCGACGCGGCCCCGCACCTCGATGGGCACGAGCTGTCCGAGCGGCGCGCGCGCATAGCCGTCGCCCTGGCGCACCGTCACCGGCCAGCCGGGGTACTGCTCGGCGCCCGGCTGCGACGGATCGCTCCAGCGCGGCCAGCACTCGACCTCGATGCGTCGCGTGGCCCGCCGGAAGCGCACGATCCCGTAGCCCGGAGCGCGGTCGTGCAACGGCGTCGGCTCGCGATAGGAACGCACCGGGTTCGAGACCGCGTGCACGGTGATGTGGTTGCCGAACCCATCGCGGTAGCGGCCCGTGTAGGCCGGCTCCTCGGGCTTGCGGCCCTCGCCGGGCGCAGGCGGGAACCAGCGGCGCGGCCAGGTGTTCGCGATCGAAGGCACGCACAAGGCGTAGCCGGCGTCGTCGTAGGCGTCGACGCCGTAGCGGATGAAGCTGCCGAGGTGCTGATCGCCGGCGACGTGGAACGCGAAGGCCTTGCGCATCGCCCGCAGCGCCCGATTGCGACCCGTCTGTGGCCAGCCGTTCGAGTCCGTGTCGGCGGCGAGCTTGTAGCCCGTGGGGTACTCGCCGGGCTCGGGCATCTTGAGCCCCGGTAGCACGGAGCCGGAGGTCGCCTTCCCGGGGATCGTCGCGACGTTGGCGAAGATCGTCTGCGAGAGCGCGACCTTCATCCAGGCGCCGTCCGACCAGTCGCCGGCCCAGTCCTCGAGGAAGGTGAGCTGGCGCTCACCGAGCAGCACCGCGCCCTCGACGTCGGCCATCGCCCGCGGGTCGAACTTCGGGTTCTGGAACCAGCCGTTCACGACCTTGCCCTCGGGCACCGTCGGCGTCGCGGACGACTTGAACTTGCGGTCCTCGAGGATCGCGAAGCTGATCCCGCCGAAGCGCAGGTCCGTGTAGTAGACGCCGATGCCCTGCTCGACCGGGGTCGGGTCGTACGGGTCGGGCAGGTGCGAGGTCTGCGTCTCCTCGACCATGCGCACGAACTCCGCCGGCATCGTGTAGCCGCCGTCGTCCTGGCCCTTCGCGGCGCGGCCGCCCGCGCCCCACAGGTTGCCGTGGTAGACGTCGTGGTCGTCGGGAATGCAGATCGTCGGGCGCTCGCGCACGAGGTCCTGGAAGGCCCAGCACCAGCGCAGCCACTTGTCGTGGTAGTCGAGCATGGCCTGGTCGAGCGGCCTGCGCTGGGCGCCGGTCAGGTCGCCCTCGTAGATCTGGTCGCCCGAGAAGAAGAGCAGGTCCGGGTCGTGGTGCGCGACCGCCGCGACGAGCTCGGCGTGGGGGAACCAGACGCCGCCGTGGTTCCAGCGAATGCCGCCGGTGAAGTGCTTGTTACCGGTGAAGGCGGCGAGGACGACGTCGCCCTCGGGCTCGGGGCGAATCACTCCCTCGAAGACGTGCTCGCCACCCTCCGGGAGCGCGATCCGGATCCGGTAGGGGACGGGGGCCGTGTGCTCCCACCCCTCGATGCGCCAGTGCAGCGTGTTGGAGGGGCGCCGGAGCTCGGCGACGTGCGGCTCTCCGGGTGCCTCGACCCCCTTGGTCAGGACCTCGAGGACTCCAGGGGACTCGAACGCACTGCCCAGCGGCGGCAGCTGCGCGGTCATCTTGAGCACGCCGCGTGACGCGGTGTACTGCGCCGTCCAGACCGGGCCGAACGCACGCTCGGAGTGAGGGGCCACGGTGTCGCCGCGGGCGGCGAGGTCGTCGAACCAGAAGCCGTTCGAGCTGCCTTCGGGCCCGCGATTGGAGACGATGGCGACGCTGCCGTCGATGCGCGCCGGCGGGACCTTGGCGAGTACGGCGCGCGACAGCTCCCTGCCGTCCGCGGCGTCGCGCGCGATCAGCGTCACCTGGTACCCGTCCTCGCCGCGCGCGGCGTCGAGCTCGAGTCGGAGCTCGTCGGGGCGCGCGTCGCCGAAGCCCGCTCCGCTCTGCACCTGGCCCTCGAGGGGCCTGCACTCGTTCGGCGCGAGGGCGCCGGTGACGCCCCAGTTGCCGGCCTTCTCGTTGACCTCGAAATCGAGGAACACGGCGCGCCCGTCCCCGTCGATCGCCGCGATCATCCCGCCGTCCTCGGCGGGGCGGTGGTGGACGAGCGCAGTCAGCCGGTGGTCGATCTGCGGCGAGCCCGCGCCCACGAGGAAGCCGCCCCAGGCCTCGGCGCCGGGCAGCGCGCCCTCGTCGACCGTTCCGAGCCGCACCGACAGCACGAGCGACTCCGGATCGCTCCCGATCGCGGTGGTCAGTGCGTGCAGCACGCGATTGGGCTTGGCCTTCGCGCTCTGCACGCACTCGATGCGCCCGCCCGCGAGGCGCCAGTCCTGCAGGCGGTTGCCGTGGAAGCCGGGCCCGACCCAGGGGCGTTCGACGCCCTCGGGGAACGTGGCGAGAAAGTCCTGCGCGGGCAGGGGCGAGCTCGCGTGCAGCGCGAGCGTGGGCAGCAGGGCGGTGAGCGTCGTGGCGATCATGGCGCCGAGAGCATAGCGCGGCGTGCTCTCGACCGCCCGCTCAGCGCTCGCCGTCCTCGCTCCACTGCTTCAGCCGCTGGTAGAGCTTCGCCCGTGAGATACCGAGCTGCTCCGCGGCCTCGCGCTTGTCCCCGCCAGTGCGCTCGAGCGCGGCGAGGATGGCGCGCCGCTCGAGCTCGGCGATGGGCACGATCTCGGTGGACCCCATCGTCGGACCGAACTCGGCGCGCGCGGCGCGCACGAGCCCTGGGTCGTCCAGGTCGGCGGAGGAGAGCACGCACAGACGCGCGACCTCGTTCGAGAGTTCGCGCACGTTGCCCGGCCACGCCCGCCGCGAGAGGGCGCTCAGGACGCTGCGCGTCGCCCTGCGCCGCGGGCCGCCGCGAGCGGCCTCCAGGCCGAGGAAGTGCTCGACGAGCTCGGGCACGTCCTCGACGCGCTCCGCGAGCGTCGGGAGGTCGACCCGCAGCGCGTCGAGGCGGTACATCAGGTCGGCGCGGAAGCGGCCCTCGCCAACCTCGCGGTGCAGGTCGCGGTTCGTGGCCGCGACGAGCCGGAAGTCGGTGTGCAGCACACGCGTGTCGCCGATGCGGCGGACATCACCGGTCTCGAGCACGCGCAGCAGCTTCGCCTGCAGCTCGATCGGTAGCTCGCCGATCTCGTCGAGGAACAGAGTCCCACCGTTGGCGCGCTCGAAGATCCCGGCGCGGTCGCGGTCCGCGCCGGTGAACGCGCCCTTCTTGTAGCCGAAGAGCTCGGACTCGATCAGCGAAGCGGGCAGGGCCGCGCAGTTCTCTGCGATCAGCGGGCCCTCGCGGCGCGGGCTGAGGCGGTGCAGCGCGCGGGCGGCGAGCTCCTTGCCCGTCCCGCTCGCCCCGCTGACCAGCACGGGCAGCGCGGCGGGCGCGCAGCGACGGAGCGTGGCGCGCACGTCCCTCATGGCGGGGGACGAGCCCACGAGCTCGCCGACGGGCAGGTCGGCGCCCGCGTCGACGAGCGCGCGCTGCGCATCGCGCAGCTCCGCCTCCCGATCGCTGACGCGTCGCTCGAGCTCCGCGTTCAGCCCGCGGATCTCCTCGATCCGGCGCACCTGGCGGATGGCGAGCGCCGCCTGGCTCGCCAGGAGCTCGAGCAGCTGCTCGGCCCGCTCGGAGAACGCGCCGACTCGGATGCGGTGGTCGACGTAGATCACTCCGCGCACGCGCTCGTCCACCTGGAACGGCGTGACGAGGATCGAGCGCAGCTCGAGCGCCTCCACGGACGGCGAGTTCGCGAGCAGTGGATCCGCGCTCGCGTTCGAGAGCCGCAGCGTCGCGCCGGCCTCGAAGGCGCGCCGCAGGATCGAGGAGGAGACCTCCAGCTCGGGGTCGTCCAGCGCGCCGCGCCGCGAGTGTCGGGCGACGTCGAACTCGAGCTCGCCGTCGATCTCGAGGATGAGGAAGCCCCGTTCGGCGCGCGCAACGGTGAGCGCGCTCTCGACCAGGCTGCCGAGCAGCGCGCCCTGGTCCTCCTGCGTGACGAGGCGCTTGTTGATGTCCAGCAGCGTGAGGAGGTCGTGGTCGTAGCCGCTGCCGCTCGCGCGCGCTTCCTCGAAGGCCTCGACCTCGTCGAGCCGTGGATCCGGGCGCCCGAGCAGCGTGCGCCGCGCGCGGGCGCTCTGCTCCGGCGTCAGGCCGCGCTCCACTTCCGTCAGCGCTCCGCTGGCGAGCGTGAGCGCGGCGCTGCGGAGTTCCGGGGACTCGGCGACGGCGACCACGTGCACCGCCAGCCGCGCGGCCAGGTCGAGGTGGCCGGCCGCGAGCAGCTCGCGCGCGTGATCGAGGTCCGCCTCGCCGTCGAGTTCGTCGGGAGCCAGGTGCAAGCGTCGCGCGAGGGCGACCTCGGCGGCGAGGCGCGGCGTGGCGCCGGGGCCCGTCGAATCCAACGCCTCGCCCTGCAGCGCGGCGAGGAGGAACGTGGCCTCTTCGACCGCGGCGCGGTGCTCGAGGCGGCGAGCGAGACTCAGCGAGCGCTCCACGTACTCGACGGCGACCAACGCCTCGCCCCAGAGCGCTGCGGCGCGCGCCCAGCCCAGCAAGATGCGCGGGTCGGCGGGGGGATCCTCGCGCTTCGCGCCCCGCGGCGGCGACGGTTCGAGGCGCGCGAGGAGCTCCCGCGCGCGAG
>Ga0316204_10010822_pt1 | contig 11613 bp, 9 predicted proteins | sample 6monrhotite_MG_2_FD_205661 | JGI IMG/M metagenome (GOLD analysis project Ga0316204, IMG submission 205661) | Microbial mat bacterial communities from mineral coupon in-situ incubated in ocean water Damariscotta River, Maine, United States -... | ecosystem: Environmental > Aquatic > Marine >...
TGAAGGTCGTACTGAATTGCGAAGCGGAATTTGGTCCCGAGTGGAACTGGATGCCAAAGAAACTGGTCGATCTAATCCCATGGGTTGAGAAATACCTCGGATTGGTGCCGGAGGAATATCGAGATAGTGCAGTCTTTGAAACTGTCAACTTTCGCGATTCACGCAGGGATTATTGGTTGAATGTGAAAGTCCATTTCGACAGGCCCGAGACCGATGAAGAGATGGAATCGCGCCTTGCGGACGAGGAGGCACAAAAACGGGAACAGCAGAGAGCGGAAAGGCAAATGCTGGAGGAGCTGAAGGAGAAATTTAGTGATCAGTGACCACCCCATGTCGGGCAGATAGTCCCGGCGCGCGTATGCGCGTTCATCGACTTCATGGAAACGAAGTTCCGGGAACTCGAAGCGTAACGCAACAAGTGTGATTTCAAAATGCTCAGAGAACAGTCTGCTTCGGATCAAAAATCCCCGTCAGCACCTGTTGGACTTCGCGTCTCTTCACGTCCCGATATCGGATGTTAATACGCATACGACCGTCGATCAGGGGCCATCCACATATCATCTTCAATAACCGTCTACGGAGAAATCACCTTCGAGCAGTCGTAAACCGTGGTGCGCCACTGGACTTCCCCATTGGCATTACACTCTACAGTCCCACCCGTTTGTCTGATTTGGTTAGCGACAGCCAAAATCAACAGGCCCAGAAACATAAATGCCAAGGCCAATGAAACCGCTGCGGATACATATCTTTTCTTCATTAAAGAGTCCGGTTTCCCTGTCGGTCATGATTGCGCCCCTCTGCATCAAGATTATGACATCACCTGCCCGAAGACCATCGAAGCGAAAACGGGGACAGCGCAACAGCCGTTCAATACTGACGATAATACCAAGAAGCAGTGATAACGTACTCACCGTGATGTGACTTTCAACATCCCTCAGATCGTTTAACTGTGGTGCAGAAAAAAACAGATGCCATATGGCCCTCTGTCAGTTACACTTTTTGTAAAGTGTTGATTATGAGAATTTTAAAATTAAATACACCTATAACAGGAGCAGGCCCTTAAGTGACCGACCAGTCTTCGATAAAAATAAACGGCGTCGACATCGAGTGGGATACCGATAATGGGACATTTACGTTTTTTGGTATACCGGCGGTTTTATTCTGGATCAATCCATCCCTAATGACGATGCTCCGCCCGCTGGCGGACGAAGTCGGTCACGATCTTTTTCGCCTGCTGGTTGCCCATTCGGCCAGCAATGGCACGGAAGAAGACTATCACGCCATGGTGACGGTGCTAGGCGATACCTTCGAAGACGGCTTCTTGAAGTGGGGGGCCGCCGTATCGTCAGCAGGGTGGGGATCCTTTGAGCTGTTGGACTTCGATTTACCCTCAAAGACGGCGCGCGTCCGGATTTCCAACACCTGGGAACTGATCATGCAGAATGATCTGCCCGAACGCTGGGGTTGTCCATTTATTCAGGGCAAGATTATCGGCATTTTCAGTCAGGCTCTGGAAACCAACTGCTGGGCCGACGAGGTGCTGATTTCCTACGATTCGGAGAACCTGTTCGTGGAGTTCGGGATCTATGAATCTTCCAAAACCATCATAAATGAAATTGAAATCAAACGCCTAGCCAGAAAGCACGAAAAGGAACGTGCCCTCGAATCTGTGGTCGAAAGAAAGACCTCCGAACTTAACGCCGTTAACGCGCGGCTCAATCAGGCGGTGATTGAGGCGGAACGCGCCAGCCAGTCCAAATCTGAATTTCTGGCCGCGATGAACCACGAACTCAGAACGCCATTGACGTCTTCATTAGGCAGCCTCGGTTTGTTGGCATCCCTGATGCCGAAAGAGTTTTCCAAAGAAGGGCGGGAGCTTCTCGATATTGCCATCCGGAACAATGATTCGTTGCTTCGCCTGGTCAACGAGTTGCTGGATTATGAAAAAATCCTGTCCGGCACCCTCGTCATCGAAACCCGCAACCACGATATCTGCGACCTTACGTCGCGTATCGTCAAAGACCTTCAGGGGTATGCGCAAACTCAAGCTGTCACATTTCTGTTCAAGGAAAACGGGGGACCCGTATACGCCAAAGTTCAGGAACATCGTTTCGAACAGATATTAAACAACCTGTTGTCCAATGCAGCCAAGTTCTCAAATCCCGGCAGCAAGGTGGAAATCTTCGTCACTAACACCCTTGGCAAGATATCTGTTGGGGTCAAAGACCATGGTCCCGGCATCCCGGAAGAATTCAGAACATTGATTTTCGAGCAGTTTACCCAACTTGATGCCTCATCGACACGCAAACATGGCGGTACGGGGCTCGGTCTGGCGATCAGCAAGGCCCTGGCGGAAAGCATGGGAGGAACACTTGAATTTGAGACTGAAGTCGGTGTCGGCAGCACATTCTATGTTGTTCTGCCGACCATAAATTGAACGCAGTCGACCGCGACGGCTCTACCACGCAAGGGATTTCTATAAATGGTTTTTTTAAAATCAGGGCCCCGTAATATCGGTTATGGCGCTCATGAAAAGGTGCCCATGCCGCAGGTTTCGGGAGGCCAGAATATTGCCTAGTTCCCGCAACTCCCGGGACCCCAGCCTCAGCTTTGACAAATACGTTCTGGCCACCGCCCTGAGGTCGTCTACGCCGAGGGCGTGGAGCACGGACATGATGCCGAGGAACGTCAATATCCATATAGGAAAGATCAGGCCCCAAGACAGGGACACCATACCCGCAGCGACATCACCGCCCACATCCCCCCATAAGGACAAATCAATAAGAAAAAAGAAGGCCCGGAGACCAGACCCACCGGACACAACAAAGAAAAAAATGGCCACACAACTGTTCAGGTTCCGGTGTCTGTTCAACTCTTCAAACACAACCAGGGCGTCGCGCAATTTAGACCTGGGTTCGGACTGTCCAGATGACCGCTTCATCTTCATTTGAAAGCTCCTGACCGTTGCACAAAACGTCTCGCCCCGCACACTCTCGACCACCGTTAAGTATACAGGGAATCCATTTTCCTGGCTATGATGCAACAGTCCTTCAAGCTATGATGCAGCCTTTAAAAACCGACCCGCTAAACATATATTCTAAATTAAACCCAAGTTACGTTAGTATGCGTTTCAGGCATGGAATATGGGACCACCGACCCAGGAATAATAATTCATTGGAATATTGCCCATGACGACGACCATTCTGTTGATCTCCACCGTGTTGCAATTCACCGCCGCGGGGCTGGCGACACGCCTGATTTTCGTCACCGGGAGGGGGTGGGCGTGGTCTCTCATTGCCGTGGCGTTAACCCTTATGGGGATACGCCGCTCAATCACGTTCTTCCGGGCGGCCAGCAACGACGCCTCCTTGTCACCCGATATGACCGCTGAGCTGGTCGCCCTGACAATCTCAGCACTTTTGGTCTTTGGGGTGTTGTTAATCGGCCCGATCTTTAGAAAGAACCAACACGCACAACGCAATCTTGACGAAACAAAAAAACAATACCAGGCCGTTGTCGAAGATCAGACGGAAATGATCAGCCGTCATTTACCGGATGGCACCCGGACCTTTGTCAATGAGTCCTATTGCAAATACCTTGGCAAAACCAGGGAGCAGTTAATCGGTCAATCCGCATATGCGGAGATGCCGGCCGACGACCTGCAAAGGCTTAAAGCCATTTACAGCAGCCTGACACCGGACAAACCGACAGGTGAGTTTGAATTCTCCTTTTCCGCACCGAACGGCGAGACGGTCTGGCAACTCTGGACGAAACGCGCATTTTTTGACGAGGTTGGCCGGGTCGTCGAGTACCAATCCGTAGGCCGCGATATCTCCACCCGCAAACGCACAGAAACGCTTAACGCGCGTCTCGGCAGAATTGTTGAGCAGTCCCTCAACGAGGTTTACGTGTTTGATGCACAAACCTTTCGGTTTTTGCAGGTCAATCTCGGGGCACGAAACAACCTCAAATATACGATGGAGGAATTGCGACACCTAACTCCGCTGGACATCAAACCGAACTTCACACGCCAGCAGTTCGAAGACGTTATCAAACCGTTACGGGATAAAACCGAAGACAAAATCATCTTCGTAACCGTTCATCGCCGCAAAGACGGATCAGATTATGACGTCGAGATTCACCTGCAATTGATCGATACTGAAACGCCGGAGGTGTTTGGCGCTATCATACAGGACATCACGGAGCGAAAGCATGCCGAGGCCTCCCTTCGCACGGCTTTGGTCGAAGCTGAGCGCGCAAATAATGCCAAATCTGAATTTCTGGCGACGATGAGTCACGAATTCCGCACGCCGCTCAATGCGATTCTTGGATTTAGCGAGATGATGCGGGCCCAGTATTTTGGTCCCTTGGGATCAAAAAACTACAATGAATATGCGAACGACATTTACGACAGCGGCGAACATATGCTGGAGTTGGTAAATGACGTCCTGGATATCGCGGCGATTGAGGCTGGCAAACGCTCCATCGTAAAAGAGGTTATCACCATTGATGAATTACTGAAAAGCTGCATTCGGAATGTCGAAGAGGCTGCCGAACAAAAAATCATCAATCTGTCGGTAGACGTCGCCGAAGACCTTCCGTTGCTTTATGCCGACAGGCGGTCGACTATTCAGGTCATTCACAACCTTCTGTCCAATGCGATCAAGTTTACGCCCCGGGATGGTAAAGTCTCGGTATCTGCATCTGCCGCCGACCACGAAATCGTGATTAAGGTTATGGATAGCGGAATCGGAATTTCGGCCGATCACCTACCCGAAATCACCGAGCCGTTTATTCAGGCAGATGCCGACCCCCACTATACCCAGGAGGGGACAGGGTTGGGATTGTCTATCGTGAAGTCTCTCGTCGAGGCCCATGACGGGACGTTGAACATTGAGAGCGAAATCGACAAGGGAACGACGGTGACTGTGAGCCTCCCCTCCCATGAGGGGGAGACCCATCAATAGGAATTCCGGATAATTTCTGCTGTCGTTGTTTATGCTCCAGAGAGGCCAGAACAAGGTCGAGTTTGAAACGAGGAAAAATCACTGAACGGAACTCTTTTTTGACCTGAGGCAAGCCAGCACTCTTCCAGTTGACGTTTACGTAAACTTCCACTTGACCCTACGTGAGTTCTTGACTACCAACCCAATAGTCCGTCGTAATACGAGGCTGGGAAAACCGGCCCGCACTGGACAAAATAATCAGCAGAGGCTGGAAAACGTTTCGAGGGGGTGGCATGTGCCCCCACTAGGGAGAGAGACTGATGGCTGGTGGCGCAGCGTCTTCAGGGGGGTTCGACACCTTCCCTAAACTGTTACTTGAAAATGCCCGTGTGCGTGGCGACCGACCGGCGAGCCGCGAAAAAGATTTGGGAATTTGGCAAACCTGGACCTGGGCCCAGGTTGCTCAGGAGGTCCGGGCGCTTGCCCTTGGGCTGAAGGCCCTGGGTGTCGAACGCGGCGATGTCGTTTGCGTGTGCGGGGATAACCGCCCTCACCTCTATTGGGCGATGACTGCGGTTCAATCCATCGGCGGCATTCCCGTCCCGGTTTACCAGGACTCGGTGGCCGACGAGATGCACTACATCTACGAACACGCCGAAGCCAAATACGCGGTTGTCGAAAATCAGGAACAGGTCGACAAACTGCTCGAAATCAAGGACCGCCTGCCCGAGCTGAATCACATCATCTACAACAATACCCGCGGCATGCTGCATTACGAACAGGATTTTCTCGATTCCTACGCCGACGTTCAGGACAAGGGCCGCGCCTACGGTGCGGAAAACCCCGGCTTCTTTGATGCCTCGGTGGCCGAGCAAAGCGGTAGCGACACCTGCACCATGCTCTACACATCCGGCACCACGGGTCGCCCCAAGGGGGTCATCCTCAGCTTCAACAACATGATCGATACCGGTCGCAACAACATTGAACTTGAGGGGTTGAGCGACCAGGACGAGATTTTGGCCTATCTGCCCATGGCCTGGATCGGCGACAATATTTTCTCAATTGCCCAGTCCTATGTTTCCGGCTATTGCGTCAGTTGCCCGGAAAGCAGCGATACGGTGCTCGAAGATTTACGCGAGATCGGCCCATCCTATTTCTTTGCGCCGCCACGGATTTTTGAAAACATCCTGACCACGGCGACGATCCGCATCGAAGATGCGGCTGGCATCAAACAGTGGATGTTCAAATATTTCATGGATGTGGCGAAACGCGTCGGCCTCGACATTCTGGATCGCAAGCCGGTATCGATGACCAACAGGCTGCTTTATGCCATTGGCGACCTGCTGATCTATGCGCCACTGAAAAACGTTCTGGGGCTGTCAAAAATTCGCTTGGCCTATACGGGTGGCGTTGCCATTGGCCCCGATATCTTTGTGTTTTACCGATCCCTCGGCCTCAATCTGAAACAGATTTATGCCTCCACCGAAGCTTCCGTCTTCATCACCATCCAGCGCGATGGCGAGGTTAGCCCGGACACCTCGGGCAAACCGGCCGTTGGCGTGGGTATCCGGATCGAAGACGACGGCGAGGTCATGTTCAACGGCCCCGGCGTTTTTCAGTCCTACTTCAAGAACGAGGAAGCCACCCATACGACCAAGACCGACGACGGCTGGGTCCATACCGGTGATGCGGGTTATATCGACGCCGATGGCGACCTTCGCATCATCGATCGGTCGAAGGATGTGGGCAAACTGAACAACGGCGCGATGTTTGCGCCGAACTTCATTGAAAACAAGCTCAAGTTCTTCCCCCACATCAAGGAAGCCGTGACCTTCGGCCACGAGCGCGACAACGTCACGGCCTTTATCAATGTCGATCTGGAATCAGTGGGCAACTGGGCGGAACGCAAAAATCTGGCCTACAGCGGCTATACCGATCTGGCCGGTCAGGTTCCGGTTTATGACCTGATTCAGGACTGTGTTGAACAGGTTAACCGCGATCTGGCGCAAGATGAAAACCTCAGCTCATCACAAATCAGCCGCTTCCTGATCCTGCACAAGGAACTGGACGCCGATGATGGCGAACTGACGCGAACACGAAAGGTTCGCCGCAACATCATCGTTGAAAAATACGGCGAGCTGATCGAGGCCCTGTATACCGGAAAATCCAGTTGCCCGGTGGAAGCGGTCGTGACCTTTGAAGATGGCAGAACGGATACGATCAAAGCCGATGTCGTCATCCGCGATACCAAGATAATCGCGCCTGCCCCCGCGCAGGCCGCGGCAGAGTAAGGCGAAAGACACCCTATATGGCAGATCATAGAACTATCGGGGACGTATTGCTGAATGTCGAAGGCATCAGCCTGTCGTTCGGTGGCGTCAAGGCGCTGAACAATGTCAGCTTCAACGTGCGTGAAGGCGAAATCCGCGCGATCATCGGCCCCAACGGCGCCGGTAAAAGTTCCATGCTGAACTGCATCAACGGGTTTTATCATCCGCAGGAAGGGCAGATCACTTTCAAGGGTGAAACCCGCAAACAGATGCAGACCCACAAAGCTGCCGCCCAGGGCATTGCCCGGACCTTCCAGAACATTGCCCTGTTCAAGGGTATGTCGACCCTGGACAACATCATGACCGGGCGTAATCTGAAGATGAAGCAGAACTTCCTCATGCAGGCGTTGTATTTCGGTCCGGCCCAGCGTGAGGAAATGGAACACCGAAAAGTCGTTGAGGAAGTCATCGATTTCCTTGAGATCGAGGCCATTCGCAAAACCCCGGTGGGCCGCTTGCCCTATGGCTTGCAGAAACGCGTTGAACTGGGCCGCGCCCTGGCGGCGGAACCGGACCTGTTGCTGCTTGATGAACCTATGGCCGGCATGAACCACGAAGAAAAAGAAGACATGTGCCGCTACATTCTGGACGTTAACGACCAGTTCGGCACGACCATTGTTCTGATCGAACATGACATGAGCGTGGTTATGGATATTTCTGATCGTGTGGTTGTTCTCGATTACGGAAAAATGCTGGCTGACGGGGATCCAGACGAAGTCCGCGCCAACCAGGATGTCATTGACGCCTATCTTGGCGTGACACACGAATAGGGGCGGCGGACATGGAATTTTTAGAAGCTGTATTCGTTCTCCCGTTCCTCGACATGGCCGACAGTCCGGCGTTTCTGATGGAAGTGGTCATCGGCGGCCTGCTGACGGGTGTTATGTATTCTCTGGTCGCCCTCGGGTTTGTGCTGATCTTTAAGGCATCGGGTGTATTCAATTTTGCCCAGGGCGCGATGGTCCTGTTCGCCGCCCTGGCGCTGGTTGGTTTTATGGAACAGGGTGTCCCGGTTATCCTCGCCATTCTGATGACCATCGGTGTGATGATTGCACTGGCCTGGCTGATTGAGCGGTTCATGCTGCGCCACCTGGTCAATCAGGAGGGCATCATCCTGTTCATGGCGACCATCGGCCTCAACTTCATCCTTGAAGGCGTTGGCCAGATTGCCTGGGGGTCAGACGTCAAGAGGCTGGACATCGGCATCCCCGACGTGTCCTTCGAACTTGGCCCGATGTTATTGAATACTTTTGATATTTCGGCCGCCGTCATTGCCGCCGTTATGGTCACCGTCCTGGCCCTGTTCTTTCAATATACTGCCGTCGGTCGGGCCCTTCGGGCTGTCGCCGATGACCATCAGGCGGCGCTGTCCGTCGGCATTCCGCTGAAAACCATCTGGATCATCGTCTGGTCCGTCGCCGGTATTGTCGCCCTGGTCGCCGGTATCATGTGGGGGGCGAAATCAGGGGTGCAGTTCTCACTTGTGCTGATTGCCCTGAAAGCCCTGCCGGTGCTAATCCTCGGCGGTTTCACCTCGGTGCCGGGGGCCATCATTGGCGGCCTGATAATCGGGGTCGGCGAAAAAGTTGCTGAAATTTACTGGGGACCGGCGTTCGGTGGAGCCATCGAAGGCTGGTTTGCCTACATGCTGGCATTGGCTTTCCTGATGTTCCGACCTCAGGGCCTGTTCGGCGAAAAAATCATCGAGAGGGTTTAAATAGATGTTTTATCGTGAAGCCGGGCAGTTCAAGACAACCTATAAAACCGATCAGGGTGTTTTCCCGATCATTCAGGATCGCTGGTTTTTAGGCCTGATTCTCGTTGTCGCTTTTGTCGTCATCCCGATGATCGCCGACGAATACTGGATGCAGGCCATTTTGATCCCGCTGTTCATCTACGCGCTTGCCGCGATTGGCCTGAACATCCTGACTGGGTACGCCGGGCAGGTCAGCCTGGGCACCGGTGCCTTTATGGCCATTGGGGCCTATGCCACCTACAAGATCTGCACGGCATTCCCGGATCTGAACATTGTTGTCATCTTTATCATGTCCGGTCTGTTTTCCGCCGGCGTCGGCATTGTTTTTGGCATTCCGAGCCTGCGCATCAAGGGTTTCTACCTGGCGGTCGCGACACTGGCCGCCCAGTTCTTTATCCTGTGGCTGTTTAACAAGGTCGGCTGGTTCTACAACGACAACCCGTCCGGTACCATTACGGCACCGCCGCGCGAACTGTTCGGCATCCTGATCACCGGCCCCGAAGCCAAGGCGACGACGCGTTATTATGTCACCTTGTCGTTCCTTGTTGTCTTTGCCATTGCCGCCAAAAATCTGGTGCGCGGGCGCATCGGGCGATCCTGGATGGCGATCCGCGACATGGACATCGCCGCTGAAATCATCGGCATCGAACCCTTAAAAACCAAACTTCTCGCCTTCGCCATCAGTTCTTTTTACTGCGGTGTGGCCGGGGCGCTGTACATTTTTGTCTGGCTGGGAAGTGCGGAAACGGAAGCCTTCGATATCTTCCTGTCCTTCCAGATCATGTTCATGATTATCATTGGCGGGCTGGGCTCGATCATGGGGTCAATCCTGGGTGCGGCCTTCATCACCCTGCTGCCGATTTTCCTGACCAATTTCCCACCGATGATCGGCATCCACATTGCGACGGATTTATCGAAACATCTGGAAGAAATTATTTTCGGCGTTCTTATCGTATTTTTTCTGATTGTCGAACCACACGGATTGGCACGACTGTGGCAGATTGTTAAGGAGAAACTGAGACAGTGGCCGTTCCCCTACTAAATCGAGGAACAGGTCCAAAAGGATGTACGTTTGCCAGTTTTGACGAGCGTGCTAAGGTCATAAGAACCCAGGCTGGTTCGATTGACCACTAGGGAGCAACCAAAGGGAGAAGAAACCATGAATATCCGTAATCTAGTTCTGGCTACCGCCGGCATCGCCGCAGGCGTTACCGGGATAATGGAAGCCAAGGTCGCGGTCGCGGCCGAGCAGTTCTTTCCAATGCTCGTTTACCGGACCGGTCCATACGCGCCGAGCGGCATTCCGCTCGCCAACGGGTTCCGTGACTATTACACGATGATCAACAAACGCGATGGCGGTGTTAACGGTGTCACGATCACGTTTGAAGAATGTGAAACCAAATACAACACCAAGCTGGGCGTGGAATGCTATGAGAAGCTGAAAAACAGCGGCCCGACCGGCGCGTCGTTGTTTAACCCATATTCAACGGGCATCACCTACCAGCTGATCCCAAAATCTGCGGTTGATGGTGTTCCGATCCTGTCCATGGGGTATGGCCGCACGTCGGCTGCCGATGGCCGTGTGTTTAAATGGGTGTTTAACTTCCCGGCAACTTACTGGAGCCAGGCTTCATCCTTCATCAAGTATATGGCCCGTCAGGAAGGTGGTTATGACAAGCTTCAGGGTAAGAAGCTGGTTCACCTGCACCATAACTCAGCTTACGGGAAAGAGGCCAATCCGACCCTTGAGGTCCTTGCCAAACGCTATGGTATAAAGCTGGAATTGATGCCGGTTGATCATCCGGGTCAGGAGCAGAAAGCCCAGTGGCTGCAGATGAGGCGCAAAAAACCTGACTGGATATTCATGTCCGGTTGGGGCGTGATGAATCAGGTGGCCATCAAGGAAGCCGTTGGCATCAGGTACAACATGGACCGTTTTGTTGGTAACTGGTGGTCCGGCTCGGACGCTGATGTTCTGCCAACAGGCGCCAGCTCCGCCGGTTACACAGCGGCCACGTTCCACGATGCCGGGGCTGATTATCAGGTCCACAAAGACATCATCAAGTATGTTTACAATGGTGACGAAGCCGCCGCCAAAGAAAACAAGATTGGTGAAGTTCTCTACAATCGTGGTCTGGTCAACGCCATGTTCGGAGTTGAAGCTGTTCGCACGGCTCAAGGTAAGTTCGGCAACAAATCCCTGAGCGGCGAAGAAATGCGCTGGGGCCTCGAAAACCTTGATGTGACCAAAGCCCAGTTGGCAAAACTCGGCATGAAAGGCTTCACGCAGCCGGTCAAAGTCAGCTGTGCAGACCATGAAACCATGGGTGCCGTCGGTTTCCAGAAATGGGATGGTACAAAGTGGAGCCTGACCAAAGAATGGCTGAAGCCCATGCGTGACATCGTTCGGCCCATGGTCGAAGCCGATGCCGCCATGTATGCCAAAGAAAACAATATTACGCCACGGAGTTGCAATTAATCTGATGACTTCCGAAACCGCTCTAAAAGAAGCGGGGGCAACCGAAACTGCGAGCCCCCTTCTCAACGTCAACAACATTGAGGTGATCTACGATCACGTCAT
>Ga0316204_10010823_pt1 | contig 11612 bp, 8 predicted proteins | sample 6monrhotite_MG_2_FD_205661 | JGI IMG/M metagenome (GOLD analysis project Ga0316204, IMG submission 205661) | Microbial mat bacterial communities from mineral coupon in-situ incubated in ocean water Damariscotta River, Maine, United States -... | ecosystem: Environmental > Aquatic > Marine >...
GCTGTCCATAAAGCTAAAGGTATTAACAATAATAAACTGCGCATAATCATTTTAATGATTCCACCATTTGTTGTGCGACTATAGATACCGCATAACGTTGTAGTGGCTGTACATACCAGGCAGGGTCTATATCTCTTTGAAAACGAATGCGCCAGGTGACCTGTGTCTGCTCTGCAGAAACAGTTTTTAAAAATACGCTGCTCTCTTTCCAGGTGAGGTAAGAGTTCAGGTAGCTATTATCACTAACCGGTTTAAACCGAATAAAATTATCGCGATGCTCAGCTACTTCAAAAAGTGTCTTACCACGTTTTTCATTCCAGTAAATCCATTTTAGATAACTGATATCAGTCCAGTGCCTGTCACCCACAGAAATGCCGTCTGCGTTAATTTTATCGGGTTGAGGAAATAACTTACCAAAAACTGAATCGGAGGGGTTTATTTTTCTGCTATTGGCCATTCGGGTTTTTATCTGGTTAACACTGGCATCAATGACTTGAGTGTGCTCAATAGTGTTGATTCTATCAAAGCTGGTTTCATCAATAACACCTTCCAAAGACATGAGTACGAGTAATGAGGGCAAAACAAATGAATTGAGTTTACTAGCGTTGTTTTTCTTTTTTCTATAGTGATCAATTGGCCAGGCCACAAGCGCACCTGCAATATATAAAATTGGCGCTGCCATAATCATGCAGATAAAACCTTCCTGCAAGATTGGGCCAGAGATAAGAATAATAAATGTAATGGCTTTGAGAGTGGCACCCAGAACGCTTTTTGATTTAGAGGTGCTTGCAAAGGCAAGGGCAATAAACGTAGGTACGCCAATATATAATAAGGCCGAACCGCCCAAACCTGCACTGCGCATGGCTCCAATGACGATGCCGGTGAATGCCGATAACACAATAGCAATAATTATCAGTCTCTGAAATGTGCTTAATACTTCTGGTTTTTCTTCTGGCGACTGGTTATTCATCAGCAAGGTTTCCATTGTTTAAACTTCCATCGCCATTAAATACTTTTCTATTCATGGATTTATTTCTCCACTGAGCAATGATCATGACATTGAAGAAATGTAAAAGGCCTAAAACAAGTAATACGATACCAATTTGCTGGCTCAAAAATTCTATGGCTATTCTGAGTGAGTTAATGTCTTTATTGGTTTTCAAAGCCAGCAGAATGTAACCAATGTTGAGCAAATAAAAGCCAACCACCAGTAAATGATTAACCGACTCAGCTAAGCGCTCATTACCGTGAAAACTGTCTACCAGAAATACCAGGCCGTTTTTGCTGAGTGTTCTTGCCACCCATATGGTCATTGCGATACTGATTAAAAGGTAACTTAAGTAGGTGATTTCAATCATTGTAATTTGCTCCTCAGTTATTGTTAAAAGCAAGATTACATAACAAAATTGATGATTGATTCCTGAATGCTAAGAATTGAATATAAAAATATTAAGTCATTAAAAAACAAAGACTTAAGTTATTCCTGAATGGTAATAGAAGAGTCTGGAGCAAAAAAATGCTGAGATTTAGCGCTATTTTGCTGTTTTCTTTCGATAGTTGCCCGGGGAATCACCGGTAATTTCTTTAAATGCAGCATAGAAGTTAGACTGTGAATTAAACCCCACCTGCATACTGATGGAAAGAATAGAGGCGTCTGGTTCGGCGCTTAACAATTGCCTGGCGGCTTCAATTCGTTGTGCACGAATATATTGTGAGAACCCCATATCAAACTGTGTATTAATTAACTCAGAGAGCTGGTGGTTACTTAACTTCATCTCATCTGCGAGCAGGGCAAGACTGAGATTTTCGTTCTGGTACATTTTCGAGCCGCTCATTAATTGATCAAGCCGTTCTTTGCAGGCTTTTATATCCACATTATTTAATGTGGAATTGGAGTAACCCAATCTTACGACTTCGTCTATTTCACTTAGAACGTTAGGGAAAGTAAAAAGCGTGCCTGTGACCAGTACTAAACTCGTGGCAATACCTAAGGTGTAAAAATGATAGAAATACGCAGGATTAACATAAGAGACAGTAAAACCAATAACTAATACCAGAATGGCGATGATGGTGAAGAAGCCAAAAAATAAAAAGACCAGACCGAAACGTTTACGTACACCCCTGAGCTTATAAACGATACTGGTTAACCAGAAGCAGTATCCGGTACCAATTAAGAAGGCCAGTGGCACGGCGACTTCACGGGGTGCGAGAAAGGCAAGGGGTAATGGCAGGAAATGCACAAGGTCAATGGCTTTGGTTTTGATGTCTGGAAAAAGAATTGATCGGCTAAAAAAATAAAACATTGAGGGTAAAAAAAGAATGAGAAGTCTGTATGAAACTGTTGATAATGGATCTTCAGCATTTGCGTAAAAAGTGTAATGCTGGTATTGCGCAATAATCAGGCCACCCAGTAATCCGCCACAGGATAACAGTGTTACCCATGTCTTGTTAGTATGCTTGATAAAAGCCACATAAGAGATAAGCAGTGTTAAAGCGATAATAATTGAAAAGCCAATGGAGAAGACTGGAATAATGCTCATATTTTATAGATATAATTTTTATTACAGAGTAAACAGTATCGGATATCATCGCTTAAAACAATAGATGTGTAATATGCGGAGTTAAATATTTAATGCTGGTGGCTGGGTTTTAACTTGCCGTGGTTACAGATTAGCGGGTAGCGCAAGGGGATAATATCAACTGATAATGGCCTTATTAGCTGTTTTTGATTGATTTTTATTACATACCCTAAGTTGAGGGAGTAATATGAATTATTGCTTAATCAAGGTATATATGTCTAATTCAACCATAGATGATATTCTAAAACGCCTACAGGCTCTGCAAAAAGAACTGGAGAGTGAGATAGATCAGCTTTTACTTGAAAAACGTGAGCTTTTTAATTATACGCTTGAAAAGGGTAAGGTTAAGTTTGAACAGGGTATAAAAGCCTTGCAGCGCCACCAAAAGCAGGGTGTCTGGTCTTACCTGTTTTCGGCACGTTTAGGTCATCTGCTGACGGCACCATTTATATACAGTGTTTTTTTTGCGTTTATTTTTTTAGACTTAATGGTTACGGTTTATCAGCTGTTTGCCTTTCGAGTTTATGGCATTCCACGGGTTTCACGCAGTGAATATATTGTGATTGATCGCCATGAGCTGGCTTATTTAAATATCATACAAAAAATAAACTGTATTTACTGTGGTTATGGCAATGGTCTGCTTGAATACGTACGCGAGATTGCTGCGCGTACTGAACAGTACTGGTGCCCTATTAAGCATGCGAGGCGATCAAAAGATCCGCATCAGTATGTGCAGCAATTTCTGGACTACGGAGATGCCGATAACTTCAATTTACGATTTGAAAAATTAAGAGAAGATATTACCGATATTAAAAATCAGGACTTATCAGGTGATCGCTGAGAATGTCTTATTTTCAGCTATTGTATAAAGTTTTTCTATCTGCCTGATTCTTGTCTTAACGCAATATTTTGAACACCTGAGTCTATTATAGTTGGCAGATAATATCAGAGATTTTATCTGTCATTAAAATTTAGAATCAAATTTAATATTTAAACTTTTTTATGCTTTATATTCAGTGTATTGCTTTTTGAGCGCTGCTAGTTGCAGACTGTTGAGGGTAAACTGCTTATGTCGAAGTCACAAAAAATTATTCTGGATGGCAATCAGGCTGCAGCGACCGTTGCACATTTAACCAATGAAGTTATTGCTATTTACCCCATTACACCTGCATCCCCGATGGGGGAGTGGGCAGATGAATGGTCATCACGGCAACAGCCAAATCTGTGGGGAACGGTTCCCGAAATTATTGAAATGCAAAGTGAAGGGGGAGCTGCAGGTGCGATTCATGGCGCTTTGCAGGCGGGTTCTTTAACGACTACCTTTACCGCATCGCAGGGCCTGTTATTAATGATCCCGAATATGTTTAAAATAGCCGGTGAACTTTCACCTGCTGTGTTTCATGTGGCAGCACGTTCGGTTGCAGCTCAGGCTTTGTCTATATTTGGTGATCACAGTGATGTGATGACCGCAAGGTCAACCGGTTTCGCTTTTCTGTGTTCTAACTCGCCACAGGAAGTGATGGATATGGCCCTGATTGCTCAATGCGTTACGCTTGAGTCAAAAATTCCTGTTTTACATTTTTTTGATGGATTTCGAACCTCACATGAAGTAGCCAAAGTTGACTCCATTGGCACTGATGTGATGCAGAAAATGATTGATTTTCGGTTTGTAAAAGAACATCGTCAACGTGCACTGTCTTCAGATCACCCTGTGCTTCGGGGTAGTTCACAGAACCCCGATGTTTTTTTTCAGGCCCGGGAATCTGTGAATGCTTATTACCAGGCCTTGCCAGCAATTGTGCAGAAAACTATGGATACGTTTGCTGAATTAACCGGCAGGCAATATAAAATTTTTGATTATATTGGAGCAGCGGATGCAGAGCGAATTATTATATTGATGGGCTCAGGTGCTGAAACTGCACAGGAGACAGTTGAGTATTTAGTTTCACAGGGTGAAAAAATTGGCCTGCTTAAAGTTCGACTCTTCAGGCCTCTGGACAGTGTTTCATTGATTGGCGCTATACCTGCAAGTATCAAAAAAATTGCCGTATTAGACAGAACTAAAGAACCAGGTGCGGACGGAGAACCCCTGTATAAAGATGTGGCCACCGCACTCATGCAGCATTTTTCTGGTGAGAGTAATAAGTTTTCCACTTTGCCGCTGGTCGTCGGTGGGCGTTATGGTCTTTCTTCTAAAGAGTTTACGCCCGGCATGGTGAAGGCAATATATGATGAGCTGAAAACCACATCACCTAAAAATAACTTTACCATAGGCATTAACGATGATGTAACACACACAAGTTTAAGCTGGGATGCGAGCTTTAGAACCAATGCACAAAAAAATACATTTCAGGCTGTGTTTTATGGCCTGGGTAGTGATGGCACAGTTAGTGCGAATAAAAACAGTATAAAAATTATTGGTGAATGTACCGATAAATATGTGCAGGGGTATTTTGTTTATGATTCTAAGAAATCCGGTGCGGTGACTATTTCGCATTTACGTTTTGGTGAAGACCCGATTCATTCTACCTATTTGATTGGAAATGATGATGCGGATTTTGTAGCCTGCCATCAGCCGGTTTTTCTTGAGCGTTACCCCATGCTGGATAAGGCTGCGGATAATGCAGTGTTTTTATTAAATACACCTGTAGAGAAAAAATCCGTCTGGAGCAGCTTGCCTGCAACGATGCAGCAGCAGATTCTTGACAAGAAGATAAGGCTGTATGTGATTGATGCTTACAAAGTTGCCAGTGAAACCGGCATGAACAAACGCATTAATACAATAATGCAAACCTGCTTTTTTTCTATTTCAGGTGTGTTGCCAAAAGATGATGCGATTAATTCAATAAAACAGGCAGTTGAAAAAACCTATGGCAAAAAAGGTAAACAGTTAATTGATCTAAATTATAAAGCGATTGATCAAACCTTATTGAATTTATACGAAGTTGATGTTCCAGGCAAAGTAAGCTCAAAAATACAATTACAGAAAAGCATTACAGACTCGGCGAGTGATTTTGTTAAGAATGTGACCGCTGAAATTATCGCCGGCCGAGGTGATGCTATACCGGTGAGTTTATTTCCCGTTGATGGAAGCTACCCTTTAGGCACTGCGGCCTATGAAAAAAGAAATCTGGCATTAGAAATTCCTGTGTTAGATGAGGGCCTGTGCAGCCAGTGTGGAAAATGCCCGCTGGTTTGCCCGCATGGTGTTATTCGAAGTAAAGTTTTTGATGAGTCTAAACTCGAATCTGCACCGGAGAGTTTTAAGTCAATGCCGGTTAAAGGTAAAGATTTTTCAAAAACATTACGTATTACCTATCAGGTATCGCCGGAAGATTGTACCGGATGTGGTTTATGTGCAGATATATGCCCAATACATGATAAAAGCAATGTTAGTCATAAAGCCCTGGATATGGTTGCTTATACGCCAGAATTGCGCGAGCAGGAAAAACTTAACTGGAACTATTTTTTAGACCTGCCTGAATATGATCGAGGTTTAATCAAAAGTAATACCATTAAAGGCGCTATGTTATTGCAACCGCTGTTTGAGTTTTCAGGTGCCTGTGAAGGTTGTGGTGAAACCCCTTATATTAAACTGGCCAGTCAGTTATTTGGTGACCGTATGATTGTTGCCAATGCTACTGGTTGTTCTTCTATTTATGGTGGAAACCTGCCGACAACTCCCTGGACAAAAAATGCACAGGGCAGAGGCCCTGCATGGTCAAATTCGTTATTTGAGGATAATGCAGAATTTGGTCTGGGGATGCGGCTTTCTATTGATAAACAAAAGCAATATGCAAGTGAGTTATTACAGGGTTTGAAAAATCAACTGGATGATAAGCTGGTAAATGAAATTTTAAGCGCTGATGAATCAACTGAAGAGGGGATAACACAACAACGAACCCGTATTGATAAACTGTGTGAACAGCTGGCCGCTATTAAAACCGTTGAGGCGCGCGAGCTTGAAACCGTAGCGGATAAACTGTCACGTAAAAGTGTGTGGATTATTGGGGGGGATGGTTGGGCCTATGATATTGGTTATGGCGGTTTAGATCATGTGCTGGCATCTGGGCGGGATGTGAATATATTAGTGCTGGATACTGAGGTCTACTCCAATACGGGTGGTCAAACCTCTAAAGCCACACCCAGGGGGGCGGTGGCAAAATTCTCGGCAGGGGGCAAACCTTCCCCTAAAAAAGACCTGGCCTTGCTGGCTATGGATTATGAAAATGTTTATGTTGCGCATGTGGCCTATGGTGCCAGAGATATACAAACCCTGCACGCCTTTAATGAAGCGGAAGCCTATGCGGGGCCCTCATTAATTATTGCCTACTCACCCTGTATTGCACATGGTATAGATTTAAAAAACAATCATCAACATCAGCAGATGGCTGTGGATAGTGGCCACTGGCCGTTATTCCGTTATAACCCGGAAAATGCGAAACAGGGTATCAATCCATTGCACCTTGATAGTAAAGCACCGTCAGTGCCTTATCGTGAATTTGTTGAAACTGAAATTCGATTTAATATGTTATGGCGCACCCATCCAGAAGTGGCTGAAAAATTATTAGAACAATCACAGGAAGATGTATTACATCGCTATCATTATTATGAACAACTGGCGAACTTACCCTATGGTGAAGTTGTTGATCAAACCGGCATAACACAACCTCCGCATAGAAAACTGGCAAGTGTTATTAAACAGCAGCTTGCACAAGACCTGCATAACACTAAAGAAGCTGACGAGAAAAAATCGACGTCTAAAAAGGGTGGCCAAAATGATTGATTTATCCACTAAATACCTTGGTTTGTCATTAATCAATCCACTGGTGGCATCCTCCTCGCCCTTAACCGGTAACCTGGATGATACAAAACGCCTGGAAGATGCGGGTATTGCCGCGATTGTTTTACCCTCGCTGTTTGAAGAAAATATTAATCAGGAACAGCAGCAGTTAGAGCACTATGTGCACTCACAGGCACTGGGGCACAATGAAGCGGAGTCTTACCATCCGGTGCCAGAGAATTATAAAAGTGAAATAGAAACTTATCTGGAATATATACAGGCACTTAAATCAAACTTGTCAATACCGGTGATAGCAAGTCTTAATGGTGTAACAGATAGTGGCTGGGTTGATTATGGTAAAGAGTTAATGCAGGCAGGCGCAGATGCCCTTGAGCTTAATGTGTATTACGTGGCAGCAGATCCGGAGCAAAGCGGTGAGCAGGTAGAAGAGCGATACATTCATCTGTTAGAAAGATTACGTAAGCAGGTGAGTATTCCGATTGCAATGAAAATTTCCTCGCAGTTTTCATCAGTGGCAAATATGCTAAAACGATTTCAGGCCAGTGGTGCTGATGGGGTGGTGCTTTTTAACCGTTTTTATCAACCAGATATCAATCTTGAAACATTAAAAATTAACCCGCACATTGAACTGTCAACGCCGATTGAATCGCTGGTAAGAATTAGATGGATTGCATTAATGCGCAGCAGGGTAGAGTTGTCATTAGCAGCAACCGGCGGTTTTCATACGGTTGAAAGTATTATTAAAGCACTGTTGGCGGGAGCCGACGCGGTTTATCTCTGTGCAGTTTTACTCAACCACGGCACAGAGTACTGTGTTGAACTATTGCGTCAGTTAGATCTCTGGTTAACAGAGCATGAGTATGAATCGATAGAGCAGTTGCAGGGTAGTGTGAGTCAGTCCTGTGTGATTGACCCAGCGGTTTATGAGCACAGTAATTATAAAGATGTTATTAAAAGTTATAAGTGAAATAAGTTATGACGCATATCTCTGACCTTGTCTCAACTTATGTGCATGAAGCCGAGGTGTCAGCCATTAAAGATATGGCGATGCGTAGTGCAAAAATTCCTGGTGTTGCTTCTCTAACCTGGGGATTGCCGTCATTTCAAACACCGGAGTATATTCGACAGGGAGTTAAAAACTATCTGGATAATGATGTGGATGCGGGTAAGTATACACTGCCTGGTGGCCTGCTTGAACTTCGAGAGCAGGTTGTTATTGAACACTTTAAAAAAACCGGTGTTGAGGTAGATGCTGATAAACATGTGATGATTGCTGCGGGTAATATGCAGGGGCTAAATACTTTGTTTCATACGGTTCTCGATCCAGGTGATGAAATTATACTTACTGATCCCTGTTTTGCCTCACATATTCAACAAATTAAATTATTTAATGGTACTCCGGTTTACTGGCGATTGCGTGAAGATAGTAACTGGGAGCTGGATATTGAAAAGCTACCCGAACTCATTACCGATAAAACCCAGGCCATTGTACTGGTATCACCTTCAAACCCTACGGGAAAAATATTTAGCAAGGGCGAGTTACTTAGAGTCGGCTTAATTGCTAAAGAACATAATATTCTGGTGATTATAGATGATCCCTATAGTGACTTTTTATATGAAAACCATGAACAGTACTTTAATCTTGCCTCGGTAGAAGAGTTAAAAGAGCATGTAGTGTATTTATATTCATTTTCAAAATCTTATGCAATGAGTGGCTGGCGTTTAAGTTATATGGTGATGCCCGAGGAGTTGAAATCAGAGGCGATGAAAGTTCATGATGCGACAATGATCTGTGCACCAAGAATTTCGCAGCTGGCCGGAATCGTCGCTTTATCTCAGACATCTACGCATAAGCAGCAGTTTCAGGAAATCTTGTTCTCACGTCGTAAGCTGATAGAAGATCGTTTAAATAATGTGGCGCATGTGTTCTCGGCTCAGAAGCCGGAAGGTGCCTATTATGTGTTTCCAGAGATACTCATTGAACATACAAACTCAACTGATTTTTCCATCGATTTATTAAACAGGGCAAAAGTGGCGGTTACTCCAGGCAGTGCCTTTGGCCCATCTGGTGAGCATCATGTACGTATGGCGTATTGTGTTGATGAAGACACAATTAATTTAGCGTTTGACAGAATAGAGAAGTATTTCTCGAATTAAGTTTACAGGTGGTTAATTAATTTTGTGCAGGTTATTTCGGTTGCTGCAAACATGATAAAACCAGCTTCGCAATTAAATCCCCGTTAATTTTTGCGATAGCTAACAGCGCCGTATCTTCTGGTAATTTAGTCTCAGACTTAATCCATGCTATAGATTCGGCAAGTGCAAGTTGGTGACTGGAGAATTTATTTGTCAGCGTATTTAATGAGTTAATATCGACCCAGGAAAAGTCTTTATTTGTACTACCGGGTTTTATTGCATCAATCATTAGCACATGATTAAATTTCAAAATGTGTTCACCCAGGCGCAAACCGGGTCTATCGAGTTTATAAAGTGTCAGGCCCTGTTTTATCAGATTACTAATTTCTGGGGTCTTTTTTAATATATCAATTGCCCTGAATGCCAGCTCATCTCCATTGTTTGGCGAACCAATGCCTATAATTGCTGCTTTATGTAAATTAACCTTAGTAAATGCCGGCGCTAGCACTAATGTTTTAATCGAATGTTCGTTAAAACCTTCACGTTTGAGATTTAAATCCAGAAAGTGGGTGGCACATGAGATGCACGGATCATAATTACGAATAACTTTCTCGGCATGCAATTGTAGTTCGGGTTTAGGTTTGTCTAGACCAAATTGTAGCAAAGCGTTTTTTAAGTCCTGCTCTATACGAGACTGATTCTGGCTAGTAGGCGGAATAATAACGGCTTTTTCTACACAGCCGTTTTTGTCCATGTCATAGCGATGCCAGAGTATGCCGCGTGGGGCTTCTGTGCATCCATAGCCGGTTCCTTGTTGTGGTTTTACCTGCATATAAGGTGAGTCGGTTTTTTCATAATGGCTTAACAGTTGTTCAGCTTCTAAAATGGTAAAATATATTTCTATGCCACGAGCAATAATACTGTGGAACATGTTTTTAGAAGGAAACTGAGCTTTTAGTTGGTGCATTAGCTCTTTGATCTGTTCGGGTAGTTGTTGTTTGTTAAGGTTTATCCGTGCTAAAGGGCCAACCAGATAAGGTTTTCCATTTAATAAGCAATGTAATGCGGTGCTGTAATCGACCTGTTGTTCTTTAAAATGATTTTCAAACTCACTGATATCAATGTCCAGGCCGTTATCACTGATTAAACGTCCTTCATTTAACGGATATTCTTTTTCATGATGCAGGGCAACTGAAACAAATTCCTGTTCGTCCTCTGGTAATTCCAGTGAGTCTAACCAGCAAATAAGATCAATGGCATCCTGTTTTGAATCTTTAATCCTTATTAATAAGTCATCTACATCCGATTGATCTGGGGCTCTTGTAAATCCGCCGATTTTCACCCCTACAGGGTGAACTGAGCGAGCGCCGAATAACGATATCAGGTCATTACCCAGTGCCTGAAGTTTCAGGCCGCGTCGTACTTCATCTGGGTATTGCTGTGACATTTCAATGGCGCTATTAAAGCCAAAAAAATCGGGTGCAGCTAATAGATGGATATGCAGGCTGTGACTCTGCAACCATTCACCGCAATAAAACAGGCGTCGCATAGCGCGAATCCAGGGGCTAATGCTTATACCAAAAATGGATTCAATTGCGTGACTGGCGCTCATCTGGTAAGCAACAGGGCAGATGCCACAAATTCGAGCGACAGTATCTGGCACGTCATAATAGTTTCGCCCCTGAAGAAATTTTTCAAAATATCTCGGGGGCTCAAAAATACGTAATTTAAGTTCAGTGATCTGTTTATGGGTTATTGTAAGGTCGAGGGCGCCTTCACCCTCAACTCGGGCAAGTACTGGCACATTGATTTTAATGGTGTCTTTCATTTGTTATCCCAGCGAGACCCCTCAAGCTGAAAAGGTTCTGAGCCACTGTTAATAAACCAGAAACGTCTGGCAATTTCATCATTCATTAGCCCAAAACCCTGAAAACGATTTGCCAGAGCGTGAGTATTTGGATTTTCCGCCGGGCCGTAACAACCATAGCAGTCTCGGCCCACACTCGGGCAGATTGCACCACAGCCTGTGCGGGTTACCGGGCCCATGCAGGGTTCATTTTTAGTGACCATTACGCAGACAGTTTGTTGTCGTT
>Ga0316204_10010824_pt1 | contig 11611 bp, 8 predicted proteins | sample 6monrhotite_MG_2_FD_205661 | JGI IMG/M metagenome (GOLD analysis project Ga0316204, IMG submission 205661) | Microbial mat bacterial communities from mineral coupon in-situ incubated in ocean water Damariscotta River, Maine, United States -... | ecosystem: Environmental > Aquatic > Marine >...
AGATAAAGATTCAGGTTTGATCTTTGTTGATCGTGTTTTAAACACTTCTATGCGCTACCCATGTAACTATGGATTTGTACCACATACATTATGTGGTGATGGCGATCCAGTTGATGTATTAGTGATTATGCCGACTCCTTTATTGCCAGGATCAGTGGTTAAATGCCGACCAATTGGTGTTTTAAAAATGACAGATGAAGCGGGTGAAGATGCGAAAATTGTTGCTGTACCAGTTAGTGCTGTGACTAGCTTATACAGAGATATCAGTTCAATTAGAGATTTACCAGAAGTTGTGTTAGATCAAATTTCACATTTCTTTGAACATTACAAAGATTTAGAAAAGGGCAAATGGGTTAAAATTGATGGCTGGGGTGAGGCTGAAGAAGCAAAACAAGAAATCAGAGATTCTATTGCAGCCTTTGAAGCAGAAAAAGACAAGCCACGTTTTTAATGGATACATTACTTGCCATTGATACTGCTACCGAGAGCTGTTCTGCAGCTTTGTATGTTAATGGCAAGGTTTATCATAGATCTTCAGTGCAACCAAGATTGCATGCTGAGTTAATTCTACCTTTTATTGATGAGCTACTACTAGAAGCAGGTATTAAAAAGCAACAGATCCAAGGGCTTATTGTAGGACAGGGACCAGGAGCATTTACAGGTGTTCGCATTGGTGTGGGTGTTGCTCAGGGCATGGCTTTGGCATTAAATATTCCTATTGTTGCGGTTTCAAACTTACAAACCTTGGCCTTTGCTGCATATCAACAATTAAAAACTGTTAAAGAGCTAACAATTATTGTGGCTACTGATGCCCGTATGAATGAAGTGTATTCGGCTAAATATCTTATTAATGGTGAGAATATCAATCCGGTCTCACCTGAAAAAGTTAGTAAAGCGAGTGAAGTTGATTTATCAAATACTGATGCCTATATTGGTAGTGGTTTTCATGTTTATCCTGAGTTACAAGCTCATGCTCAAAAACTAATCATGCCTTATGAAACACAGGTCTATTCACAGGCTAAAGATATGTTGTTAATGGCCAGAAAAACATTTGAGATGTGTGCTAATAAAATAGAAGTTATTGAGCCGGTTTATTTGCGCGAGCCTTAATATCTAATAACAAGTCTGACAAAGGGACAGGCTTGCCAATGATGTTACCTTGTAGATAATCAAACCCCATTTCGATAAGTTTGGTAGCTATGTTTTCACTTTCCACATATTCGGCCACTGTTTTCATGCCCATTACATGTCCAATATTGTTTATTGAACTAACCATTTCTTCATCAATTGGATCATCCAAAATATCACGAATAAAGACACCATCAACTTTAAGTGTGTCTACATCCAAGTTCTTTAGGTAACTTAACGAAGACAAACCACTGCCAAAATCATCAAGAGAAAAGCCACAACCGTATTTTTTAATTTGATTAATAAAGCTGTTGGCTTCCTTTAAATTAGAAATGGCCATGGTTTCTGTTACTTCAAAATTTACTTTTTCACCTTTGAATAGGTTTTTATTCAATAAGCTTGTGATTAACTTCAACATACTTTTATTGCCCAAGGATTGGCCAGACAAATTTATTGAAAAGTGTACATTTGGGTGAAAAAAATGTATGTTTTTCTCCAGCCATTTAAATGATTTATTTATAATCCAAGAATCAATTTTTGTTATAAGATTATACCTTTCGGCAGGCGGTAAAAATACACCGGGGAGTATAATTTTATCTCCTTCATGCAAACGCACTAATATCTCATAATGAACATAATCTAAGTTTGGGTTTGTCGGCTTAATTGGTTGTGCATACAGACAAAACAAATCAGTTTCAAGTGCCTTAGTTAATTTAGGCACCCATTGTAACTCTGCATTATGCTTAAGTAATTTATCATCGGCTTCTTGATACAAATGGACTCTATTACGACCAGCATTTTTAGCAGCATAACAGGCAATATCTGCATTTTTTTGAGCTTCAATATCACTCACAGTTTCATTGTTGATGATAACCAAGCCAATACTAACACTGACCTTAAAAAGCTTTTCATCCCAGGAAAAATGAAATTTTTCTATGGTGGATAATAAGTTTTCAGCAGCTTGTTGTGCTTGTTTAATGGTGCAGTTTTTCTTCAACATTCCAAATTCATCTCCACCTAATCTGGCAATGGTTTCATCAGGTTGTTTTGTACCCAATAGGATAGTTGCAATCTGTTTAATCATTTCATCGCCTGCCAAATGTCCAGCAGTATCATTGATGACTTTAAATTGGTCTAAATCTAAAAAGAATAATGCATGATGTTCATTATTTTTTTGAGCGGATTCTACTCGAAACTTTAACAAATTATTAAAAGCACTGCGGTTATACATGCCTGTTAATGAATCGTGCTTTGCCATGTATGAAAACCTTTGAGAGTTCTCTGCTTCGCGAATCAGTTTTTGTTTGGTTTGTTTTATTTGCTCAAGTAGAAACGAGTTGTGTTCAAAAGCATCATTAATATTAATTTGATATTTAAGGTTTCTTTTAACTCTGATTAATAAAGCATCGGATATTTTTTGTTGTTGTTTTAAACTCGATTTTAAAGTCTTAATTTGTTCAAGAAGTTGTGTAGTGTTATGATTGCTCATTAGTTTGTCCATTGTTTGATTTTTTCCCAACTACTACGGCAACTAGAGTTTGGTTGAAGTGAATGCCATTATACTGTTCACCATAACTGCTGAATCCAATAAAATTAATTCTTCTTAAAAGACTTTCTATATTTTTAGTATAATTTTTATTAACTATCTCTAGTCGTCTTAAAATGCAATCACAGCCGAGAGTAAAGTAAATCTCATCAAAGCTTTTTTCTATGTTTTCTATTTCTGTTTCTAATCTTTGTACGATATTTTTTCCGGTACCAATTCTTAAAGGCAGGCCTAAATCTACAGAACAATGAAACTGTAAACTATAGTCTGGATTGACATATGATATTGAGCGGATATACCATTCATTGGCTATATTTAACATCAATGGGTACATGGAAAAATCCAAATTGTTCATTGTGTCTTTATCTAAATTGTTGATATTGGCATAGGCTATGGCAGCTGGTTCTCCATTAATTTGGTTTACTACATGTTTATCAAAATCAACATCTGTGGTAATTAACTCTTTCTTTGTGGGCTCAAAATGTTGCATCCGAAAAAAATCAAAGTCGTTTTTACATTCTAATAACATGAATGTCGCTGCATTATTATAGAAGGTATTGGAGTGGAAAACGAAAGTACTATTCCATTGTAAATCATCACCAGCCGAGCCCCCAATAATATTAATGTTGCCCATGGCTTGATGCATCATTGAAATGACCGTGTCTTCTTTTAAAGACAGGCCGTCGGTTAATAAAAATCCGAACATAGAATCTTTTTTGTAATGACGACTATATTGTAATTGGCATTCAATATCACTGGCAATTTTCATCGCTTTAGATAAATTAAATGTTTTAACATTATTAATCAGAATCGAGTGCATAACAAAGGTATTTGAATTAATCACTAATGCGACTAAACTTTGATTGTGGTATTCTCCGGAGATTTCTCCAGCTGTAGTACAACCAATAATTTGGCATTCAAAATTTAAATCAAAGGCAGAGGCTAATGCATTTAGGTCATAATGAGATGAACAGAAAAAAATAACGCCTTCAATAGTATCAATCAGGATTTGATTTTTTATCTCCATGACAGCGTCAATTTCATTGCAATTAGCTGAATGAAGCTGTTGCGCAGGTGGGTTTTTTTTATTCATATTCTCTTAAATTAGGGATTATATTAAGATAGTTTGTAATTATATTATAAGCATAAATTTGATGAAAAATCAAATTTCTGTTGTTTTCACAATAAATGAACTTATTAAGTCAAGGAAAATGAAACATGATTCTTTTTGAATTTGAACACGGCAGAGGCTATATGACTTGAGCTATGGTAGCTCAAGTCAATAGAAGGAGTTAGAATCAGAATGAGAGGAGATAAGTATTAAATATTAAAATCTATTAATTTTTTTGCTAATAACTTATTTTGTAATCGAATGTATTTTGGTAAGCCATTCACATAAGGAGGGTAAGCTTCACCATTGATTAAGGGTTGCATGTAGGTTCTGCATTTTTCTGTAATTCCAAATCCATCTTCAGTAATATAGTCGCGCGGTAACATTTTTTCAACATTGGCCATATCGGCTAATTGAGCGGTCGCAATTTCCCATGTATAAGGTTTATCTGATAAGCGTTTAACAATTGGCATGACTCCATTTTGGTTGTCTAGAGCCAACTTTACTGCGGCTTCTCCAACCGCATAGGCTTGTTCAAAATCAGTTTGTGAGGCTAAGTGTCTTGCCGAACGTTGTAAATAATCAGAAACAGCCCAATGGTATTTATAACCATGTGCCTCACGAATCATATTGGCAATAACTGGTGCGACACCACCCAATTGTGAATGACCAAAAGCATCAACAGTACCTGCATCGGCTAAAAACTTACCTTCTCTGTCTTGTACTCCTTCTGAAACTACTATTGAACAATATCCATAGTTTTCAACTGAATATTTGACTCGTTCTAAAAAGGCTTCTTTTTCAAAAGGGATTTCAGGAAACAAAATGATTTGAGGGGGTTCATCATGTGTTTTACCGGCCAACCCTCCGGCAGCAGCAATCCACCCAGCGTGTCTGCCCATGACTTCCATAACAAAGACTTTGGTTGAAGACTCGCTCATGGACTCAACATCTAAAGAAGCTTCCATGATTGACGTAGCTATGTATTTTGCGGTGGTACCAAATCCTGGACACGTGTCAGTAATGGGTAAATCATTATCGATTGTTTTTGGAATTCCTATGCAGTTGACAGGAAAACCAAGTTCATCTGCCATTTTTGAAATTTTAAAAGCCGTATCTGAAGAATCACCACCACCATTATAAAACAGAGTGCCAATGTTATGTGCTTTAAAGACTTCAATTAATCGTTCGTATTCTGCTCGCTGTGCTTGAATGTCTTTTAATTTAAAACGACAAGAACCAAAAGCTCCTCCAGGTGTATGTTTCAATGCAGAAATATCTGCATTGTTTTCAAAAGAGGTATCAATTAGCTCTTCACGTAGAGCGCCAATTATGCCATTTTTTGCTCCATAAACGGTGCCAATTTTATCTGAATACTTACGTGCAGTTTCAATTACACCACAAGCAGTGGCATTAATTACAGCTGTGACACCACCAGATTGGCAGTAGAGGGCATTTTTCTTAGTCATGGTTTATACTCGTAAAAGCGTGGATAAAAGGGTTAAATAATATAGCAATATTGGCTAAAAGGTTGACTTAAAACAGATCAGGCGTTACTTTAGCACACCCTTGCATTCATTATAAGAAATAAGTTTGAGAACACTATGAGATTAGTTTTATTGGGCGCGCCTGGCTCTGGAAAAGGCACACAAGCTAAACTTTTAAAAGATGAATTTAACATCCCCCATATTTCCACAGGTGATTTACTTCGTGCAGCAGTTGCTGCCAAAACGGAGTTAGGCCTAGCAGCAAAAATTGTGATGGATAAAGGTCACCTGGTTTCTGACGAAATTGTTTTGGGCATGTTAAAAGAAAGATTAACAGAAGATGATGCAAGATCTGGTTTTATTTTAGATGGTTTTCCAAGAAACCTGGTTCAGGCAGATATGCTTGATACATTATTAAATGAAATTAATATGCCAGCACAACATGCCGTTCTTATTGCTGTTGATCCTGATGAGGTTGTAGGCAGAATTGCTAAACGTGCAGAAATAGAAGGTAGAACTGACGACACTGAAGACGTGGTTCGTGATCGCATCAAAATTTACGAAGATCAAACTTCACCAGTTATTAATCATTACAGAAACCATGAAATATTAAGTGAAGTTTTGGGACAAGGCACCGTAGATGAAGTACAGCACCGTATTTTATCAGTACTTAGGTTTTAAATATTAAATTGAAAGGTCTTAAAAAGTTATAAAAGAAAAAGGGTACAACTAGTACCCTTTTCTATTTTTAATACAAGTTATTCTCAATGATATAAGCAAAGACATCTTTAGATAATTTTTCTTCTCTCACTAGAATAGAGGCGTGGCGTAACTCCGAAGAAGAAACATTAACAGAGTTATCTTCATCAACAATATAAATCTCAGGATTTATTTGTTTCAATTGCTCTATAAAACCTAAATTAAGTTTATGCCCAGGACGCTGATTAATAAGTAGTCCAGTGTGATTCAATAGCTCTTTCCATTTAAACCATTTCCTAAATTTTGGCCAACGTCCCTGAAAATGATCGGCACTAACCATAAATAATAATCGAGTCATTCCTGTGTAAGCGGGAATGACTCGTTTATTATTCTTTTGATTATCAGCAATAAATTTTATGGTATTAAAACTATAGCTCTTATCAGTAGATGCCTTGGCAAATTGCTTTTCAATTGAACTGGCCACAATCGAACAGTTTAGCCTCCTAGATAACCGCTTTGCAACGAGATCACACATAGCAAATCGTTGTTGATAATTAGCAACAGGCCCTTTTTTTCCAGCAATTAAATTAGGACGAAAGACGGGTATTAATAAAAATTGATTAAAACTCAACCCTAATTTGCGGCAGTAATTCACACCATTGATAATAGCTTGCTCATGACCCAAATGAATGGGGTCAGCAGTTAAGCCAAATACAATTGTAGTTGTGTGTGACAAAGAGTTACTCAATCAATACGAATGGAATTATTTTATAGTCATTTGTTCTTTCAAACAATCTTTGATAAATTGATTGCAAATTAATCTATGGAATTAAGCATGTTATCTTATTATTTTACTGTCATGGGGTTTTCTTGATTTGCAGACCACTCTTGCAAAGACCCCATGTAAACAGCCACATCCTTATAACCTAATCTAAATAATGTAAAAGCCAGCGAGGATGCAGCAACACCGCCACCACAGTAGGTGATAGTTCTGTTTTGTTGTTGACCATCAAGTAACAAATCGACTTCATCAAGTGCTCTAAAAAGACCAGAATCCTCAACTAATTCTGAAGATGGAAGACTTTTAGCACTAACAATATGTCCTGGGCGAGAATACATTGAAAATATACCTTGATAATGAGGGCCTGGCATAGCATCATAAAGTTCGATCTGGTTATTATTAATGCTCGCAAAAACTTCGTCTCTATCAGCAATCATTTCAGGCCGTAGAGATAAAGAAAATTTTTGTGGTGAGCGTGTGACTTTATCGGTTGATAGTTCAAACCCTTGGTTTTTCCAAGCTTTCAAACCACCATCTAAAATGGCGACGTTATCAAAACCAGCCCAACGAAGCATCCACCACAAGCGAGCTGCCCATACATTATTGTTAGAGCTATATAAAACTACTCGTGAGTTATCTCCAACTCCTAATTCACTCATTGCCTTTTGAAATTGTTCAGCAGATGGCATGATGAAATCCACATCACTTTCAGCTGACAACTTGCCCATTAAGTCTGCAAAACCTGCATTGGGTATATGTTCAAGATCATATTGCTCTTGACCGCTGACTTGATTAAAACCACCTTTGCCATCTGAGTTAATTGTCACAGAAGTATCAAGCAATACCAGATCACTGTCATTTAAATGTGTTTTGAGCCATTGAACAGTCACAAGAGGTTCAATGAATTTATCTGTTTTTATGTGATGGTTGTTCTTGCAGGCGCTTATAAACACCAGACTGGTTGATAAGAACAATAATTTAAAAAGATGTGACATTTGCATTTAATTTCCTAATAATCTGTTAAGGGTATTTTACTCTTATGATTGATAAAAAAGAATAGGTCAATAGTCTATTTTGAATGACTTAATTTCCTAAGCTTGTATGTCTTTTAATTAATATTGTTATAGTTTAAACTATTTATTAAAAATATTAATGATAAGTTTAATGATGATAACTAGGAAAAAAACGAACCTTAGATGGTGGATTCTTTTAATTAGCTTTGTATTTGTTGCGGCCTGTTCAAAAAATGGCAAAATAATTGATTCACAAGTTCAATATAATTCAAAAGAATCATTATCAAAACCTTATATTGTTTTAATTTCATTAGATGGATTTAGGTGGGATTACGTTGAACGATTTAAACCGCCACATTTAAGCAATTTTATTGAAAAAGGCGTGCAGTCTGAATCTTTGATTCCTTCATTCCCCTCAAAAACCTTCCCCAATCACTATACGATTGCTACGGGTATGTATCCAGATAAAAACAAAATCATTGGAAACGCCTTTTACGATTACGACACTAAATTAATTTATAGCATGAATGACCGTAAGTCAGTGGAAGATGGCCACTATTATGGAGGTTCTCCCATTTGGGTTCAGGCAGCAATCTCTGGTATGGTTACAGCCAGTTATTATTTTGTAGGCTCTGAAGCTAAAATTAATGGGGTTAGACCATCCTATTATTATAATTTCAATGGGCGTATAAAAAATAAAGAACGCGTAAATCAAGCGTTAAACTGGCTGGCTTTACCGGCTAAAGAAAGGCCTCATTTAATTACCTTATATTTTTCAGATTTGGATAATACAGGGCATAAGTATGGCCCCAATAATAATGAGCAATTAAAGAAAAAAATATTTGCATTAGATCATGCATTGGATCAATTGTTTAAGGGCATACAATCCAGCAAACTGCCAGTAAATACCATATTTGTTTCAGATCATGGCATGATGGAAGTAGCTGTTGATCGATACATGTCATTTGATAGTTTTGAAAACAAGTCAGATTATATGGCCATTAATAATGGGTCAATTATCAATATTCACCCAAAACACTCTGACAATATTGAACAGGTATACAAAGAATTAAAGAACAAAGAAAAAGACAACAACTTCAAAGTCTATAAAACTGAAAACACCCCTGGATTTGAATATGTCCCAAAAAACAAAAACTGGGGACCTATTCAAATCGTGGCAGATAATGGTTTTTATTTTATTTATCAAGAACAAATTGAAAAGAGAAAAGCTTCAGGACGATTAGTTTTTGGGCAACATGGATTTGATCCAGTCAATAAAGAGATGCATGGAATTTTTTATGCTAATGGTCCTGCTTTTAAAAAAGGACACAAAATTCCTTCATTTAAAAACATTCATATTTATCCGCTCATGTGTAAAATTTTAGGTTTAAATATTCCTGATGACATTGATGGACAATGGGATCAATTAGAAAGTATTCTTAGGTAAAATTTAATATTTATATATATTTTGTCCGCTTTTTTACATTTATTTCGCATACATTAATATCGATACAAATAAAAGAGTTGGTCAAATTAATGATATATCAAAAACCCCCCACTATTTACATTCTATTCTATCTATTTTTAGTTGCATCTGGGTTATCACAGGCAGCCTTAATTACGCTTGATAATAATTGCTCGATCATTCAAGCCATAGAAGCTGCCAATACAAATAACCCTGTTGGGCAATGTATAGCTGGAGATGATGCAGGAGGAAGTGATAGCATTTTAATGACGGCTGACATAGTCCTCACTCAATTTGCAGAAAATGATGCATCTTTTGGTCGTACTGGTACTCCACGAGTTATATCTAACATCATCATTGAAGGTAACGGGTATACACTTGAGCGTGATGCTTCTTTGACATGTATTTTGAACTCTACTGATGAGGCGGGTGAGTTTAGATTGTTACGCGTTGCTAGCCCTGGAAATCTTATTGTCCGCAATTTGATATTGAAAAATGGCTGTGCTGATAGTAGTGGAGGTGTAGATAAAAAAATTGGTGGCGCGATCTTAAACTTTGCTGCAACTTTGACGGTAAGTAATGTTATCATTAAGGGCAATAAAGCAGAGTTTAGAGGTGGTGGTATTGACACCACCTTTGGGTCAAGCACAATAACAAATACATTTTTTACTAATAATGAAACAAATTTTGGTGGAGCTGCTCTAAGTAATTTTACCAGTAATACGGGCATATCAAATTCAACACTTGCAAACAATACTGCAGGAAATCGCGGAGGAGCTATTTGGAATATTGACGGAGCAGGTGGTATTCAAAATTCAACTTTGACTCTTATTAACAATACATTATCTGCAAATACATCCAATGTTGATGGTGGAGCTATCTATAATGAAAACGCTATAATTATAAATTCATTAAATAATACCCTTTCTGGTAATCAAGCTAATAATTCTGCAAGTGCTATTTATAATGCAGCCACTGGACAAATTGACATCATTAGTTTTTTGTTTTCTAACAATGGCGGAGGTCTAGATGAATGTCTCAATGATGGCGGGACTTTTACAAGTAATATTGGTATGACAGATCATGCACCAGGTGGTTGTTCAACCATTGAGTCCGCACAAATAAACCTATTGCCATTAGCTGATAATGGTTGTATGACACCATTGGCAGATGGAACTTGTATAAAAACTCATGGTTTAGGATTGGGTAGTCATGCTATAAACCCAGCACAAGCCTTAATAGGTATTGACCAACGTGGGTTTGTGAATGTAGATATTCGCCGAGATATTGGGGCCTATGAATCTTTATCTGGAGGGCAACAATGTAATCAAGTGGGTATCGTGATAAGTGATGATTCTATTGCGGGTTTTTCGGCTGAAGTATCCAACTCTTATCAACTCAATCAGGCAATAACTTGTGCCAATCTTGATGATCAAACAACAGATAACATTGATTTAGTAGCTGATATTAATTTAAATAAACAATATATACCAAATGATGGTAAAGGCGCAACTGGCACAGTTTTAATAAAAACCCCGATGATTATTGATGGTAAAAAGAATAGCCTTCAACGCGATTTAAATTTCATATGTACTGTTGATAATGTTGAAACGAATACAGAGTTTAGGCTTTTAAAAGTAACTCAAACTGGCATTTTGAACTTAAAAAACATTAGATTAGAAAATGGTTGTGTCGATTCTGATTCTTCAATTTCACGAGGTGCGGGAATATTAAACAATGGTATGTTAGCCATTAGCCACAGCAGCATTCGTAATAATCAGGCAGATTTTGGAGCAGGTATCAGCAATGCAAGAACTAGCGGAGGCATAGAACCAATCATTTCAATATTAGATAGCCTCGTCATTTCAAATAATATTGCAGGGTTTAGCGGCGGTGGAATTGAAAACACTCTAGCTACAATCACTATGATACAAAATAGCATTATTAAAGATAATTATGTTACATCAGTCAACAATGCCAAAGGAGCAGGGATTTATAACGATTCTGTTAGTTCTATTTCAAATATTGTTAATACTAGTATTACTGGCAATACCTCTTCATTTGATGGTGGGGGAATTTATAACAACTCACAAATTACACATATTATCAAAAGCACAATTGCAAATAATGAAGCCTCTAATGAGGGTGGAGGTATATACAATGTTGGGGCACTTGGATTAATTTTACATAGTACATTGTCAGCAAACAAAGCCATCAATGGTGGAGCCGCTTACAACTCTGGTTCATTGCAAGATATTAAACATACCACCTTTTCAACAAATGATGCAAGTTCTGAAGGGGCTGCAATTTATACAGTAGGTGGATTAAGCCAATTAAATAATTCATTATTTCATGGAAATATTGGTACAAATGCAAATTGT
>Ga0316204_10010828_pt1 | contig 11610 bp, 9 predicted proteins | sample 6monrhotite_MG_2_FD_205661 | JGI IMG/M metagenome (GOLD analysis project Ga0316204, IMG submission 205661) | Microbial mat bacterial communities from mineral coupon in-situ incubated in ocean water Damariscotta River, Maine, United States -... | ecosystem: Environmental > Aquatic > Marine >...
TTTACACACCGGCGGGTACAGGTGGAGACGTCGACACCTTGGACAACAGAGCTTACGTCATGGAGTCCTACAATTTCATCACGCCCATTGATGAAGATCGCAGTGCCTACTACTGGTTTCAAAACTACAATACCGACGCAGATAATGCAGAAATATCCGAGCGTCTTAACAAAGGCGCGGTAATGGCATTTAATGAAGACCGCGCAATTCTCGAAGCGGTTCACCTTGGCATGAAGTTCAAAACGACGCGCAACCTGAACCTGGGCCTCGATGCAGGTTCACTGCGTTTCAGGAATTTATTGGACAAGGCGATCGCTGCGGAACAAATCGCCTAAGTGGCTTTTGAATAATGACAATCGCAGCGGACCTTCAAGCTGGTATCGACAATCTACTCTTCAATTGTATTGAGGCGAACGCCGGTGAGTCGCTGGCGATAATCAGAGAGCAAGGAGGCGGCGACTATTACTCTGCCACATTGGCCGATGTCATCGCAGCGCACGCAAGGAGCCGAGCGCTGGAGGTCACGATCATTGACACGCTTTTTATCGAGGATGCGAGCGAATTTCCTTCTGATCTATCAAGCGCTATGGATGCTGTGGACCATACCCTGTTCCTGGCACGAATTGGCGATCAGGTGCGGTTTACCGATCTCGGTGGCGCCGGAACGAAAACAATGTGTTATGCGTTGGATGAGCCAAGTTTTTCTTCCGCTTTTTGTGGTGCCGACTATCGGTTTTTCCTGGGCTTCAAGAGCCTGGTTAATTCGGCAATATTTGGCGAAAAACGAATCACCATCACTTGTGCGTCGGGTACGGATCTTGTCGGCGTCTCGCCTCCGGATCCCGGTGATGACCGCATCGGTGACGTTTCACTACGACGGTTCCCCATGACGGTTTTTCGGCCCGTTCCGGCAAATACTTTTTCAGGACGTCTGGCGCTCTCGAAGTGGCTAAGCGTGACGGGATCGCGTTATTACCGACCAGATAGTGTACTGATTGACGGAGTCGTCATTGCGCTAATCGAAGGTGGACGAATCGTTGGTTTTGAAGGAAACGAGCGAGAGGTCAGGAAAATTCGTGACCACTACGAATTTGTTGCCGGAAAGTACGATATCGACGGCGACATCGTACATTCATGGCACGCCGGTATTCATCCGCAGAATGGCTACGTCGGCCTTGCTGTCGACAACCTGACTCGCTGGTCAGGCTCGGCGTTTGGCAATCCTCGCTATCTTCACTTTCACACTTGTGGTGATTATGCGCCTGGCGAAATTTGCTTGTCGGTATTTGATCCAAGTATTTCTGTGGACGGTGTGAAAATGTGGCGCAACGGAACACTGGACTTCGCTGACACGCCGGAGGTGCGAGCGTTACAGGCGACGTACCCGGGCATGCGAGAACTATTCGAGCGACCAGTTCTGGATTACGGTCTGGGAGAATCCTAGGCGTAGTATCCTACCGCGTCACCTTCTGTCGTGACCCCAAGACCGTTCAACAGTCGATTCGAGTAATTGAAATAAGCAACGACCTGGTTTACTTCGAGAATTTCACCGTCGCCGCAGTTTGCCGCATGCAGTATGTCGATGTCGTTCTTCTCCATGCTGCCTACTTGGACTGTGAGTTTGGCCGCGTAATTTAAAAGCGCAAGCTCTTTGCCTGAAAACACTCGTTGTGGCTCGCCATCTTGCAACGCAGCATAAATGTCATCGGCACGTTCTTCGTCGTTCAGAAGACGCCGTGCATTCATAAAATGGTGTGTCAGGCTGTACTCGCAGTTGTTCTTGATGCTTGTGTAGGATGCAACGACTTCGAGAAACCACAGCGGCAATGTGATGTCCGGATGATGCAGGACGCTTCGATACAACGCGATGTGTCCTTGCATGGTGTGCGGACGTAGCGAATGTGCCTTCATGACATTGTCGACGGTGCCATGCGGAGTTCTTGCCTGGTCGTACATTTCTCGAAGGACGCCCGTTGCATCTGCCTCCGGAATCATTTTAATCCATGCACTCATAGTCTCCCCCAGATGTATTTTTGCTTTGCGCTGTACCTCTAGTGTACCCGCCTGTGGAAAATTGGTGGACCCGTACTTTCTGTGCGATATTTACTTAACTACCTGTTCACCCAAATATAGGTTTCATGTGTGACATTTCGTCGGAATAGCAGTTTGGTAAAAGTAGTCGCAACGTTAGGACTAACCGTCCTTGCTTCGAGCGTCGTCGCGCAATCAACCACGTCGCCGGGGCAGCGGCCGCGGCCATTGACTAAGGCAACAGAGCTTGCGACGAAGCCGAGCCTGGATGGAATTATTCTGGGAGATTCCGCCTGGGAGGGTGTAGTTCCAACTACCGGCTTCACACAAACCCAGCCGGACGAGGGTCGTGACGCAACCCAGAAAACAGAAGTATTTGTAGGTTACACCGACACGGCGTTTTACATAGGTGTCGTGGCATACGTTGACGATCCGTCGACCATAATTGTTGCCGATAGCCGACGCGACTCGTCGCTGGATGAAACTGACAGCTTTCAATTTATCATTGACGGTCTGCTGGATAGGCAAAATGGCTACCTGTTCGGCACCAACCCGGCGGGCGTCCAGTATGATGCGCAGGTCATTAAAGAAGGAACAGCCGGAACCTTCGGTTCCAGCGCTGGCGGATTTAATCTGAACTGGGACGGTAGTTGGAATGTAGAGGCAAGACTCACGGATGCCGGCTGGGCTGCCGAATTTGAAATACCGTTCACCACGCTGCGGTACGGCAAAGAAGATGAGCAGAATTGGGGTATCAACTTCCAGCGCAATATTCGTAGCAATAACGAGATCGTTTACTGGGCACCGCTGAATCGGCAGCGCGATATCAATCGAGTGTCCGAGGCTGGAACCGTGCAGGGCATCCGCCCACCAGATTCGCGCAACCTTCAGATTACACCGTTTGTGCTGGCAAGCAGGGAAGAGGGCGGCAATATCGATGGTAGTGAAAGCAATCAGGAGTTCGGCTTCGACATCAAGTACTCGCTGACACCGAGTCTGACGTTGGACGCGACGTACAATACTGATTTTGCACAGGTGGAAGTGGATGACGCTGTCGTCAACCTTGATCGCTTCAGCATCTTTCTGCCGGAGAAGCGGCCGTTTTTCCTTGAAAACGCCGGCCAGTTTTCGGTCGGTACACCGCAGAACGTCGAGCTGTTCTTCAGTCGCAGGATTGGTATTAACGATGGCGCCGAAGTACCCATAGATGGCGGAGTCAGGCTTTCCGGTACCGTGGGCACCGGTACAAACCTTGGATTTCTATATATGTCCGACGAGGGCGTACCAGGCGCTGCGGCGCAAAATGACTATGTTGTTGCTCGCATCAATCAGGAGCTGCCGAACCGCTCTTCCATTGGTGCGATTGTCGTGAGTCGCGACGGTGATGGCAGTATCAATGGTTCGCAGTCAGATGATAAGAATCAGGCATACGCAGTTGACGGCGTATGGGGCGTCGGTGAGAACATGTTGTTGCAGGGATATTTCGCAAAAACGGATACGCCCGGGCTGACCGATGACGACTTCGCCTTTTCTGCTCGCGCGGACTATGACACGCGCGAATGGTGGGCGTGGCTGGCGTACACTGAAGTGCGTGAAGACTTCAATCCTGAAGTTGGTTTCCTGCTCCGCGACGATTACCGCCGTGGCCAGGCGCTCATCATGCGCCGATTCCGGCCGGACGGTGCGTTGCTGGAAGTTCGTCCGCATATATCGCTTAGCAACTACTGGGATCTCGACGGATTTCTGGAAACGGGTTTTCAACACTATGATGTGCACTGGGAATTCAAGAACGGCTATCGGGTCGATACCGGCATAAACTATCTTAAGGACGGGCTTCAGGAGCCATTCGAAATTATCGATGGCGTGTTCGTCCCTGCCGGGACCTACTCTGGATATGAGTCTCAAATCACCGGCCACACAAATCTTGGAGCCCCATTGAGTTTCGAGTTTCGATCGAACATTGGTAAGCGTTTTGGCGGCGACCGTATGGTGCTCCAGCCGACAATCAACTTTCGAATAGGCGAAACATTTAGTACTGAACTAACCTACGTCTATAACAAGTTCGATCTGCCTATCGCGGGGGGCGATTTTGATGTTGGGCTGACCCGTCTGCGTTTGTCGTATTCGTTTACGCCACAGATGTTGCTACAGGCATTGATACAGTACGACGATCAACAGGAAGTGCTTTCCACGAATGTGCGTTTTTCCTTGCTACGCACCGCGAACTCAGGTTTATTCATCGTTTACAACGAGTTCGATGAGCAATTTACAGGAGCGCCCCCAACCGGACGGAAATTCACAATCAAGTACAACTACATGTTCGACGTTTTCAAGTAGGGCGCCGGTGTAAATCCCCTAACTATTCGAAAGCTTTTCCGCCGGTTGCTGCCCACCACACCGCACCCAGAATATGTTGTCTATACGCAGGATTCTCATAAATACCTTCCGGATGTCCCAGGCCTGTGTGGTAAGACCTTCCACCTTCAAAATCTTCCTGATACCAAGCTATTGGATGGTAGTCCGGCATTTTCCCGCCGGTATAGGTGGTTTCATCTATCGTCAAAGCAACTTTGATATTGTCTGACATTTCCAAATAGTTGTACCACTCTTCAGTAAGCACCCATTTTTTTCCTAAATGGGCAGTTGATGGATGATCCGGGTCTTCGTTATTAACAACGGCCGTCGAAATACCTGGATTTGGATGACGGTTCCACACACCACCAACCAGGTCTACATACCATGGCCATTCCATCATTGTGAAAGAGGCTGAGTGTATCGCTACAAAATTGCCTCCCTGATGTATGTAATCTTGTAGTGCCTTTCTTTGATCATCGTTCAGAATATCGCCGGATGTATTCATGAATACAATTACATGCATACTATTCAGTCGTTCCTGATCGTCAAAGACATCCGATTGTTCAGTCCAGGTGAGACCAAAGTGATTATCCTGGCTTAACTCTTTGAACATCTGCACGCCACTCGGGACTGAAAGGTGCTGATAGTCCAGAGATTTCGTAAACAAGAGAACCTGGAATTGCTCCTGATTCTGCTGCAAGCGTTGTGCATGTGAATTGGCACTAACTAGCAGAAACAATCCAAGCACAATAGCTGTTACTTTTTTAGACATGACTTTTCCGACCGATTTTTTTTGAATCATCATAATATTTTATTTCTTCGTGACTTTAGTGGGTGTCAGTTTGTTTTCAGAAGATCGTGTTCCAAGCTTACCTGCGTTGCCATTACCCCAACAGTAAACGTCATCGTCTGAAGAAACTCCACATGCATGGTCAACTCCGATAGTTAATTCCGCAAATTCAATATCAGCTGATACAGCTGCAGGTTCGACTTGCATTGTCGTTGTACCATCGCCCAATTGCCCTGAGCCATTTCTTCCCCAGCAATAGGCCTTACCATCCGTTGAAATTCCACAGGTCTGGAAGAGTCCAGTAGTAATTTGAGCAAAAGATACATTCCCTTTTACTTCTCTGGGCGTCATCAAGTTTTCAATAACGCCTAAACCGTCTCCATGACCAATACCCAACTTGCCATATCTGCCACGTCCCCAACAAACAGCTTTGTCCGCCGTACTTATGGCGCAAATATGATCAAGGCCAACACTGATTGAGTCTGGTCTAAAATTAAACTCACCTGCGACAAGCCCTGGAGCGAGTTTCCTGTCACGTTCGTCGGGTCCCTGTCCTAACAAATTGCCGAAATCACTTGCTCCCCAGCAATAGGCGTCCCCATTTGTTGTTATGCCGCATGTTGTTGCTGATCCGGCATTTAATGAGCCAAATTTATGTCCGCCAGAAACAGGTATGGGTACCAGTGAGCCCTCGACTGAATTATTGCCAAGAATTCCATCTTCGTTTCTTCCCCAACAGTAGCCGTCTCCATCGGACGTTATTCCGCAAGTATGACCCATCCCGGAATTGACTGATTCAAAAGACATGCCGCCGGATACAGCTGTTGGAACCATGCTGTTTTCAGAAGAACCATTTCCGAGTCTTCCGTATCTGCCCCGTCCCCAACAATAAGCTTCATCGTCAACAGTGACGCCACAGGTATGATCCCAACCAGCACTGATTGACTTCAATTGAAGATCTCCAGAAACGGCAACGGGGGTCATACTCGACTCAGTAGAACCGTCTCCCAACTGACCTACTGAATTAGCTCCCCAACAATAAGCCTTTCCATTTGATTTAAGGATGCATGTGTGGTCCTCACCGGCGCTTAAGGTTTCTGAATAAGCGGGTACAGAAGCGATGACTAATACCAACAATAAGGCCAGGAATAAGTAACTTTTGCTAAATGTAGTGTTCATCATGGTGGGTTTCTGTCTTTTGATTATTATCTATCGAATGTAAACGATATCATAGCATGTATCTGACGTAGCTGAGGGAGCCCATGGTCACAAATAACCTGTTTACCACGCTTACCAGCTGTGTCTTCTTCATGGCAATCGTTGCGTGGATCTCGTATCAGAAGACGAAAGGGGAGGTCGATACACGCGACGGCTATTTCCTCGCGGGCCGAGGTCTAACGGGCGTATTTATCGCTGGGTCAATGTTGCTGACGAATCTGTCAGCGGAACAACTCATTGGCCTGAATGGTTCGGCTTATGGTTTTAATCTCAGCAGTATGGCGTGGGAGGTCACGGCCGCTTTCGCCACGATCTGCATGGCGCTGATATTTCTGCCACGCTACCTGGCAGGTGCGTTCACCACGCTGCCCGAGTTCCTGAATAGTCGATTCGACGATAGCGTGCGGCGAATGTCGGTACTGCTGTTCATGGTTGGTTACGGGCTCGTCACCATTCCGTCGGTGCTGTATTCGGGGTCGATTGCCGTTCTGCTGTTATTTGATGTGCCAAGCCTGTTGCACGTTAGTTACAGCGAGGGGCTGTTGATCACGATTGTCGCTATCGGCTGCGTCGGGGCGATGTATGCCATATTTGGCGGCCTCAAGGCTGTTGCCGTTTCCGATACGCTGAACGGCGTTGGACTACTAATCATTGGTGTCATTGTTCCGGTCATCGGGCTTGCCGCGCTTGGCGATGGCAGCGCGTCGCAGGGGCTGTCGATTATCACGAGTGACCACACGCACAAACTCAATGCGATCGGCGGGCCTGAAGATCCGACACCGTTCGGCACCATTTTTACAGGCATGGTGTTCGCGAACCTGTTTTACTGGTGCACGAATCAATACGTAATACAGCGCACGCTCGGTGCGAAAAATCTTGCCGAAGGCCAGAAGGGTGTCCTGTTTTCGGGTTTCTTCAAGGTGATGGTGCCGTTCATGATGATGATCCCGGGCGTCATCGCATTTCACTTGTACGGTGAAGGTCTTTCATCTATCGACCAGGCCTATCCGAAGCTGATCAGCGATTTCCTGCCGGCGTACCTCGGCGGATTCTTCCTTGCCGTGTTGCTCGGCGCCGTGTTCAGTTCATTTAATTCCCTTTTGAACAGCGCGGCGACGCTGTTCTGTCTCGATATTTATGCTCCGATGAAGAAAACGCCGCCTGACGATCGGCAAATGATTAAGGTGGCGAAGATCGCGAGTGTCGTTATCGCCTTATTCTCGTTCGTCGTTGCGCCCCTGCTGCAATATGCCCCGGACGGCCTGTGGCAGATCATTCGGATCTTTACCGGCTTCTACAATATCCCGGTTGTCGTTATTGTCATCGTCGGCCTGTTTACGAAGCGCGTTCCAGCACTCGGCGCCAAAGTGGTCATTGTATTTCACGTCATCGCCTACGGATTGGCGAAATTCGTCTTTGACGACATCATCACCATTCACTTCCTGCACCTGTATGCGATCCTGTTTGCAATCGAAGTTGGTATCATGCTGGCCATCGGTGCAATTCGGCCGCGGCCCGAAGCGTGGCAATACGTGCGTCGCGACCTGGTCGATCTGACGCCGTGGCGGTTTGCGTTTCCGGTCGCATTCAGTTTGTTGTCGGCGGTCATTTTCCTGTATTTGCTGTTCTCACCGGTCGGACTGGTCGGCGGCGTGACCAAGCTGTTCTGGCTGCTTGTCGTCGGACTGGTGGGGCTTAATGTCGCAGGATGGTGGCTGTCACGCCGTCGCCCACCGACCGTATATTCGTAAGGATAACAATGACGAACCACAAGAAACCACGACTGCGCTTTTTCGAAGAGTCTCCAGGGCAGCGCCATATTGTCGCACCGGATCGTTACCTATATGGTCAAGATGAACCGCGCTACCGACTGGCGATTATTGGCACGGGCACGATCGGTCAGGAGCACATGCGGGTTGCCCGTTTGCTTGGCTGTGCCACCGTGCACGGCGTATACGATCAGAACGATCGAAGCGCAACAGTAGCGATCGAAGAATTTGTCAGGCAAGGCGGCGACGAGCCTGTACGTTACAAGGATTTGACCGCAGCGTGTAGCGATGCGGACGTTGACGCGTTGATGATCTGTACGCCGAACCATACGCACATGCAGGTATTCGATGTGGCTGCCAAATCGGGGAAGCCGATATTCCTGGAAAAGCCGATGGCAACGACCGTTGCCGATGCGCGCCGTATTGTTGAGCTCGCTCGGAATTATCCGGCGTTTGTCCAGGTTGGCCTGCAGTACCGCTACAAGGCGCCGTACGTTGAAGCGCAACACGAGGTGCGGGAGCGCCGTTCAGTGGGCGACGTCAAGACCATCAGCATGAGTGAGTACCGACCACCGTTTCTTGACAAAGTCGAACAATGGAACAAATTTGCCGAGTTCACCGGTGGCACGCTGGTTGAAAAATGCTGCCATTATTTTGACTTGATGAACCTGTTTGCTGATTCAACACCCGCGCGTGTTTTTGCAAGTGCAGGACAGGCGGTGAATTTTTTAGATTTTGAACGCGACGGCAAGGTATCCAATATCGACGATCACGCGTTTGTTGTCATCGATTATGAAAATGGCGTGTGCGCCAATTTTACGCTCAACATGTTCAGCCCGCATTTCGTCGAGGAGCTGGTTATTTGCGGCGACCGTGGCCGACTCGTCGCTAGCGAGCGGTTCGACTTTCTGCAAGATGACGCGGCTCACTCTTCGGTGGCCATCGAACGGGGAGAAGAGGGTGCCTCGCGGGTGATGGACGTCGCTTACGCGAGGACAATCGAACAAAGCGGCCATCATGGCGCAACGTTTTTCGAGCACAGGGCGTTCGTAGACCAGCTGGACGGCAAGACCTCAGACGCAGCAACGCCGTTACAGGGACTGTGGTCGATGGTGGTCGCGGCGGCAGCGCAGGAATCCGTTACCACCGGACAGCCGGTCGTTATAGACACGTTTATCGAACAAAATGATTTGCAACACGCACTTGAATCAAAAGCAAAAGGGAAAGCTCGATGACCACTATTGCCCTCGGAAATAAAGCGATGCCTGCTGTCGGACTTGGCACCTGGAAAATAGAGCGCGAGGCTACGGCGCGTACCGTGCAGGATGCGATTTCGATTGGCTACCGTCAAATTGACAGCGCCTGCGACTACGGCAATGAGGTCGAAGCCGGGGAGGGAATCAAGGCAGCGATCTCTGCTGGCCATTGCAGTCGCGAAGAGCTGTGGGTCACGTCCAAGCTGTGGAATACCTATCATCGCCCCGAACACGTACGCCCGGCTTGCGAACGTTCGCTGTCGGACCTGGGCCTCGATTACCTCGACCTGTATCTTATTCACTTTCCCATCGCGCTTGGCTATGTGGATTTCGAGGACCGGTACCCGCCGGATTGGATTTACGACCTTAGTGCCGCGAAGCCTTCGATGGAAGTTGATGCCGTCCCGCTGCATGAGACATGGGCTGCAATGGAAAAGCTGGTCGAAGCGGGACTTGTGAAGCACATCGGTGTCTGCAATTTTACATCGGGATTGCTGATTGATTTGATGGCGTACTCCACGATCAAACCGGCGATGCTGCAGATCGAGTCGCATCCGTTCCTGACGCAGGAATCGCTGCTGCGGCTTGCTGCCGATTTCGGCGTGGCGGTGACCGCATTCTCACCGTTGGCCGCACAGTCGTACGTATCGCTCGACATGGCGACAGAGGCCGACACGGTGCTAAGTGCACCGCCGGTGGTTGCCGCCGCCAAACGTGTGCAACGGACGCCGGCGCAGGTCGTATTGCGCTGGGGCGTGCAACGTGGCACGGCGATCATTCCGAAGACCACTCGCCCTGAACGCTTGCGCGAAAACCTGGCGTTGTTCGATTTCGAATTAAGCGACGAAGAAATGGAGGCGATATCGAAGCTGAACGAGGATCGTCGATTCAATGATCCCGGTGTCTTCTGCGAACAGGCGTTCGGCAAGTTTTACCCGATTTACGATTGAGAGACGATGACTGACCTCGATACAACACTGCTGACCGTTGACCATCAGCAAGCCCATCCCGACCCTTTTCCGCTCGTTGTTGGACTGCGCACGGCCGCTGCGACGATGTCTGATGTCGTCACCTGGATCGCGACGGAACGTCACCGTCTGATCGAGAGCTTGTCATTGCACGGTGCTATCTTGTTCCGGGGGTTCCCGGTACACGACGCAAACGAGTTTGATGCCCTTATTCGAGCTTTCGCTCTCGAGAGTTTTACCTACGAGGAATCGTTGTCGAATGCCGTCCGCGTCAACTGCACCGAACTTGTGTTTACGGCGAATGAGGCTCCCCCTGACGTCTCGATATACCTCCATCATGAAATGGCACAAACGCCATTGTTTCCGTCACGGCTGTTTTTCTTTTGTGAGAAAGCACCGCGTGTCGATGGACAAACACCGATCTGCCGGTCCGACGTGCTGCTCGAGCGACTGGCAAAACGCGAGCTGGAGTTTGTCGAGGCCTGCTCACGCCTTGGAGTACGCTATTCGAATGTCATGCCAGCGCAGGACGATCCTGAGTCCGGACAGGGTCGCAGCTGGCGCTCGACGCTGGGAGTCAACCGCAAGGTGCAAGCCGAAGAAAGGCTTGGGAATCTTGGCTATCGATTCGAATGGCTACCGAATGATGCGCTGCGAACGACCACCGCCGTTTTACCGGCTATACGCACGCTGGTTGATGGCCGGCGCGTATTCTTCAACCAGCTGATCGCGGCTTTTCGAGGCTGGAAAGATGTGCGTAACGCTGCGCGCAAGTCAATCTGCTTTGGCGACGATTCCGAAATTTCGCCTGACAGTATGCAGATTGCGATTGAATTGGCCGATGAGCTGTCATTCGACATCGCGTGGCAGCCCGGCGATGTGGCGCTCATCGACAACTTTCTCGTCATGCACGGACGGCGGTCCTTCGCCGGCGAACGCCGCGTACTGGCATCGCTGGTTGCCGACGATGGAACACGGCTCGCCGCAGAATGAAAACGTTTATATTTCCTCCCTGAAGTGCCATTATCCTGGCCGCGCCCTCGAAAACTTAGGAAACGAATCAGTATGAACAAACTTGACCAACTACGACAAATGACAGACGTCGTTGCTGACACGGGCGATATTGAGGCCATCGCGAAATATCAGCCTCTTGATGCGACGACTAATCCTTCTCTGTTATTGAAGGCGGCACAGATGCCTCAATACGATTCATTGATCGGCGA
>Ga0316204_10010829_pt1 | contig 11610 bp, 13 predicted proteins | sample 6monrhotite_MG_2_FD_205661 | JGI IMG/M metagenome (GOLD analysis project Ga0316204, IMG submission 205661) | Microbial mat bacterial communities from mineral coupon in-situ incubated in ocean water Damariscotta River, Maine, United States -... | ecosystem: Environmental > Aquatic > Marine >...
ACGTGCTCATCTATGTAGACGATTCCGGTAAGATCATCAAGAAACAAGCATTTGAAGAAGAGGATTTTCAAATGATATTCTGCGAATTAGATTAGCTTTTCATAAAGAACCATTTGCCAAGAACTTTGTAATTGACTTTGGTTCCATGCATTAATATCCCTACTCTGTAAATCCTTCCTGCGATCCAGGTAGTCCCAACAAAGCCAATTATTAGAAAGAACATAGATAACAGCAATTCCCATAAAGGAACATCAAAGGGCACCCTCATCATCATCACAATGGGTGAGGTAAAGGGGATCATTGAAGCCCAAAAAGCAATGCTTCCATGAGGATCATTGATGACTACAGAGGTAGAAATTACTAAACCTAAAATTAACGGAATTGTGATGGGCAGCATAAATTGTTGAGTATCAGAATCACTATCTACTGCAGAACCCACAGCAGCAAATAATGCAGCGTAGAATAAGTAGCCCCCAAGGAAATAGAAGACAAACGACCCAAGGATTTTAGAAATCTCAAGCTTAAGTATACTTCCGGCAATCTTACCAACCATGGCATTGCCTTGTGCTACAGATTCCGGATTCATTTGAGCTGCCTCAATATCAAAGCCAGTCATAGTAGTGACTACCAATAGTATCAAAGCGGAAAGCCCGATCCATAATAATAACTGAGTAATTACTACAGCGGCTACTCCACTAATTTTACCCAGCATGAGCTGAAAGGGTTTAACAGAGGAAATAATTACCTCAACAATCTTATTCGATTTTTCTTCAATTACGCCCCGCATTACCTGTACTCCATAGACGAAAATGAACATATAGATCATAAATGTAAATAGTAGTCCTGCCCCCATGGATGCTCCTGTATTGCTCTCCTGCTCTCCGGTTTCCGTAAGATTAATAGTGCCCAGACTGATGTCTGTTTTAATTTTATCCAGATCTTTTTTGTCGATACCGGATTCTTCCATTTTCAGCGCTACTATTTGATCTTCAATCATCCTTTCTACAGACTGGACTAAATCCATCCCCGGACTACTTTGTGTAAAAAGCTCAATATTTTTGGGGTCATAAATATCAATTTTGGGGATTACCAACAATGCATCGTATACTTCATCCCGAACTTCCTGCTTTTTCTCTTCTACATCTCCTGTTATAATTTCGAAGTTAAATTTATTAGAATTATTGAAAGAATTGAGGAATAAGCCACTTTCATCATAGACTTGAATCTTTTTTTCTTCAACCCCTCGTTCAGCAAGCCAAATAGGGACAAGCCAGATTCCAGAAATAAGCACCGGCCCAAGAAAGGTCATGATGATAAAGGACTTTTTCCGTACTCTGGAAAGGTATTCTCTGGATATAATTAATAGTATTTTATTCATCGTTTCCTGCTTTAACATTGGCAATAAAAATGTCATTCATTGAGGGTATTTTTTCCTCAAATGCGTGGATTTCAGTTCGGTCAATCAGATACTTTAACAGATCATTAGGACCAGCTCCATTATTAACCTGAATCAATGATAAATTCAGGCCATCTAAGTTTTTCTCACTTTCTTTTAGTTCGAAGCCTTCCTTCAATTCCCCAAGTTCTCCACTGTGGACTAATCGGAAAAGGTTAGACTTGTAAGAGGTTTTTATATCAGTTTTTGATCCACTAAGTATCTTTTCCGACTTATTGATCAAAGCAATATCATCACAAAGCTCCTCTACAGATTCCATGTTATGCGTGGAAAATATGATGGTACTTCCATTTTCCCGAAGTTCGAGGATCTCATCTTTAATGAGATTAGTATTTATAGGATCAAAGCCAGAAAAGGGTTCATCTAGAATCAGAAGTTTAGGACGGTGAATAATGGTAGAGATAAATTGAATTTTCTGACTCATTCCTTTAGACAGGTCTTCCAGCTTTTTATTCCACCAATCGGTAATTTCAAATTTCTTCATCCATTCGGCGGCTTCCTTTTTCGCTTCAGCCTTGCTCATACCTTTCAGCATGGCCAGATAGAGCAATTGCTCACCAACCTTCATTTTTTTGTATAAGCCTCTTTCCTCTGGGAGGTATCCGATATCTTTGATATGATCATTTTTTAGCGGCTCACCGTTTATCAGGATCTCTCCCTCATCAGCATCAATAATTTGAGTTATTATTCTGAGTAAGGTAGTCTTACCTGCTCCATTCGGGCCCAATAATCCAAATATCCGTTGATTGGATATGGAAAAACTAATAGATTTCAGAGCCTGATGATTTGAGTAGCTCTTTGATACATTGTTAATAGTTAGAACTTCCAAGTGTTTGTAGTTAGTTGGTTTATTAGTTGTTAAAGTACATAATTTGTCCTTAAATAAAAGATGAAATTATTTAAACGGTCTTTATGTACTGATTTTAATTAGAACACAATGATTAGTATTCTAAATGAAGAATTTATTACAGAAAATAGAAAATATTTTTTTAGATAGAATTATCGCTCCACGAAAGTAATATTTCCCAGGGCAACTCCGACGTTAAAAGAAAGGACATTTTCTGATTTCTCAGAATAGGCTTCATTTACAAAGACATTATCTCGAATTTCATGGAAATTTTTTGTCAGTTTGACTTTGCACAAAGGTGAATTATTAACGTGAATAATAACCGGCATGTCTTTTTTTGCAATTTGGATCTTCATGCTTCCAGCCCCTACATTAGCATTAATGGTCGAGCCCGTATAATTTTGCTCCCCAAAATTCATAATAAGGTTTCCAAATCCAATATCAGCGATAATATGTTGAGCATTGGATAGACTCATCTGGTCTATATTAAGTTCTCCCATATCTACCTTTACATAAAAGGTGTCCATTTTAACCCGGTTGAGTTGTCCGGATAAGCAGGATACGTTTACATCGGCACTACCTGTTTTAATTTTTAACTGTTCAACAGCCAGTCCTGAAAGGTCAATGTCTGCATTGCCAATTCCATAGTTCAGATTCAGACGTACAGGGGTGTCCTGGGAAAGGTAGATATTGCATTGGCGGTTTTCTTCCTGGCTTTTACTTTTAAACATCCCCCAGGAGATTTTTTGACCAATTCCATCATCTTTTTGTTCAAAAAATTCATAGTTCACTATTTGTACTCCGTTCGATAAATAGGTATTGAACGTTGCATCATCCCCAACATTTATTGAATTTTCGTAAATATTAACCAAGGATTTATGGCTGGTGGGTTTGATTTCACAAGATCCTGATGAAGCACTGTAAGAAAATGCCACTCTATCGGCATGTGGATTTTCTTCTACGGAATAGCGTTTTTTCTCCTGAGAATAAGATAAATGAAAAAATCCAGCCACTACTAGTAAAACTACTACCTTTCGCATGCGAGATTGAACGGGATTTTGGAAGAATTGTTACGCTTAAGTGCCTTAAAACCAAGACTTACTCTAAATATATTTATTGTAACAAAATTTCATAAAAAAAGCCCTCGTAAAAGGGCTTATGAGTTAAAAGTATTCTTTCATTTTTTCAAAGAACCCTTTTTCATTTTTTCCAGGCTTAGGTATGAAGCTTTCGGATTCCCTCATCCCTTCCAAAATTTCTTTTTCATCTTTGGATAAGGACTTTGGAGTCCAGACATTTACATGAATTAGCTGGTCTCCTACACCATAGCCATTCAAATCTTTAATTCCCTTACCCTTTAATCGAAGTATTTTCCCACTTTGAGTTCCGGGATCCAGCTTAATTTTAACTTTTCCACTAATGGTAGGTACTTCAGTGGAAGACCCGAGTGCCGCATCAATGAAACTCACATAAAGATCATAGACTACATTATTTCCATCTCTTTTAAGAATTAGATCGTCCTTCTCTTCAATTAATATGATAAGATCTCCTGCAATTCCACCACCCCCAGGTGCTTCATTTCCTTTCCCAGTCATGGATAACTGCATGCCATCGGTAACTCCAGCAGGTATTTTAATCGGAATAATCTCTTCTTTAGGAATTAATCCGCTACTGTCAACTCCACTGGGTCTTTGGTCTACCGTTTGCCCTGAACCCTGACAAGTATGACAGGTATTGGTAGAGACCATTTGCCCAAGCATAGTATTGACCACCTTTCTAATTTGCCCTGACCCCTGGCAAGTAGTACAGTTTTTATAGGTAACTCCCTCGGCAGTAACCAGCCGATTTACTTTGATCTTTTTCTCTACTCCTTCCGCAACCTCTTCAAGGCTCAATTTTAACTTAATACGAAGGTTTGATCCTTTACGTACTCTTCTTCCCTGAGATCTTCCACCACCACCAAAAAAGCTATCAAATGGACTTCCGGATCCGCCGAATATATCGCCAAACTGAGAGAATATATCATCCATGGACATATTGCCATGATATCCACCTCTTCCATTCATTCCGGAGTGCCCGAATTGGTCGTATTGCTGCTTTTTCTGAACATTGCTGAGCACTTCATAAGCCTCAGCAGCTTCTTTAAATTTGTCTTCAGATTCCTTGTTTCCTGGGTTTTTATCTGGGTGAAACTTTATGGCAATTTTACGATAGGCCTTCTTGATCTCATCTGCGGTAGCAGATTTGCTCACCCCAAGAATATCATAATAATCTCTCTTTTCTTCCATGCTACGATCCAATTACAACTTTGGCAAATCGGACAACTTTATCATTAAGTGTATATCCTTTTTCTACCACGTCCACTATTTTCCCTTTTAATTTATCCTTAGGTGCCGGAATTTGACTAATCGCTTCATGCAACTCTGCATCAAACTTGCTGCCTTTCTTGTCTTTCATTGCATCAAGTCCTTTATTCTTTAAGGTCCGGCTTAATTTCTGATAAATCAGTTCATAACCTTCCAACAATGCTTCATTACTGGTTTCTTCTGGAAGATTTTTTGCTCTCTCAAAATCATCAATTACAGGAATCAACTCAACCATAAGATTTTCAGTGGCCGTTTTGATCAATTCCTGCTTTTCTTTAATGGTTCTTCGGCGGTAATTTTCAAACTCTGAATATAGTCGGAGGTGTTTATCTTTTAATTCTTCCACCTCTGCTTTAAGTACTTCAACTTCGTCTACCTCTTTTTCTTTTTCAACTTCTTCTTCTTTGCCCTCATCTTCTACGGCTGTATTCTCAGTATCCTGTGATTCCGTACCCTGGATATTTTCTTCTTCAGTATTTATATTATCGGTATTATCTTTCGACATTTCTTATTGAATTTTATCAGTACTTTTCAAACGCAATTATACTTGAAATAGAGCGGCAATTTTGTTGCCAAATTTCATTTTATGACAGAATGGCACAAAAATAAGAGGAATTAGTTAAGAAAGTGCCAAATTTTATCCTTTAGCGCTTCTATTCCTTTACCGGTAATGCTTGAGATGAAGAGAACATCAACATCTTTTGGGGTTTCCTGCTTAAGTGCTTCTTCTAGTTCCTCATCGAGCAAGTCTGATTTCGAAATCGCCAGAGCTCGTTTTTTATCTAAAAGCTCGGGATTGTATTTTTTTAACTCCCCCAGAAGAATTTTATATTCTTTTTTGATGTCATCAGCGTCTGCCGGAATTAAAAAGATCAATATGGAGTTTCGTTCAATATGACGAAGAAATCGGGTACCCAGTCCCTTGCCTTCAGCCGCACCTTCAATAATACCAGGAATGTCTGCCATCACAAAAGATTGGTTATCATGGTATCCTACGACGCCGAGATTAGGTACCAATGTGGTAAAGGGATAATTCGCAATTTCTGGTCGGGCTGCAGAAACTACAGAAAGTAAGGTGGATTTGCCTGCATTAGGAAAGCCAACCAGGCCTACATCCGCCAATAATTTTAATTCTAATACAACGGTCTCTTCGATAGCATCTTCTCCAGGCTGCGCAAACCTGGGAGTTTGTAAGGTTGAAGTTTTGAAATTCCAGTTCCCAAGGCCACCTCTTCCTCCGGAAAATAAAATAACTTCCTGATCCTGTTCAGTAATCTCAGTGAGAATAGAGTTGTCCTCAGCATTTTTGGCGACTGTACCCAAAGGCACTTCCAGAATTACATCTTCTCCCTGGGCTCCCTCGCGTCTTCCTCCCTCTCCGGGATTGCCATCCTTGGCCTTGATATGTTTCTTATATCTTAAATGCAGTAGAGTCCATAACTGTTGGTTTCCTTTGAGAATAATATGACCTCCACGACCCCCATCTCCACCGTCAGGGCCACCTTTAGGTACATGTTTTTCCCTACGAAAGTGAACTGATCCGGCACCACCTTTTCCTGATTTACAGTAAATCTTTACGTGATCTATGAAGTTTGATGAAGCCAAAATACTAAGCTTTCAAAGCGTCAATGGTTTGGCTGATTCTAGCAAAGATATCGTCTATACTTCCCAAACCTTCAATAGAGCTCAGAAGTCCCTTTTGATCATAATATTCAGCTACCGGTAAGGTTTCCCCATTGTAAACTTCAATTCGGGTGTGAATTTTTTCTACGGACTGATCATCGGTCCTTCCAGAACTCTTACCTCTATGTAAAATTCTGTTGATTAGCTCTTCTTCCGGAACGGTAAGGCAGATCATTGCTGAAATAGAATTGCCTTGTTTTTCCATTAATCGGTCAAGCGCTTCTGCCTGTGCAACTGTTCTTGGGTATCCGTCAAAAATAAATCCGCGGGAGGTTGAGTCATTACTGATACGGTCATCAACCATTTTATCCACCACCTCATCGGGAACCAAGTGTCCTTTGTCCATGTATGTTTGAGCAAGCTTTCCCAATTCAGTTTCTTCCTTTAAATGTTTTCTAAATAAATCACCAGTAGAAATGTGAGTCAAATGGTATTTTTCAATAATTTTTTCGCTTTGGGTCCCCTTACCAGCACCTGGAGGGCCAAAAAGTACAATATTTAACATAATTAAGGAATCTGCTTTTTTGTTATTCAACTAATTGATATAAGTCTTTAAAATTTCTTCCATAGCCATCGTAATCAAGTCCATAACCCACTACAAATTTATTTGGGATTTCAAAACAGGTATACGGTATTTTCATAGGATGAGCCAGTGCCTCAGGCTTAACCAATAAACTTACAAGCTCAATAGATGCCGGGCCAAGTTCTGAAAGATGATTCATTAGCCATTTCATGGTATTTCCCGAATCAATAATATCATCCACCAAAATGATGTCACGCTTAAATATATTGGTCTGAAGGCCAATTAATTCACGGATTTTACCTGTACTTTGTAAGCTAGCATAGGAGGATAGTTTGATAAAGGAAATCTCTGATGGGATATGAATTTCCCGGATAAGATCCGCAGCAAATATGAATGATCCATTCAATATCGCAATGAAGAGAGGGTTTTTATCCTTGTATTCTTCATTGAGCTGAACTGCAACTTCCTGTATCCTGCTTTTTAGTTGCTCTTCAGGAATAAGAAGTTCAAATTGTTTGTCAAGTACGTTAATTATCGTTTTCTGAGATTCCATGGCTCTTAGGTGGGCAAATATAACTAATTAATGAGATTACTTATAATTCTGCCATCAGGTGTTGGTACAAACGGATCATGGAGTCAATATCTTTTTTGGAAACCTTCTCTTTGGGAGAGTGCACATTGCTTTCAGGAGCTCCAATAAAACACCAATCAAAAGGATACGGAGATGTTTGCAATTCACGCCCATCACTGGATCCGGCTCCTTCAACCTCTAGCTGATATTCCACGCCAGATTCATCGGCCAATTGGATAATATGGTTAATAAAAGATTTTCTGGGGATGTTACGGTCTCGCATTGAAATCACAACTCCATCTCCATGTCTCACTCCATCGGTAACCCATGTGATATCGGAGATCAACGCTTGCTTTACTCCATCATTCTCATAAATATATCTTGCAAGATAAGGTACGGAACCGCCGCCATGTTCTTCCCAACAGCTAAAAATCACATATCCGTTTTCCAAAGTTTCGCAAACCTTTAAGGCAGAATAAACACCAAGGCGATTATCCAAATAGCAGGACTGAATATAGTCCTTTGTTTCCTTAAACTCACATTTGAAAACAAGATCTGTTCCTCTGGCTATGGCGCGACCAAAATCATACAAAAGCTGATTTTTCTTGTCTACAATTAGCTTGCAGTCAATGGGTCCCAGACTATCGTGTCCGGTTAACTGGTAACCACTTTCTGCTTCGGGACCACCAATAGGTACCAGCTGATTCATATAACGAACCGTAAACCCAATACTATCCATATGAGCAAAAATGGCGGTTTTAGGCTTACCAAATTTAAGGAGTACGCAATCCTGAAATCCCTCTCCTTCGATTACCTCTGGAATGGTTTTCCACTGAGGAGAATTATTTTTTACGTAATTCAGGATATACTTCTTCATTGCACCTTCATTGCCTGAGGGTGCATGGACTGAACATAACTCCTGTAGTAATTTCATTTTTTTATCGCTCTTGGCGGCAAACTTCCTTCAAAATAATTTATCAAACAATGATTTAAGTATTATATTTAGTTTGCTATGGAGTTACCCAGATTGAAAAATTAAGAAAGTGTTTATACTTGATCGAAAAAACTCAATAGCAAATTCATACCTTTCCCAACTCAGGGATCTTTCAGTACAGAATGATCGTCAAAAATTCCGTGTAAATCTTCAACGTTTGGGTTCATTGATGGCCTTTGAAATTTCTCAGGTCTTACATTACCATTCTCAGGAAGTATCCACTCCATTAGGAAAATATCAGACTAATATTCCCATAAACCATCCTGTATTATTAACCTTAATGAGAGCGGGATTGCCTTTTTTCCAAGGGTTTCTGGACATCTTTGATCAGTCTGAATGTGGATTTGTTGGATCATTCAGGTCAACCGAAGGAGAGAAAGAAGACATTGAAATTAAATCGACCTATTTAACTGCACCCGATTTGAATGGAAAACAGGTAATTCTAATTGACCCAATGCTTGCTACCGGTAAATCGCTGGTAGACGCAGTAAATAATATGAAACGAAAAGGAGTCCCGGAACATATACATATTGCAGCTGTGATATCAGCTCCAGAGGGAATTGAGTATATTAAAAATAATTTAGATATTGATTATTCTATTTGGACAGCTTCATTAGATGAACATCTAAATAATAAAGCTTATATTGTGCCCGGATTAGGGGATGCGGGTGATCTTGCATTTGGACCAAAACTTGATAATTAGTCTATATGAGCCTAAATTTTCTATTTTTATTTCTTGGCTTAGTTACTCTTGTCCTCGGAGGTGATTTTTTAGTGCGTGGAGCATCGAGTATTGCCTTAAAGGCTCATATCTCTCCTCTGGTAGTAGGCCTTACCATTGTCGCATTTGGAACCTCAGCTCCCGAATTATTCATTTCTGTCCAATCTGCTTTATCTGGAAGCCCGGATCTAACCATGGGTAATGTCATTGGTTCCAACATTTGTAACCTTGCACTAGTGCTTGGAGTAACCGCAATAATTTCTCCCATCAGAGTTCAAAGCTCCAGTATAAAAGTAGACTGGCCAATGACAATGGGCAGTTCTTTGTTGCTATATATTTTGGTACGTGAAGGTTTTGTAAATTCACATGAAGGAGCAATTTTCATCCTCATCCTTATTGTCTATACTATTTTTATTATCCGCAGGTCAAGAAAAGAAACTCTGGCAGCAAAAGCAGCATTGGATGAACCTCCGGAAGAAATTAAATCAAACTATGGGAAGGATATTGCGTTTATAGTAGTTGGTGGAATAGGGTTATATTTTGGCTCAGATTGGTTTGTTGGTGGGGCGCAGGAAATGGCCAGACAGTTTGGAGTTGGGGAACGAGTTATAGGAATTACCGTGCTTGCGATTGGGACCAGCTTACCTGAACTTGTAACTGCCATGGTTGCTTCATTCAAGAAACAAACGGACCTTGCCCTCGGCAATTTGATGGGTTCTAACATTTTTAATATCCTATCAATTCTTGGTATAACGAGTTTAATCAAGGAAATCCACGTTAATGACCAAATTCTCAATACCGATATGCTTTGGATGTTGGGAATAACTTTGGTGATCTTACCTATGATGTTGTATGATAAAATATTATCGAGGTGGGAAGGAATTGTGTTGTTGCTCGTTTATTTTATATACACATACATTGTAATATTTGTCTAGAATATGATTTTTGAATTGGTTAAATATGTCCCGGTATACCTGGGAAGTATGGTGAAATTTATCGCCGGCCCAACTGCTGGAATGGCAATGGGACTTGGATTGGTGGAAACTGCCGTTCTTACCATCCTTGGTACTATGACCACCGTGTTTATATTCATGACTCTTGGTACAACCATCCGTGCCTGGCATAAGAAGAAGTTTCCGAATAAAAATAAAAAGGTTTTTACCCGAAAGAATCGTTGGTTTGTACATATTTGGAAAAAATTTGGAGTACTTGGAGTATCCATACTTACTCCGGTATTATTCACCCCTATTGGAGGAGCAATTCTGGTTGCCTATGTAGGGGCTCCAAAAAAAGAAGTGTATCTTTATATGTTTCTTAGTTCTACCTTTTGGGCATTTTTAGTGACCTGGGGAATAAAAATTATATTTACATCTTAGGTTCTTCGGGGAGTATATTAATATCATTGATTAATACTTTCCGGGCAATATTCTGACCTGTTTTAGTGGCAGCTAACCCTCCTAACGCAGTTTCTTTATAACGGTCTTCCATACTTTGACCTACTTCTCCAAGTGCATCTACACATTCATCTACTGGGATTACACCAGTAACATTTGCGATGGCCATTTGTGCCGATGAATTGGCAATGGCTGCAGCTGAAGCATTACGAACTACACAAGGTACTTCTACTAAACCCGCCACCGGATCACATACCAAACCGAGCATACACTGTATGGTAATGGCTACCGCATTAAAAACCTGATCGATACTACCATTCAGCGCATAAACAATTCCTCCTGCAGCCATAGCAGCAGCACTTCCGGTTTCGGCCTGACAACCACCAACTGCTCCGGCAAGGCTCGCCTTTTGCTCAATAATTAAGGCTATTCCCGCTCCTATGAGTAATGTCTCCAAGATTTTTCGATCTTCTAATTGATGAATTTCCTGGAGTGTAACCAATGTCCCCGGAAGTATTCCGGAAGCTCCTGCAGTTGGAGCAGCAACGACCCTTCCCATACAAGAGTTTACTTCTTTGGCGGCTAATGCCCGAGCTATAAGTTTTTGAAATTCTGGAGAAAGAATAGTCATAGGGCTATTATATACTTTTTTGCCAGCACTTTCGATCATTCCTGACCTTGAAGTCATATTTTCTTCTAAGCCGGTGAGTACCGCATCCTTCATTACGGTATAGGCTTTTTGCAAACCAACCCATATTTCTTCTTCATTACGGCCTTTTTGCTCCATTTCGTACGTGAGCACAGGTTCATAAAGAGGAATTTCCTCTTGTTGGCAATACTCAGCCCAATCTTTGAAATTATTAAATAGGACAACCATAGCGTAAAATTTTATACAAAGATAAAGATAAAATACTATCTATTACTTAGAGGTCAACTTTAACATATTCAATTATATTTGCAGCATGGATTTGAAAAACGATCTCTTAATACGAGCTGCTTTGGGCGAAAAGACCGAACGAACTCCCGTTTGGTTAATGCGGCAGGCCGGTAGAATA
>Ga0316204_10010830_pt1 | contig 11609 bp, 13 predicted proteins | sample 6monrhotite_MG_2_FD_205661 | JGI IMG/M metagenome (GOLD analysis project Ga0316204, IMG submission 205661) | Microbial mat bacterial communities from mineral coupon in-situ incubated in ocean water Damariscotta River, Maine, United States -... | ecosystem: Environmental > Aquatic > Marine >...
CTTTGGCTCTTACCTTATTCGAGCAGAGACATTACTCTTAAACCATCCAAAAGTATTAACATTTTTAGATGTGGCTAAACAGGTAGGTTATCTTATTGGAATGTTAGTCTCATATCTATTTTACAAGGGACTGGAATTAAGTATGCAGATATATGATTTTGATACACAAGTATACTTCTTGCATTTTTTACTTTTACTTGCAGAGATCATTACAATCACTTATCTATTTTTGGCTTTTAAAAAAAAAATTAGTATATAACAACTAGTCCTTCTCATAAGTGATAAAAATATTATTAGTATCAGATACCATATACGTCAGATTTAAATGGAGATAGTAATGAGTTACGATAAAGAAAGTATTTATAAAACTTTAATTGAAGACTATATCAAGTCCATCAACAGCTTACAAAAAAACTTAAACACTACACAAAATGTTGACAGCCGATACAAAATCTCAAAACAGATAGAAGGCTATAAAGAACAGCTTTCAAAATTAAAACAAGCTGTTTAACATCTTCTTACTTTCTTAGACAATTTCTTCTTTTACACTAATGTAACAATTATCTTTTATAATTATTATAATATAAACTATATGGAGATCGCATGGAATCAACTGACTTATGGACAATATTTATCGTTGCCCTATTAGGCTCTATCGGACACTGTATCGGAATGTGCGGTGGCTTTGTTTTAGCCTATTCCACCTCTAAGATAGAACCAGATAGTTCTAAGTACTTTCAAACCTTTGCCCACTTACTTTACTCACTTGGACGAATTGTTTCTTACATGTTTATTGGTGCTATTTTTGGATATCTCGGAAGTGCCATAGGCTTTTCAATGACATCCAAAGGGATACTTTTTATTATTGTTGGACTAACGATGATATTGATTGGTCTCTCTTTAAGTGGGAAGTTAAGATTTTTAACCGTAATAGAGCATTCTTTAGCCCAGTCAAACTTTTTTAAAAAGCTATTTAAACTTGTAATTCAGTCTAAGTCACTTTCTAGTTTCTTTTTTATGGGCCTTCTTAACGGACTAATCCCATGCGGGCTAGTTTACTTTTTTGCTACTGCTTCTATTACTTCAGGTTCTGCCTTTATGGGTGCAATTGTCATGCTTGTCTTTGGACTGGCAACCGTACCTACACTTTTTCTCTTAGGGATGCTTAGTGGTTTTATTTCACAAATGTCTTGGCGAAAATATGTACTTAGCGCGGCTGCCATTATTATTGCTTTTTATGGAGTCTACACCGGTTTTAAAGGGATAATGATGATAAAAAATCCAGATATGATAAAAACGAAGATGATGGATATGAAGAAGGAGTTAAAGACTCAACAGCAGTCTTTAACTAAATAAGTTGGAAGTAAGACCACTTCTTTTTCTCACTCTTTGATGATTGCTTTGACTTTTCGTAAAAATAGTTTGTTGCTTCTAAAAAACTATCTACACTGATTTCTTTTTACATGCATCAAAAGTGTATTACTAAGCTCCGTTTTTGAACTGACCCCGTACTTGCTGAAAACGTTTTTCATATGTGTCTTAAGGGTGTTGATCGAAATCTTCAACTCCTCTGAGACTTCCTTGTAACTCATCCCTTTGATAACACGATGAACAATCTCTTTTTCCTTGTCCGTCAAACGTGACATATCTGAGTCTACCTGGGTACATTTGGAGTAGAAAGTCGATGTTATAGGATCATAGAGAGGATCCACAACCTGCTGGAGCATAGTACTGAGTTCTTTTAACTTCTCTATATCTGGCTCTTTATCACGGGTGTAGAAGTAACTAACAAAACCAATTTTCTTGCCGACAGTCAATTGCAAAGGAAAGAAAAGTGCTGTTTTAAACTGAATCTCTTCTCTCATCTCTTCGCATCTATTTTTAGTCAATGTTCCTTTTAAAAAATCATATGGTTCAGAAGTCTGATAATATACCTGTGTAGAGTTAAACTTCTTAATTATTTCTTGCCCCATATCACCAAAAGCAGGACTATGTTTATTAAATTCATACTTTTCCATCAACCTACAGAAAAGACGTCTCTTATCAGAGATATAATCTATCTTATAGCCCTCATCTCTCTTAATATAGATTAGTATAAGGTCAGCATTACTTTTTTGTGAGAAAAATGCGGTCTCGTTGCGAAGGAGAGCTCTTATACCATGTCCATGAATAACACAGGTAAGAATTTGTATCGTTTTGTTCAAGAGGTCCGGGTCTGTGACTTCGTTATTTAGAATCATAAATTCATCCTCTCCTTCTATTGTGAGACTATTGTAACAAAAAACAGTTACAATTATCTCACAAAAAAAGGTATAATCTATTTAATACCACATAAAACAAGGAGTTCAGGTGAAAAAAGCTTTTTCACTAATAGAGTTGATGATTGTCATTGTCATCTTAGGTCTTTTAGCATCTATGGTTATGCCTAACCTTGTAGGCAAAGCAGATGATGCCAAACGAAAACTGGTCTGCATACAGATGAATAGCGTATTTGAAGCATTAAAAATGTTTAAACTGGATAATGGTCTCTATCCATCTATGGAAGAAGGAATTGCCGCACTAAGCAGTAACCCTGATCCTGAATTATATGTCAACTATTCATCTAACGCTTATATTGAAGGAAAAAAGGTTCCTAAGGATTCATGGGGTACTCCTTTTATCTATATTAACAAAGATGGTGTAGTAGATCTGATCTCATTTGGAGCTGATCGCAAAGAAGAGGGAAAAGGAGAAGGAGCTGATATCCGTTTCTCTCAGTGCCCTTAACTAACAATGAAAAAAGGTTTTACTCTGCTTGAACTGATGCTGGTCGTCGTTTTGATCGGTATCATCTACGGTTCCGTTACCAATGTCTTTGAAAATTATAAAGAGAAGAACATCGATTTGACACTGATGACACTGGAAAAGTATATGCAGGGGTTTTCTTATAATAATCATGTCTCATTGGTTTGCATTAAGAACTGTGAAGAGTGCCTCTTATTTATCAATGAAAAATTTAGCCAAAATATGACACCTTTTCTTGATAAGAATATAGAGCTTTATCGTTATGACAAAGATACCGGCACTGAAAAGCTTGAACTCTTGCCTTATTTTCGTTCTGATGAACAAGAAGAGGAAGCCTGCTTCAGATATGACATATATCCTGATGGGAGCCGAACAGAGATGATTGTAAAAAGCGATGAAGGGGTTTATATGTTTCCCTCTTATTTTGGCTCAGTTGAAAAGTATAGATCCCTTGAAGAGGTAATCGAAAAACGAAACCAAATAACACGAAAGGTAGCTGAAGAATGATTTTTACTTATAGAGGTATTGATGCCAAAGGAAATCATGTCAAAAGTGATATCGAAGCAGCAACCTTAGAAGAGGCCAAAGAACGGCTTAAAAGTCAAGGTATCCTTTATGAAGTGATCGAAGAAGACACTTCCTCCTTATTGGACCATACTCTCTTTAGTCGAAAATACAGAATATCGGCAAAGGAACTATCTAACCTGAGTCGAGAACTGGCCACCTATATCCGTGCAGGAATTTCCCTTGTCAATGCTTTAGCGGTAATGAGAAAGCATTATGAGGGGCATAAGAAGATGCATCTATTTCTGCAGGCAGTAGGAACACATCTTGATGAAGGAAAGAACCTTTATACCGCGCTTGTCTCTCAAAATGTTGTTGTCCTTCCTGAATTTTATAAACACTCTATCAAAGTCAGTGAATCTAGCGGAATTCTTGCTGATGTACTGCTTGAACTGTCACGATTTCTTACCGAACAAGACCGAATCACAAAAGAGGTGCGCAGGGCATTTTCTTATCCAACCTTTATGATCGTGATCTCTTTGCTAATGGTTGGTTTTATGTTGGCTTTCATCGTCCCTCAGATCACCGCTATTTTTACGCATATGGATCAAGAACTTCCAGCTGTCACTCGTTTTGTAATTTCGGCAGGAGAATTTTTTAATGAAAATTATATTCTTCTTCTGGGCGCTCTACTTATTATTATTGCTTCGTTTAGCGCATTGATGCAATACAGTGCTGCTTTTCGTTATGTGATACATGCACTGGTACTGAAAATACCGATTTTTGGACAGATTGTATTACGCAGTGAACTTGGAAGATTCGCTTATATCGGTTCCCTGTTGATACGTTCCGGTGTTCCCTTTGTCCAGACAATTAAAATGTCCTCAAATATCCTTAATAACAGTGTGCTTCAAGCTATCTTTATGGACGCTGCAACGAAAGTAGTGGAAGGTAAACGCCTCTCAGCTGCACTCAGCGAATCAGGAAAGATGATCGATCCGGCATTTATTCAGGCGATTGCTTTGGGAGAGGAGACGTCTGAGGTCGAACTTGTCTTAGTCAATATATCAGAACTCAATTTCGAAGAAAACAAGGACAAGATTGCTTTACTGCTGAGCCTTCTAGAACCGATTTTGATGCTTTTAGTCGGTGGAATTATAGGATTTATCGTTGCTTCCATGTTGCTACCAGTTTTTTCAATGAGTATAGGAGGATAGACAGCTGATGAAAAAGTTCAAAAAATGGCAGACTTCACATTCAGGTATAGCCCTGTTGATCACGCTATTTTTTGTCATATCAGTCACTGCTGCAGTAGGTGTAAGTATCATTCAACTGCGATCAAGTGCAAAGCAAGTACGTGAAGGAAAGTGTTTGATTCAGAGCAGTATGATACTTGACGATCTGCTTAAACTTCTTAAGACGTCTCCTATGTTAGACAGCATTCAAGATGCAGATAGTATGCGTTATTTTTTACAAAATACGTCAATTATCCCCTTGGCACTTGAAAACCTTAATGTAAAGGTAAATATTAACAGTGCTATGGGACGATTAAATATTAATAGACTCTCTTCATCTAGGCAATTTCAAGAGGCTCTAAGTGGATATATGTTGCAATATGATATAAGTGATATAGAGTATTTTCAGGACTTGCTTATTGATTGTATGCGAGTAGAAAATTCTGAATATCGTACGGATCTTTTTCAGATGAGGCCTTGGCTCTATGGTGATAAGATTGTTTCAATGGAACATTTTGATCAGATCATTGATTATTATGTGATGAATAGACATGATAATAATATCAGGAAGATCCCTTGGAAACAGTTGATTCGCTTTGGTAGCCATAGTGATAAAGGGCTTGATGCTAATTATATCACTCCGCAATTATGGCATTTTCTCTTGCCAGAACTGGATGACGGAGTCGCTGATGACCTTGCATCAGGTACGGTCGTTTATAAAGGAGATGAGGATCTTAGTCTTGTTGAGGAAGATATCATAAAACTGAAAAAATTCGATATCAGTTATTATATACCACGTGCAGAAATCGTAGTCGATGTTACACGGAATGATCAAAATGTTCATGTTGCATTTGAATATGATTTTAGTCTAAAAAAAGGAGGCAATTTTGTCTATGGGCTTTAGAAAAACAGCTTTGCCTCTATTTATTGATCTGCATACTTTTGTGAGTGTGAAAGAAGATCAAATGTTTGATTTGATCCTCTCACCTTCGCTTTACTGGGTAAAACATGTATCAATCCCCGTAAAAAGCCTCTCCGAAGCCAAGAAGTTCATTCCTTCTCTTTTTGAAGACACTGTCCCAAAGGGAAGATATAGCTATTATGCCTATGAAGATGAAGATGCTTATCTGATCTTTGCGTATGATGATAAAAAAATTCTGGATATTCTTTCTGAAAAAAAGATAGACTCAGAACAGATCAATAAAGTCTATTTTGCTCAAAGTGAATTTGAAGACATGGCTGAGGCGGTTTTGATCGATGAAGAATCTGTACTTGATGTAGAAGATCATGTTGTGATCAAACTGCCTAAAAACTTTGTAGATACTACTACTCTTCTAGACCTTAAAGACCATCAGTTTTCCAGACACGCTATTACGCTTGCACGATATGCACACATCGCAACAACAAAAAGCTTTAAACAGTTCGCTCTTTTTATGGGGGCATTGATCTCTATCTACATGCTTGACTGGATGGTCAGCGAAGCGAAAATATCCGAATTTGAAGATGCACCTACAGCTCTATATAACGAGTACAATCTTCCCGGAAGTAAAATTCAAAATGAAGTGATCTCTGAGACACTTCATAAAGAATATGAAAAACAGATCCATATACGTCAAAAAACAGGTGAGATCTTTGGGTTGAAACTCAAAAAAAATGAATATATTACGCTTTATGATCTACAGCAGAAGAGACTGAAAGTTGAAATCAAACTCTCTTCATCAAAGCGGGCCGCTGCCGTACTAAAAGCATTACATCTGAAAGTGGCACTTAAAGAGCAATATCGAGACGGTTTATTGAGCATGGAGTTTGAACTATGAAACAGATCAATCCCCTTTATATCATCTTACTGCTTGTCGTTGTACTCTTTTTTGTACTCTTTAAACTGATGCATACAAAAACAGACCTGCATGAAGCGCAGAACAATTTTCACAAGACTAAGGAGATGGTACACAATATTGTCGAGTTACGCGAAAGCTGGGAAAACGACAAACGTACAAAGAGTGCGCTTGGACGAATATTAAAATCCTCACTGCTGCGAAATGCAAAAATTGTAAGAAAAGACAAGAGAGGCACAATTGAACTACACAGTCCCTCTTTGAACTCAAAATCTGCCAGTTATCTAATCGGCCGACTTTTAAATGAGCCTTTTGCTATTAAGAAAATGAAGGCCAGACGTTTGAACAAAGAGACTGTAAGTCTGGATGTGGAGATTAAGTTATGAAGTTAAGAACTATCATTGGATATGGGATGCTTGCTCTTCTTACTATACTCTACTTTGTTCCAAAAGAAAACCTGTATTACCAACTCGAACATATACTTCAACCTTACGGGATTGTTATTCATAACGAACATTTGGATGATAAAAAACTTTGGTTAGAAATAACGCAGGCTAAGCTATACGTGAAAAAACTTGAAAGTATGCAGATAGAAAAAACCCGAATAATGCTTTTTGGAATCCATAATCAAATAGACCTTCAGGGAATCACTCTGGCATCCACCTTAGGGCAGTTCGTACCCAACAAGATTGAAACAGCCAAGCTTTCTCACACTTTTTACGATCCTTTAAATATTACGGGCGAAATAAGCGGGAAATTCGGTCAGGCTGAAGTCAACTTTGATCTTTACAATAAGGTGTTTTCTGCAAAGATTGAGCCATCTAAACTGATGAAATACAAGTTCCGAACGACACTTGAAAATTTCACACGTGACGCGAAGGGAGTGTACCAGTATGAATATCGCTTCTAAAGTCCGTATCGTTGCTTTTTTGACACGACTAATCGTGATCATCATCATTGGAAAGGTTCTTGGTCTGCTTATGCTTTGGTTGCTTCCGAATGAAGGAATTGATTTTTATGAACAAAAAAGGATGTTGCCATCTCATCACCCCTACACTGTCAACGCTTTCATTGAACCGCCAACAATGATAAAAGACTTAAAAATAGATGTAGAATCTATTCAAACGGGCATTGACACTATGATTTTAAAAGGGATTTACCGAAAGAAAAAGACAGGCTTTGTCATTCTAGAGATGAAGAGGGATCCCAACCAGACAGATGTTATAGGGATTGGCGAAAGTTATAATGGCTACAAGCTGATCGAGATCAGGCCTTCAAATGCTGTCTTTGAAAAAGGGTCCCGTCACTATGTTCTTGACTTAATGCTAGACGACCTGGACGCTTTACGTAAACAGCATGCCCCTTTTGTCGAAGGGGAACCTTATCAGATGTCACGTGCCGAGATAAAAGAGTATGCAAAGAACTTTGGAAAGATACTTGAAGACATCAGTATTATAGAGGTAAAAAATCGAGGCAAGCTCAAAGGGTTTAAGATCACCCGCATTCGTGCGAACACACCATTTTCATACATAGGCCTGCGCAAAAACGATATTATTGTAAAAATCAACAATGAACCGTTAAAATCTTATGCAGACGCATTAAACATCTACCAAAATATCAACGATATTAAAGAGATAGAATTGATTGTTATACGAAACAACAAAGAGAAGGAATTACGTTATGAGATTTATTAGACTATTATTTATGGGTATATTAATGACAGTTTCTCTGGCCACGGCTAGAGAAGAGGTGAATATCAACTTCTCCAATCTTAAAATCACTGATTTTGTCAAACTTATCGGAAAGATCACCAATAAAAATATTCTTCTTCACCATAAGATCAACGGCACGGTCAATCTACTGAGTACCGCACCGATCTATGATGATGAAGTCCTTGGTATCTTGATATCAGTTCTAAATTCAAAGGGTTTTACATTGGTCGAACAAGGATCAATGTATGAAGTCATCCGTTCATCTGAAGCGACCAAACATAGCCTTAAAGTAGTTAAACCAGGTAGAAAAACCACTGGGCCTATGATGGTGACTCAAGCCATTAGTATCAAGGGTGAAAATGTAGATGTTATCACGGCAAAAGTACGTTACCTGATCTCAAAAACAGCAAAATTGATGACACTTCCTGGTTCAAACTCAATACTTATTACAGATTACCCTTCAAATATCGAGACAATTAAAAAAGTAATTGCTGATCTAGTACGAAACAACAAGATGTCCATGGAAATCATTAAAGTGAACTATGGTGAGATCAAAAGTCTTCATAAACAAATTGATCAGATTAGTAAGAGCTATTTCAACAATAAAATAGAAAAAGAGAGAATGACCGTTCTGTTGAATGAACATATCAACTCTATTGTTTTGGTTGGAAAAAAGAAAAACATAGATGAATTGCGTATTATGATCAAAAATCTTGATAAAGAGAGAAATCTAAATGAGATTGTTCAGATCTTCAACCTGAAAAACTCAGACGCAAAGAATGTTAAGGCGTCATTAGATGAGATCATATCGACACAAACTTTTACGGATCCTTCGCGTAAACCGAGTATCTCACTCAGTGAAGAGATTAATTCTATTATTGTCGTAGGTGATAGTAACATTGTCAAAGGAATGACACGGATCATAGAAGAGCTGGATAAAGAGAAATACCAAGTCTATGTACAGGCACGTATTGTAGAGATCAACAACCGAAGTTCTGAAGACATCGGGTTTAGATACGGTATGGAGGGAGGGATGGCAAACTCTTCAGGACTTTATACCTTTTCAGGAAATTTCGGAGGATCATCTGTGCCCATCAGTGATCAGTTCGGTTCCAAGCTGATCTCCTCAATTGGGGACATTGAGCAGTACCTTGTCTTAGGTGCTGCGCTTGACTTTTTACAGAGCAAGGGTGCATCCAAGGCGATCTCTAACCCTTCTATCTTGTGTGTCAACAATAAAGAGTCTTCTATCTATGTAGGAAAGACCCTCTCTATTGCCACAGGTTCAATCAATGCCAATACAGGCTCAACAACAAATAGCTTTAAGCGCGACGATATCGGCCTGAGTCTGAAGATAAAACCTCGTGTATCCAGTCAGGACAAGGTCACGCTTGCAGTGGAGACGATATTGGAAAATATTGTCGGTGTGGATGAGAATAGTCAACCGATCACGACAAAACAGACCGTCAATACCGAATCTATCCTTCGCCATGGCGAGAGTATTGTCATTGGTGGATTGGTAAAGAACTATGTGCAGGAAGTTGAGTCTCAAGTCCCTCTGCTTGGGGATATCCCTATACTAGGCTGGTTCTTTAGCTGGACCAGTGAAGAAGAGCAACAAGACAATCTTTTAGTGATGTTGACACCTTATATCATCGATCAAAGTGAAAAACTTTCTATCTTGCAGCAGCAGCTTGGTGAATTGGGACGTCTACAGCAAGAGTACAATAAAGAGGTCTTTCCCCTTGTTGAAGAAAAGGCAAAAGATGATTAATCAAGAGAGTCTCCATCTAACCGATCTGGAACCTTTTGAACCAGAAGGTGTTGATATCAAACTAAGTGTGCATGACTACCTTCTATATACAAAGATAGAGGGTGAAGTGACAGCCGTCATGACTAAAGCTTATTTGGTCGAGGCGAGTAATTTTTACAGCCAGATGGATTTGGACCTTCCGCTGAAGCTCTTGGATAAAAACTCCTTTGATAAGCTCTATAACCGTTTTTTTGAACTTCGTACAGATAAAGAGATCGCCACCATGAAGGCAGAAGATCAGGTTCGCAATGAAACTGAAGATGAAGAAGAACTTTCATTAACAGAGTTTTTGCGGACCTCTTCTGATATCTTGACCTCAGAAGAGTCTGCTCCTGTCATTAAGTTTGTCAATGCTCTTTTTTATCAGGCTTTGAAGCAGAACGCGTCAGATATTCATATCCAAGTACATGAAAAAGGAGGAAAGGTCCGGTTTCGAATTGATGGGATATTGACAAAAAATGCAGACTTGGACGAGAAGGTGATCAATCTTATTGTCAGTCGTATCAAAGTCATCTCCAATTTGGATATCTCTGAACAGCGTATACCTCAAGATGGGCGTACCCAGATCATGATCGCTGGAAAGACACTTGATGTCAGGGTCTCGGTCCTACCTACATTTTACGGAGAGAGAGTGGTCATGCGTCTATTGATGCAGGGTGATCAGGTGCCGCTTATTAGCGAACTGGGTTTTGCAAAAAGCGTGACCTCTAAGGTGCAGGCGCTACTGCACAATCCGCATGGGATCATTCTTGTTACCGGTCCAACAGGAAGTGGAAAGACAACCTCTTTATACTCATTTTTAAGAGAGGTAGAATCACCGGATATCAATCTGATGACAGTTGAAGACCCTGTTGAGTATAAGTCTGAAGAGATCTCGCAGATCCAGGTCAATGAGAAAGTCGGACTGACTTTTGCCTCGGCCTTGCGTTCGATACTCAGACAAGATCCTGATATCATCATGATCGGTGAGATTCGTGATGAAGAGACAGCAAATATTGCAATACGTGCCGCCTTGACCGGACATCTTGTCTTCTCGACTCTGCATACAAACTCTGCTGTCGCGACCATTGCACGGCTCAAAGATATGGGGATAGAACCTTTTTTGATCTCCTCTTCTCTGTTAGGGATCCTCTCTCAGCGTCTGGTACGTAAACTTTGTCCTGCATGTAAGGAAGAAGACAGTCTTGCTGAAGAGTATGTCAAAGATTATGACCTTCCTCAAGGTCACATTATCTATAAAGCATCTGGATGTAGTGCATGTAATTTCACAGGTTTTCAAGGACGCCAGTCTGTTGGTGAACTTCTCGTAATGGATGATGCGATTAAGGAACTTTTGAAACAGACGCATGACGAGCAGATGATTAGACAACACCTTAATCAAGAAAATTTCATCACGATCAATGATCAGCTAAAAGAGCTACTCATCAATGGTGAGACCTCTCTGGATGAGGCAGTAAGGATTGGTTTAAAGCATGCGTAAAGGGTTTACACTGCTGGAAGTGATGATCTCTGTAATGATCATAACACTTGTCATTGGTGTACTTCTGCAGCTGTATTCAAATAACACGAGGCTGTTCAGTTCTATGCGCGGTCATTCTGAACTCTGTATGCGTTCATCTTTGCTTATCGGGAACAGTGTGTATGGATACGAAAATAAGGATGTGAGCCTAGATGATCTAGTTCGGGGCTTTGACATCAATGATGAACTACGTCAAAAACTCAAAAA